>OCAI01001497.1_pt1 | contig 10668 bp, 9 predicted proteins | sample 1538271 | NCBI WGS metagenome assembly OCAI01 (sample SAMEA2580269, study PRJEB22360) | human gut metagenome | biome: human gut; feature: human-associated habitat; material: faeces | place: Denmark | collected 2008/2010 | reverse complement strand
CACCAATGCTGATGGGGACATTGGGGCGTCTAGCAGGCTGTGTCCCGCTGGGCTTCAGTGCATATGCGGGGGATTTTACGGGGGATTAAGCTTTCCTCTCGTGCGCTGTTTTTCTTATATCTCGCTTACAGTTAGGGAGTGTAGTCTGTGGCTAGTACGACGATTTCAACAGTGATGTATGGTTTATGCAGGTGAGGCAGCGCTGATAAGGCAAAGGGGTATATGGTGGCAAAAATAGGGGATTTTGACGGCGATGACCGCAGGCACCAGTGGGGTGCTGAAACCTCCACGCAACCGCTTGCGATCATGCATGCCAAGCCTTCGCCAACGCGCGTTGTGCGTGGTTACGTTGCCATCATCTGCACGGTTGTTTCATGGCTGATCTACATGATCACGATGATTCTGTCGTTGTTCGTCAACAATCCTTCACTCACGTTACGTTTCGTGGTTGAAGGCGTGCTGTACATGACGATTGTGACCACGCTGATTTTCAGCGCGCTCGTCTACTTGACCACACGGCAAGGGGCGCTATACCGTTTCATCCGGCATGAACGCGTGCCTCGGGCGATGCTCGACGACCATTTCGCACACAACTACGATAAGGGAATCACAGTGCTGATTCCTTCGTACGTGGAACAGCCGAAAGTCGTCGAAAAAACGATCTGGTCGGCGGCATTGCAGGAATTTCCCGACCTTGCAGTCGTACTCCTAATCGACGATCCTCCGCATCCTAACAATGACGAAGCGCGAGCGATTCTCAAAGCAAGCCGCGAACTCATGCCGAAAGTATTGGCCGAATTGGCGGCACCTGCGGAACGTTTCACCAAAGCGCGCGACGAAACCGTTGCGGCGCTCGCCGATCAGATGGACGCAAGGCGTAGTGTGGTCGCACGCTGTGCGGAAGACTATCGTGCGGCCGCGCAATGGTTGGAGCATAAGGCCGACACATGGCTGGTCGAAGATCATACCGACGATTTCTTCTGCGACCAGGTATTGCGCGGTCTTGCACGCGACCTGCGTTTGACGGAACAGGCGTTGAACGAATCGATCACCCTGCAGCAGCATGTCGACGCGAATCGCATTCTGCAACTGTACGAACGTTTGGTACGCATTTTCACCGCAAAAGGATGGTCGTTCGAACGCAAGCTGTATGCGTCGACCTCCCGTGAAGGCAACAAAGCCATGAATCTGAATTCGTTCATCGGATTGATGGGGCACTCGCTCAAGCGCGTGGAAACGTCGGACGGGGTGATTCTGCGTGACGTGCGCGAGGGAGAATCTCCCGATTTCGTGATGCGCAATTCCGAATACGTGCTGACGTTGGACGCCGATTCCATGCTGTTGCGCGACTACTGCCTGCGCTTGGTGTACCAGATGGAACAGCCCGGCAATGAGCGCGTGGCCGTGATCCAAACCCCGTATTCCTCGTATCGTGGCGCGCCGACGCGAATCGAACGCATCGCGGCCGCCACCACCGACATTCAGCACATGCTGCATCAGGGCATGACCTACTATGACGCCACGTTCTGGGTAGGTGCGAACGCGGTGATCCGCAAGGCCGCGCTCGACGATATCTGCGTGGTGTCGACTGAGGGCACGCGCACGGTGAAAACGTATATTCAGGATCGCACGGTGATCGAGGACACCGAATCCAGTATCGATTTGGGTTATTTCGGCTGGCATTTGGTCAACTATCCGGAGCGGTTGAGCTATAGTGCCACCCCGCCTGATTTCGGTTCGTTGGTGGTGCAGCGGCGGCGTTGGGCGAATGGCGGTCTGCTGATCATCGGCAAATTCTTCCGTATTGTGCACGCGCGGCATCAGCAGGGCAATGATGTGAAGCTGGGTGAGTGGGCGCTGCGCGTGAACTATATGGCGTCCATCGCATGGTCGAGTTTCGGCCTGATGTTCCTCTTGGCATATCCGTTCGACCAGCGGTTGCTGAGCCCGTGGGTGGTGCTCGCGTCGCTGCCGTCTTTCTCCACCATGTCGAGCGATTTGAAACGCAACGGGTATAAACGTTCCGATATTTTCCGTATTTACGGCTTCAACATCGTGCTGTTGACAGTGAATCTTTCCGGCACGCTCAAGTCGATTCAGCAGGGCATGACGAACACGAAGATTCCGTTCGCGCGTACGCCGAAAGTCAATAATCGTACCGCTTCTCCGGCATTGTATGTGACGATGCCGTGGGTGATCATCATTTACTCGTGCATGGTGTTCTACGCCGATACGCTTTCGCACAATTGGGGCAACGCGGTGTTCGCCGGCTTCAATGCGATCGTGACGTTCTGGGCGTTGACCGCGTATATCGGCATCTGGCATTCCGTGCAAGACATGGTGGTTGGTCTGGTCCGTTGGTTCTTCGTGCCGATCAAGGAGCCTCAGCAGGAGGCGGCCCGCAAGAAGGCCTCTTGGCGTGACGCCCTCTACTTCGGCGACCGCCAAATGATCTACGAGTCCCGCCCGCTGTAGCCTTGAGACTTCTCTAGCCCGTGTGTACGTGTACGGGCGGCGGTTGTAGATGCCTCCATTCCTATGCAACTTGCGTTTCCGTCTGCACGTCCTAGTGTTTGGGGAGGATGGCCGCACGTTTTTGGCTTGCTGACCTCACGATTTGGGAAAAAGCGGAAAATAAAATCGTAAGGTCGAAACCAAATCGCAATCGTGCGACGGGACTCAAGATTGCAACGGTCGGTACATCAAAATCATGATATGAAGGAACGGGGTCGCAGCATCCTGGTGTCCATCATTTCGAGGAATGACGGGTAGGTGTGTCGAAACGTTTGACAAAGCTGAGTTGCTGGCTTACGATTAGTGAAACGTTTCGACGAAACGATTCGATAAAATACGAGCGTGATTCTGCGGAAGAAATTCCGGAAGGCTCGGCGGATGGCTTTGTTGAACGATGGACGAGAGCTGCGGTACGCATGACGTGTAACGCAAATGACTTGGAGAGCCGAAGGAGGCGGAAGATGACGGGCATCAAAGATGTGGCTCGGGAGGCGGGGGTGTCAGTCAGCACCGTTTCGTACGTACTTTCCGGCAAGCGTTCCATCTCCGCCAAAACCACCGATAAGGTGATGGCCGCCGTTGAACGACTTGGATATACTCCGGATGCCAGCGCCCGTAAAATGCGTGGTATGCGTAATCATATTTTTGCGCTCAGCGCGCCGATTCGCGGTGATATCAATCAGGCCAAATACAACGCTTACTTTCTGCAGACCGCATGGCAGGCAAAGAACCGTGGCTACGATGTGCTGTTGCTTACCGGCGAGGACGCGGTGGCCGACATTCGGCGCGTGACGCAAAGCAACTTGGTTGATGGCGTGGTGCTGCTCGACATTGAGGAACATGACGAGCGTACCGCCCAGGCTGGCTCATATTCCAAACCCTGTGTGGCCATCGGTTACCCTGCAGAGCATGAAGGCTGTGCCTGTGTCGATATCGATTTTGCCACGGCTGGTCGTATGGCTGTGGATTGCCTGTATTCCAAGGGGCATCGGAGCGCTATGTTTTTGCGTGACAATGAGACCGATTACGATCGCGGTTCGGGCTATGTGCTGCTGTTCCGCAAGGCTTTGCTGGAACGTGCCGAAGAGTTGGGCATGACGATTCATGAATCCTCCAAGCATCGTGACGATCGCTTTGATGCCGCGGAATTCGTGCGTGAGCTTCGTTCTTTGGATGAGCGCCCCACGGCGATTGTCAACCAGGCGAACGCCAATGTGCTGAAGTTGGTATTGCAGCAATTACAGGCTTCGGGATTGCGGGTGCCAGATGATATTTCGGTATTGTCGTGCGGCACGTATTTCGAGGGAGAGCTGATGCCGCAGCCGATTACCGAGATGCCGGTCATGCCGCAGGAATTATGTTCTAAGGCTGTGGATCTGCTGGTCGACGCCATCGATGAGCATCGCGACATCAAGGGATTGGTGGAGCTGTCCGCTCCGGTCATGCATAGTCGAGGTTCCGTTACCAAAGTTGGTGACGTGTGAAAAGAAGGTTGTAGGAGTATGTCCGTGAAAGGCGGACGGATTTCCGTATCCATAATCGAAACGATTCGAAAGTAAGTGAAGGCGTTGTAGCCGAAGCGAAGATGGTGATTGCCGAATTGAAAAGCGCCAATCCGCGGCCATCGTCGAAACGTTTCGAAAAAGGAGGCGACACATATCAATCTTCATAACTGAAAAACAACTTGAGACATAACTCAACAACACAACCACCAATAACAAAGGAGAACCATGAAGATCACACGAGGCATCGCACTTGCGGCCGCGGCGGCAATGTCGCTGACCACGCTCGCTGCATGCGGCAGCGACACCGCGCAAGACGAGGAAACGCCAGACAGCCTGTCGTTCTGGTATTACGAGGAAGACGACGCTGGCCAGACCCAGGCATGGCGTCGCGCCGCGGAAGCCTTCGAAAAGGAAACGGGTGTCAAAATCAATTTCGAACGCAAGTCGTTCACGCAGATCGCGCAGAACGGCAGCCAATTCCTCAATTCCGATGAGGCGCCGGATCTTATGGAATCCAATCGCGGCAACGGTTCGGCCGGCGTGCTCTCCACCATGGGGCTGCTCACCGATTTGGGTGATTACGTCGATCAATACGGTTGGGACAAGAAGGTGACCGGCGCCAATGCGGCCGTGGCCAAGTATGATGAAAACGGCATCATGGATGGTGACACCTGGTACGGCATGACCAGTTACGCGGAATTCCAGCGCGTCTACTACAACAAGGATCTGTTCGCCAAGTACGGGCTGGAGATTCCGACCACCTATGACGAGTTCGTGGACGTCTGCCAGAAATTCGTGGATGCCGGAGTGACGCCGATCGCCGCCGACGCGCAGGAATACGGCGTGATGTGGCTGTGGTGGCAGCTGGTTTCCAAGGAGGCCGACGCCAAATTCATCGACAACTGGCAGCTCTACAAGGGCGATGTCGACTGGAACTCCAAGATTCTCACCAATTCCGTGAGCACCATCAACGACTGGCTCGACAAGGGCTTCATCTCCCACAACGCCACCGGTATGAAGGCCGAAGACACCACGCAGGCATTCATCAAGGGGGAGACGTCCACCCCCCCCCCACGCTTCCAGAAGGGGGGTTTATCCGATCTATCAGACCGGCACCTGGAATCAGGGACGTTTCGTCAAGCAGATCACCACTTTCGATTGGGACGCCGCGGTGATGCCGGAATCGAATTTCGCGATTGGCTGCGCAGGCAATCTGCTGGTGATTCCGGAACGCTCTCACCACAAGGATCTCGCTGCGAAGTTCATTGACTACGTGCTTTCCGACGATGTGCAGAACTACCTCGGCAACGCCGGCGGAATTCCGGTGGCGGGCGACGCCAGCAAGATCAACGACGAGAAGAGCAAGGCCATGATCGAGGAATACGCCTCCTACGCCAATGATGGCAAGCTCAGCTACTACCCGGATTACGCCGCTTCCAACCTTACCGATGCTGTTCCGGCGGAATTCCAGGAACTGGTGAACGGCACCAAGAAGCCGGCCGACGTGCTCAAGGGTATCCACGAGAAGTACGACGTCGGTGTGGAAGACATGGGCGTCAAGACCAACTGATCGTATATCTGATCTCATATCCGACATCGCACGGGATTATTCCGGTTTTGCTCAGTATCAATCATGAATAATCCCGTGCGGTATCGCAAATTACAACTTGCGAACCAATATCGCAATCGTAAATATTCACAGGCAACGCAGCGCAACCAAAGGAAAAGCCAAAATGTCAAAGAAGACCAAAAACGGGGGAGTCTCAATGTCAAGGCTTCCCGGAAACCGTTCCGCAAAATTCGTACCATATCTTGTTCCCGGACTGGTAGGTCTGCTCGTTATCGTCGTTATTCCATTCGTGTGGAACATTTACTTGAGTTTCACTCGATGGCGTGGAGTCGGCCCGGTTAAATTCGTTGGATTGCAGAATTGGAAACGTCTGTTCGCTGATTCCACGTTCTGGATTTCATTCGCTAATTCATTCTGGATTATTGTGGCTATCGTAGTTATTCCTACGATTCTTGGACTATTTATTTCGTCACTGCTGACTGACGTTATTCAGAAGAAATTCGGCGGCAAGACGGCTTCCTTCCTGCGAGCCATGTTCTACCTGCCGCAGTTGCTGCCGGTTGCTGTCGCGGCCATCATCATGGGCTGGATCTTCCGTCCGGAAGATGGCGCGGTGAACGCGCTGCTCGTCAAGCTCGGCCTGGGATCGTTGCAGCATAACTGGCTCGGCAGCCCTGATAGCGCGCTTCCGGTGCTGATGTTCATTCTGGTGTGGATCCAGTTGGGCTATCCGATCGTGATCTTCATGTCCGGTCTGCAGCGCGTGGATCCTGAACTTTACGAGGCGGCCGGTCTTGACGGAGCCAACTGGTGGCAGAAATTCCGTGTGGTCACGCTGCCGTCCATCATTCCCGAGCTGCTGGTGGTCATCCTCACCGCCACCATCGGCGCGCTGAAAACCTTCGCACCGGTCTATCTGCTCACCAAAGGCGGGCCGGGAACGGCAACCACCGTGCCATCATACTATTCCTACAATCAATTCTTCCAAGTGCAACAAGTCGGCTACGGCGCGGCCATCTCCACAGCGCTCACCGTGGTCATCATCGTGTTCTCCATCGTGTTCACCATGGTGCAGAAGCACGTCGAAAAGGAACTGGTCTGAACGGTTCAAACCGCAACTGACCCGTAACATGTAAGACTCGCAAGACTCGCAAGACTTCGAAAGTCGAGGAAACAACCATGACGCAAACCATGACCGCATCGGCAGCGCGGAAAGCATCCAAGAAAACCCAACATGTGCGCTCGACCGGCGACTGGATCACCCTCATCGTGCTCATCGCAGCCGCACTGCTCGTGCTTTTCCCGTTGCTCGTGCTCACCGTCAACGCGTTCAAAACACCCGCCGATTACAATGCAACAGGCCCGCTTTCGCTGCCGAAGCATTTCACCATGGACGGCATCATCTCCTTCTGGACCACCACCAAGTTCCCGCTGAAATTCTGGAACAGCTTGGTTATTTCGCTGGTAGTGGCTGTGGCCGCCGTCGTGCTTTCCGTGCTGAACTCCTTCGCGCTCGGCATCGGCAGGGTCAAAGGCAACACTTGGATTGTGCTCGCCATCATGCTTGCCAATATGATGCCGCAGGAAGCGCTGCTCTACCCGCTGTACACCATGTTCAAGCAGGTCGGACTGTACAACACCAAACTGGCGATCATCATCATCTTCACCATCATTCAAAGTGCGTATGGCACGTATCTGCTGTCGTCCGTATACGGTACGTTCCCGCAGGCCATTCTCGAAGCGGCAGCCATTGACGGCGCCTCGCGCTGGCAGATTCTGCGTAAGGTGGTGCTGCCGATTTCCTGGCCGACCATCAGCGTGCTGTTCGTGTTCTTCTTCGTGTGGACGTGGAACGAATACATGATTCCGATGGCATTCCTGATGGGCGACGACGTGCAGACCATTCCGCTGGCGCTCGCCACATTGCAGGGCCAACGCACGATGGATGCGACCACACTTGCTTCGGCTTCGCTGCTGAGCATTGTGCCGACTATTATTTTCTTCATTATTTTCCAGCGCAAGTTGTCGCAGGGCATTACCGCTGGTGCCGTAAAGTAGCGGGAAAAGGGGTTTCTTATGACTCGAGATAACGATTGGAGCACCATGCAAAACAGCTCACGTCACGATATGCAGGTTGATTCGTTGGGTGCGTTCGCCGCGCGCAGTCCGCTGGACTTGCTTGCGGTTGCGGCACCAGGGCGCACACGTTGCGTGAACGCCGAGAATCCCACGGGCGGCAAGGGCGCTGCGGCCACTGCAGCCAGTGCACTTGGCCCGTCGCGCAAGGGCAGTCCGTGCATCCAGACCGTGAAAGCGGGGGAGAGCGTCACTTTGATGGATGTGGACGGTCCGGGCGTGATCCGCCATATTTGGATGACGGTCACCGACCGCACGTCGTCTACCGGTCCGAACGTGCTTCGCAACCTGATCCTGGAATTCTATTGGGATGGCGAGGAGACCCCGTCCGTGCAATGCCCGGTCGGCGACTTCTTCTGCTGCGGCCACGCGCAGGCCTCGATGCCGGTGGTGGTCGTGCCCAATCGCGGTTTCAACTGCTACTTCTCCATGCCGTTCGAACATGCGCGCATCGTGCTCCGCAACGATCACAATGAAGACGTTCCCGCGTTCTTCTACCAGATCGACTACACCGAATATGACGCGCTTCCGGCCGGCACCATGCGTTTCCATGCGCAGTGGCGTCGCGAGCGCGTCACCGAACTGGCCCGCGACTATGTGGTGCTCGACGGCGTGCATGGTCGTGGCGCGTATATCGGCACGTATCTGGCGCTCACCGCGTTGGAAAGCCGCTGGTGGGGCGAGGGTGAAGTCAAGATGTACATCGATGGGGACGACCAGTATCCCACGTGGTGCAGCACCGGTGCCGAGGATTATTTCGGTGGCGCGTGGAGTTTCGCCGATTTCGACGAGCATGGGCGTATGCATGAGCAGACGTTCTGTGCGCCGTACGTCGGTTTCCCGTTCTATTCGCAGCGTCTCGCCTCGCATCGCGAGAGCGCGTATTGGGATGTGAATACGCCGGTGACCCGCGGATTGTATCGCTGGCACATTCCCGATCCGATTTATTTCGAACATGATTTGCGTGTGGAATGGCAGCAGATCGGTACTGAGGAGGGCGGCAATTTCGAGCGTCAGGACGACGTCGCTTCCGTCGCGTACTGGTATCAGCGCGAGCCGCATACACCGTTCGATCCGATTGGCGATCGTCGCTTCCGTCAGCCCCGCTGAATTGCTGTCTGCACAACCCGCAAAATCGGGCCGATTCAAGAGTTGTGCAGACAGCAATCGGCCCATTTATACCCCTGAGCTTGCGATTTCCAGTCTTTCCGGTCAGTTCGGGGGTATTTTTCTGTCTGCGCGACTTGCGTTCTGCGTCTGCACAACCCGGGTTTTTAACCCGATTTTATGGGTTGTGCAGATGCAGGGTGCGGGTTGCGCAGGCGGGAAACGTGACTAGATGGGGTTAGATGTCACGGCGTCTGCTGCGCTGATTATCGTGCGAACGTTCTGCGCATCCAAGAGACAGCCAGCTGCGGCCAGATCTGGATACTCGGTTCAATGCCGTTGACGCCCTGCCATGCGGTTTCCGCAGTGCCCAACGACAGTCCATGCCCGCCTTGCGGGAATAGGTGCGCTTCGATGCTGACTCCGGCTTTCTTGCAAGCGTCGATCAGCATCAGTGTGTTTTCGTATGGCACGGTTTCGTCGGGAACGGTATGCCATGCGAAAACCGGCGGTGTTTTGGCGTCGATATGACGTTCGATCGACACGGATTCAAGCGCTTGTGAATCGTTGCGGCGTTCACCAAGCAGCGAATCGAAACTGCCGCGATGGGCGAGCGGGCCAGACGTGATCACCGGATAGGCGAGCATCAAACCATTCGGACGCACCGCATCCGGATCGTAACCATGAGCGACAAGAACATCGTCGCTGGTGGAGGTGGCGAGATTCGCAGCAAGATGACCACCTGCGGAAAAGCCAATCACGGCAATCGCATCCGGATCGACATGCCACTCGGCGGCATGCTCACGAATCATCGTCATCGCATCGGCAGCTTCCAACAGCGCAACTGGAAAAACGGAAGGCTTCACCGAATATCGCAGCACAAAAGCGTTGAAACCGGCCGCAAGAAACTGCATCGCAATCGGCTCCGCCTCACGATCCGACGTCATTTCGTAACCGCCGCCCGGAATCACAAGTACAGACGGACGCACACGGTCGGGAACGACTTCTTCGCTGTTATCAAGGCAATATCCTACGAATTTCGCTGCGCTGCCGTCGATGCCGGAAATTTCATATTCGAAATATTTCATATATCCATCATAGGTGGAACACGGCGCACGTTATGCAGGAACTATTTGGTCCCGCTATTTTTCGTACCTTGTGATCCGTGGATGCAAATTGTGCAGTCGGGAGAGTGTGTCCTACTCGAGCAGCCAGTCGAGGATGTTGCGGTGTCGAATGTCTTGGTAGTCGCCGAGCCCGATGGTATCCAAGGTGAGCTGTGTGACGTAGAGGAGACCTCCATATGTGAGATACCGGTCGAACAGCGCATTGTCATTTGCTGTCGGTTGCAATGCATTTCGGTATTCCGAGAAAGACAACGGCAGCATCTTGAGCTCGACATATCGTCCGGTGAAATGGATTATTTTGCGTTTTTTCAGAATCGTCCAGTGAAATGGATGATTTTTGCGGAGTGGGTGAGTGATATAGACGTGCGATTGGGCAAATCGGAAGTAATGTTGCGATCATTCGACGGAATTCACGAATGTGTATGGCCGCTCACATGTCTGATACATTTTTCTCAGCTAATTGGCAGGAACACGTATCATTCCTCCAAGACTCGGGCGCTTATATAGAACATGTCAGCAGTTACGGCGGCTGGCGAGGTTCCTGAAGAACCCCATAACTGAACCCTTCTTCTCTCTTCTCTCTCAGCCGGCGGCCCTTCTTTCCGCCGGCTTTCTTCTTTTCTGAACACGATGCATGCGATTCGTGCGATTCGCGATTTATGTTTCGCGATTTTGCCGAAAAGAGTTGCAAGACAAACGGCCGACCATG
>OCAI01001495.1_pt1 | contig 10675 bp, 8 predicted proteins | sample 1538271 | NCBI WGS metagenome assembly OCAI01 (sample SAMEA2580269, study PRJEB22360) | human gut metagenome | biome: human gut; feature: human-associated habitat; material: faeces | place: Denmark | collected 2008/2010 | reverse complement strand
CCCGGGCGGTGAACCGCCCGGGGGTCTGCTGTGCTGAGGAGATTCTAGGAATTTGCAAAGCATTGCGCAGACTGTGTGCAGGCACAGCCCCGCAGATGAGGATGATTAAGCAAAGAAGGAGATGACCAGTGCCACCAGGAAGCCGACGCCGCCCACCAGAGTTTCCATGATGGTCCAGGTCTTGAGGGTGGTCTTTTCATCCATGCCCACCAGGCTCTTCACCAGCCAGAAGCCGGAGTCGTTGAAGTGAGAGCACACGGTGGAGCCGCCGGCGATGGCAGCGGTGACGCAGGCGAGGTACAGCGGGCTCAGCTCGCTGATGCCGGGCATTGCGGAGATGATACCGGCTGCCATGGTCATAGCCACGGTAGAGGAACCAACAGAGATGCGCACCAGAGCAGCCACGATGAATGCCACCAGAACCAGCGGCAGGCTTGCGTTTGCCACGGCGTTGCCGATGACATCGCCCAGACCGGAGTTCTGCAGCATGTAGCGCAGCACGCCGCCGCAGGCAGTGACCAGCAGGATCATGCCGGTGGGCTCAAGGGACTTGGTCATGATCTTTTCCAGCTGGGCATTGTTATAGCCGTGACGGGTGCCCAGCAGATACATGGCAGCGATGGTAGCCAGCAGCAGAGCCATGAAGGGCTCGCCGAGGAAGGCCAGAACGGGCTGGATGCCAGCCAGAGCGGGTACCACCTTTGCCACAGAGTTTGCAATGATGAGGACCAGCGGGATCAGGATGATGCCCACGATGGTGCCGAACTTGGGCAGCTTGCTCTCGTCGATGTCTGCCTGCTGTGCAACGTGCTCGGGCACCTCGATCATATACTTCTTGCCGCAGATGGAGCCCCAGATGGGACCGGCAGCGATCATGGCGAAGATGCCGCAGAAGATGCCGATGAGGATGACCCAGCCCAGATCAACGCCCAGCATGCTGGCCACCAGAACGGGGCCCGGCGTGGGAGGGATGAAGGCGTGGCCGACAGCCAGGCCTGCCAGCAGAGGGATGACATAGTACAGGACCGAGCGCTTGGTGCGCTTTGCCAGAGAGAAGGCCAGCGGGATCAGGATGATCAGACCGGCATCAAAGAACACCGGCATGGCCACCACCAGACCCGTGATGCCCAGCGCCCATGCGGCTTTTTCGTCACCGAACTTGCGCACCATGGTCACGGCCAGCGTCTGTGCGCCGCCGGATTCTTCCAGAATGGCGCCGAACATGGAGCCAAGGCCCACCAGAAGGGCGATGCCCTTTAAGGTGTTGCCGATGCCTTCGTTGACCGAGCCGATGATGTCAGACAGGGGCATACCGGCCATCAGGCCGATGCCCACCGCACCGATCAGGATGGAGATCATGGCGTGTACCTTGAACTTGATAATGAGAATGAGCAATAGGATCAGGCCCGCCACTGCGGCGAACACGAGCCGCGCGGCGTCCGGGGTTGCAACAGCTGTCATAAACATATCCTCCATTTTTGATGTTATGTTTGCTTTGGGTCTTATTTCAGCGCCGTCCCCGCAGACGGACGCCGGATTCCGATGGATTTTTTATAGACGAAGCAATATCCGCTTTTTTATTTTTGGCGTAACTTTCACCAGACCGTTCAGCAGAGCATCGCTGAACAGTTGATTTTTATTTTGAATTTTTATCGCAAAAGGAGCGTTTCTTACTCCATGTATGCGCCCTTCATGGGGCTGACGGCGTGCTGAGAGTAGAGCTTCAGCAGGCCCTTGGTGTACTTGGGAGCCTTGGGCTTCCAGTTGGCACGGCGCTGGGCAAGGATGGCCTCCATCTCTTCGGGGGTCTTTTCCTCACCGTTCACGCCCACGATGGCAAGCTGACGGTTCGGCACATCGATGCGGATGAGGTCGCCCTCTTCCACCAGAGCGATGGGGCCGCCCACTGCAGCCTCCGGGCTGACATGGCCGATGACCGGGCCGCGGCTTGCGCCGGAGAAGCGGCCGTCGGTGATGAGGGCTACGCTGGAAGCCAGCCTAGGGTCGGCGCAGATGGCCTCGCCGGTGTAGAACATCTCGGGCATACCGCTGCCGCGGGGGCCTTCGTAACGGATGAAGATGGCGTCGCCGGGCTGGACCTGCTTGTTCAGAACGGCGCTGATGCACTCTTCCTCGCTGTCAAAGGGCTTTGCGCGCAGGGTGGCGTGGAACATGGTCTTGGGGCAGGCAGTGTGCTTGATGACACTGCCCTCCGGGGCCAGATTGCCCTTCAGGATAGCGATGCTGCCATCGGTGCCCTTGGCGTTGTCGAAGCTGTGGATGATGTCCTCGCGGGTGACCTTGATGCCCAGACCCTTGGTCTTTTCCTGCAGGATCTCGTCGCAGTGCTCGTAGAAGCCGTTCTTCTTCAGCTCCTCCAGATTTTCACCCAGCGTCTTGCCGGTGACGGTCATCACGTCCAGATGCAGCATGGACTTGATCTCTTCCATCACGCGGGGCACGCCGCCTGCATAGTAGAAGTACTGTGCGGGCCAGTCGCCGGAAGGACGGATGTTCAGCAGATAGTGTGCGCCGCGGTGCATCCGGTCAAAGGTATCGGCGTCGATCTCAAAGCCGAACTCGTGGGCGATGGCGGGCAGGTGCATGGTGGCATTGGTGGAGCCGGAGATGGCGGCGTGCACCATGATGGCGTTTTCAAAGCTCTTCATGGTGACGATGTCCTTGGCCTTGATACCCTCGGCCACCAGCTTCATCACCTGAACGCCGGCGTCGTAGGCGGCCTGCTTCAGCTCCGGGGCGGTGGCAGGCATCAGGGCGGTGCCGGGCAGCATCAGACCCAGAGCCTCGGCCATGATCTGCATGGTAGAAGCGGTGCCCATGAAGGAGCAGGCACCGCAGCTGGGGCAGGCGTTGTGCTTGTAGTAGTCCAGCTGTTCGTTGGGGATGACGCCGGTCTTTTCCCATGCGTCGAACTTGCCGATCTGTTCCAGCGTCAGCAGGTCGTTGATGGCGCAGGCGGGGTCGTTGACCACGTACTTCTTGGGCAGGGTGTGGGCTTCCATCACGCCGCCGGTGACCACGATGGCGCTCATATCCTTCAGGCGGCCAATGCTCATCAGCATGGCGGGCATGGACTTATCGCAGCTGGCGATGAACACGCCGCCGTCATACACGGTGGCGTTGGCCTGAGCTTCCACCAGATTCACGATGGCGTCACGGTGGGGCAGCGAGTAGTTGATGCCGTCGTGGCCCTGTGCGATGCCGTCGCACATATCGGTTGCAAAATAGCGTGCAGCCTTGCCGCCGTGGGTGTTGACTGCCTGTACAGCCTCCTTCACGAACTGATCCAGATGGGCGCTGCCGGGGTGGCTGTCGCCAAAGGTGCTCTCCACCATGATCTGGGGCTTGGAAAGGTCGTCCACCTTCCAGCCCATGCCGATCTTCAGCGGATCGTTTTCCGGTGCCAGTTTACGCACTGCCTGAGAACGCAGTTCCATGATCATACCTCCAAAATGCTCTTTTTTCTGCTTTGCAAATCGTCCTTTTGACTGTCGGACATCTTACATGTTCATTTTAATCGACTCCCGCCTCGTTTGCAAGTTGTCGCAGTCAGAACCCACTTTATGACAATAACCAGCCCATTTTTTCGTGCATACTGCTCTGAAATCTTGGATACATCATACAATTTAAACCATTTTCCAACTTTTCCGTGTCATTCGTCTTAAAAAGTCATCAGACAACTTCAGGCATAAAAAGTCCCCGCACAGACCTTGCACTGTGCGGGGACGTAAAATGCGGCGGCGTCAGGTTTCCCATTCGCCGTCGTAAAGCTTTCGGATGCAGTTGCGGTTGAAATTCAGGTGCATCACCATGGCAGACCGGGCACCAATGGGGTCATGCCGGGCAATGGCTTCGGTGATCATGCGGTGGGTCAGGATGGTCTCCTCCGTCAGCTTTTTGTGGGTGACGTTCACGAACATCATGACCGCCGTATCGATAATGGGGATCAGCTGTTCCACCACCATGTTCTTGCTGCTCTCTGCAATGCAGGTATGGAATGCGATGTCGTCCTCAATGTACAGATCGCCGCTGTGGATCTTGCTCTCCACACGGTCGCACAGGCGCTGGATGCGCTCGATATCCTCGTCGGAAGCGTTCAGCGCTGCCATCTCGGCCATGCCCGGCTCCAGCAGCAGGCGCACATTCACCAGATCCAGCGCCAGTGCGTTCTTGTCCTGCACGCTGCGCAGGTTCAGCGGGTCCGAAAGGCCCTTGGCGGTCGTGACCACATAGGTGCCGGAGCCCCGCCGCACCTCCACGATGCCCTTGCTGGACAGCAGCTTCACCGCTTCGCGCACGGTGCTGCGGCCCACGCCGAACTTTTCGCCCAGTTCAAATTCATTGGGCAGCTTGGTGCCCGGCTCTAGCGGCGTGTCCAGAATATAATGGTAGATCTCATCCTCCACCTGCTCGGCCAGAAGCTTGTTTTTCAGATGGGAAAATTCGCTCATGGGTGCTTCCTCCCCTTTTTTGAGCTTATTATAAGGCAGCCGTGCAGGCAAAAGCAAGGGCCGTCCGCTTTTTTGTTCCTGCGCAGCAGACCCGGCAGGCAGAAACACCACTGCCCCCGCCCGCCGGGGGATAGGAGAAGTCCGGCAGACGAGGGCAGCAGCGCTGTATCAGGATAGAGAGATCGCTTAGTTTTTGCCCTTGGGCAGCAGACCGGCGCGTTCCAGAGCCGGACGCAGGGCAAGGTACAGGATCACCACGCACACGGTGGAAGCCACACTGTTCACAAAGGTGACGCCGCCTGCAATTTTGGTCAGCGCCTGTGCCACAGTGTATTCCTGACCAAAGATGTACACATTGCGGAAGTAGCCAAGGAAGGGGTCGGTCAGCACGTTCAGCAGCAGGCCGGAACCGGCAGAGACGATCACCTTTGCCAGATAGCCGGAGCTGTGCCTGTCCAGCTCGCGCAACTTGAAGACCTTGTGCGCCACAGCACCGCAGGTGATGCCGATGATAAACTTCAGCACAAAGGTGGTGACGGCGTAGCCAGGGTCACCGGCCAGGATATCGGCCAGCGCCAGACCAATGGCACCGGCCAGACCGCCGGATACACCGTCCAGCAGCAGGGCGGTCAGGGCGGTGAAGGTGTTGCCCAGATGGAACGACGAGCCGCCGTAGAACGGCACACGGAAGAACAGATAGGCCACAAGGCTCAAAGCGGCCATGACGCCGGTGAGGGCCAGCTCCTTGGTGGTGAAGGTGCGCTTGTACAGCACACTGCCAATGACGATGGCGATGACAACGACTGCCAGCAGCAGCCACATTGCAGTAGTAGACATGATTTACTTTCCCTCCAAAATTCCGTTCCCGCGGAGCCAAAGCCCTAAAACCTACATGGAAATCAACTTTTGCAGTTTAACCCAGAGCGAAAGCCTTCACCCCTTAGGGACAGATTTCCCCGTAAAACCTACAATCCTACTTGACATTTGGGTGTCCAGCGGGTATGCTCCTATTATACGCAGAACTGACACCATGAAAATACCCAGAACAAAGTTTTTTTATGAGGTCAGTTTGGTGCAATGCCCAAACAGGAGGGATGATTTATGGTCCATCTGACCACAGCGCTGGACCCGTCTTCCAGCGTGCCGTTGTACGAACAGCTGTACCACAGCCTTGCCGGAGAGATGCGCAGCGGTGCGCTTTCGGCAGGCGTCCGGATGCCCGGCAAGCGTCGTCTGGCGGCAGAGCTGTCCGTCTCGGTGAACACGGTGGACGCCGCCTATCAGATGCTGGCGGCGGAAGGATATCTGGAGTCCCGGGAGCGCAGCGGCTTTTATGTACAGGAGTATCTGGCCCTGCCCTCCCGCCCGGCCGGTCTGCCCCGGCCGCCTACACCGCCGGTGCCGCCCCCCGCGCCGCCGGTGCGGTACGACCTTTCCACCCGGGGCGTGGACCCGGGGCTGTTCCCCTTCCGCACATGGGCGCGGCTGCAGAAGGAGCTGCTGTACTCTTCGCCGGAGCTGCTCACCCACGGCGATGCGCAGGGCGACCCGGCCCTGCGGCGGGCACTGGCCGAATATCTTTCCGAATACCGGGGCGTGCAGTGCGGGCCGCATCAGATCGTGGTGGGAGCCGGTCTGGAATACCTGCTGAGCCTGCTGGCCCCGCTGCTGCCGGGCATGGCCGCAGTGGAAACGCCGGGCTATCCCCGCGCAAAGCAGGTGCTGGAAAACAGCGGCGTGCACTGCTGCTGCCTGCCGGTGGACGGCGACGGCCTCTCGGTGGAGGCGCTGAACCGGTCGGATGCAGCGGTGTGCTACGTCACACCCAGCCACCAGTTCCCCACCGGCGTCACCATGCCGGCGGGCCGCAGAGCCGAGCTTCTGCACTGGGCAGCCCGCAGGCCGGGCGGCCGGTACATCATAGAGGACGACTACGACTCCGAGTTCCGTTTTGACACCCGTCCCCTGCCCAGCCTGCAGGGCATGGCGGGTGCAGACGGCCCGGTGGTATACCTCTCCACCTGCTCCCGCAGTCTGGCCCCCAGCATCCGCATTGCCTATATGGTGCTTCCGGAGCACCTTCTGCCCGCATGGAGAGAAAAGTACCGGCTCTATTCCGGCACCGTGAGCCGCTTTGAGCAGCAGACGCTGGCCCGGTTCATCACAGAAGGCTATTTCACCCGGCATCTGGCCCGGGAGCGGGTGGCCTACAAGGCCCGGCGGGACGCACTGGCTGCAGCGCTGACGGCAGCCTTCGGGCCGGAGGAGCTGACCCTTGCGGGCCTGCACACCGGTCTGCATCTGCTGGCAAAGCTCAGGGACCCGCCGCCGGACGACGCCCTGCGCCGCGCCGCCGAAGCCGAAGGCGTGCAGCTGGGCCTGCTGAGCGATTATGACCTGACCGGCGAAGCTCCCTCGGCGGCGGGCACGCTGGTGCTGGGCTACGGCTCCTTGAAGGACGAGGCCTGTGCCTCGGTGGGCGAAACATTGAAAAAGGTCTGCACGGCGGCGCGGGAAGCGTCTGTGACCGTGTAGGTGCCGCTGGCGGCATCCCACCGGCCGGGCAGAGCCTGCGCTTCCACGGCGGCGCCGTTGTTGGCCAGAAATTCCAGCGTGCGGCCCAGCGCGTCGTAGTCCAGCGCGGTCAGGTCGGTGAGCAGCAAAGAGCTGACGCCCCGCAGCGCGTCCGGCAGGGTGGTGGGCAGCAGCTCTGCATTCTGCCGGAAAAAGGCGTCCCACGCGGCTGCACGGGCCGCTGCGGTGCGCTGGGGCGAAAGCGCAGTGTCCGCCTGCAGCTGGCACAGAAACGCATGGGCATCCCCGGCAGAAATGCCCTGAACCGCCCGGTTGCGGCCATAGCGGGCAAGCTCGTCTTCGGTCAGTGCGCCGGAAAAGCCGATCCGGACCGGGCCATAGCGGCTGGCAATGCGCTCCAGCACATCGGGAGAGAAGGCCAGATACCGGGTATCCTCCGGCAGAGCAAGCACCTGCATCAGTGCTTCCCGGCAGCGGGCCGGGCCTGCAGCGGCATAGCACTGCGCAAGGGCCGCCTGCTCATCGGCAAAGGGCACTGTGAGCACAGCGGGCACACCGAGCAGATGCACGCAGTTCTGGCTGGCGTTCAGGTAGGCCAGCACAAAGCCTGGCTGTTCGCCGGAGACGCACAACAGCACTGTGAGCTGATCGGTCGTCCGGGGCAGCTGAACGGGCACACCGCTCTCGCTGCGGGCCGCCTGCCGCAGCTGGGCACGCAGCTGCTGGCGGGACAGCAGCACCGTGCCGCCCACCAGCGGGACCAGAACCAGCAGCGACGCCAGCAGCGATGTCCAGAAGGGTCTCCAACCTCCACTGCGCATGGTACATACCGCCTTTCGGTTTTTGCATAAAGCTTTGGCCCATAGGCAAGACTTTATGCAGAAAAGGAGGCGTTTGCAGATGAAAAACAACAAAGAGACCACACCGATCACAGAGAAAGAGCGGGAGGACTTCTGGCTGGAGATCGGCCCGGCCAGTGCTTATTACGGCACAGATTCCTATGAAACAGCCAGAGAAAACGGCGATGCCAGCCCGGACGGGAAGCGGCTTGGCTTTGACGGCGCAGAGCCTAAATAAAGTGGTTGGTTCCCAGCGTGCCGGTAATTTCTCCTCGGACACGAATCGGGCCATTCCATCGCCCGCCCTATTGCCTGCGGCAACAGGGTCCCACCCCAGCGGACGGTCCTCGGAGAAACTCCCGGCCCACTGGCCCGGTAGATGCAGCTTGCCATTACGGCCTTTTGGGGTGAAAATGCGTTTGTTCCCCTGAAAAGTCACACCAAAATAAAATTCATCTGTCTGCATAACAGATGAAAAAGCAGCATATGATATATAAAATGTCTTGCGCACAAGGACAAAATATGGTATAGTCTTTCTATCGCGCACAGCTGTGCGCCGGAAGAACTGAAAAAGACGTGTACGGCAGGCAGTGTCCGTGCACTCTGGAGAAGCCCGCGTTTCAGAGCGGCGGGTGCCGAAGGTGTAAGGCCGCAGGGAAAGGCGGCTGTATCTCTCAGGCAAAAGGACAGAGCCATCGTCTTTGCGCAATGGGGCGCAGCCGGGAATGCGGCGCGCCCCGGCTGCGGAAAATGAGAGCGTTCCGAATTTTGCGGACAGAGCCTTTGGCGGGTTCTGTCCGCTTTTGTTTTGTGTATAGGGGGAAAAGAGAGAATGGTCGAGATGATCACACAGGTGAACAACGCCGTCAACGGTGTGGTGTGGGGGCCCTTTGGTCTGGCGCTGCTGTTCTGCACCGGCTTCTGGATGAGCGCCCGCACGGGCTTTTTCCAGTTCCGTAAAATGGGCTACTGGCTCCGGCACACCATCGGTGCGATCTTCACCAACAAGGACATCACCGCGCACACCAGCAAGGAGGACATGGCCATCAGCCAGTTCCAGAGCATGTGCACGGCGCTGGCGGGCACCATCGGCACCGGCAACATCGTGGGTGTGGCAACGGCCATCGTCTCCGGCGGCCCGGGTGCCATCTTCTGGATGTGGGTCATGGCATTGCTTGGCATGATGACCAGCTTTTCCGAGAATGTACTGGGCGTCTACTACCGCCGCAAAAACGAAAAGGGCGAGTGGTCGGGCGGTGCCATGTACTACCTCACCGACGGTCTGGGCGCGAAAAAAGGCTGCCGGCAGATCGGCAGAGTGCTGGCGGTGCTGTTTGCCTGCTTCTGCATCCTTGCATCCTTCGGCATCGGCAACATGAGCCAGATCAATTCCATTGCCGGTAATATGAACGCCGCCTTCGGCGTGCCGACCCTCGTCACCGGCCTGTGCCTGATGGTGGTCACAGCCCTCATCGTCATTGGCGGACTGAAGCGGGTGGCCGCTGTCACCGAAAAGCTGGTGCCGCTGATGGCGCTGTTCTACATTGCAGGCGCACTTGTGATCGTGGTGCTCCACGCAGGCAATATCCCGGCAGCATTTGCCGCCATCTTCAGGGGCGCCTTCAACCTGAACGCCGCAGGCGGCGGTGCGCTGGGCTACGGCATCAGCCAGACCATCACATGGGGCTTCAAGCGCGGTGCCTTCTCCAACGAAGCCGGTCTCGGCTCTGCCGTCATGGTCAACTCGGCCTCCAATGTCAAGGAGCCGGTGCATCAGGGCATGTGGGGCGTGTTTGAGGTGTTTGCGGATACCATCGTGGTCTGCACGCTCACCGCGCTGGTCATTCTGACCACCGGCGTTGTGGATCTGCAGAGCGGTGCGGTGCTGGTCGGCGTGCAGGACAACGCGCTGGTGGGTCAGGCGTTCACCGCAGCCTTTGGCAGCTTCGGCCCCAAGTTCATTGCCATCTCCATCCTGCTGTTCGCCTACTCCACCACGCTGGGCTGGAGCCACTACGGCACCAAGGCTGTGGAGTACCTGTTCGGCGCCACCGGGAGCCGCATCTACAAGGTGGTGTTCGTGTGCATGACCGTGGTGGGCGCTACCATGAAGCTGGGTCTTGCGTGGGACCTCTCCGATACCTTCAACGGCCTGATGATGATCCCGAACCTCATCGGTGTGCTGGCCCTGTCCGGCACCGTGGTGGCCATTACCAGAAACTACTTTGACCGCAGGGTGAAGGGCAAGGACATCGAGCCCATGTGGTCGGCCTTCCCGGAATACCAGAAACAGGAAGAAGCGGAAGCCGCTGCAGAGGAAGCAGAGCTGGAAAAGGCCGCGAACAAATAAAAAAAGAGACGCAGGGGCCGTCCACAAATCGTGGACGGCCCCTGCGTTTTATCATCATTCTTTTTCCAGCAGCAGGAACCGGAACGAGATCTCAGTCTCCAGCTCCGGCAGGGCGGCAAGACGTTCTGCACCGCCGCGGGGCGTTTTCCAGTAGTAAGGCGTCATGGCGAACAGGGCTTCCAGCTGGTCCTGCGGTACCGTGATGCGGCCCGACACCTCCCGCTCTCCAATGGCCCGGAAGCCTGCGTAGGCGATCTGCTGCACCGGGTTTTTATACGGCTTTTCGTAGAGCACCGCTTTCATCTGATAGAGGTGCTCCGCACCGGGCACCACGTAGATCATCCGCCCGCCCGGGCGCAGCACCCGCAGGAATTCCTCCTGCGCAAAGGGTGAGAAGCAGTTCAGCAGCAGGTCGGCCCAGCCGGTGCGCACCGGCTGGCTGAAGCTGGACGCCACCGCATACCGTGCCAGAGATGGTG
>OCAI01001488.1_pt1 | contig 10737 bp, 7 predicted proteins | sample 1538271 | NCBI WGS metagenome assembly OCAI01 (sample SAMEA2580269, study PRJEB22360) | human gut metagenome | biome: human gut; feature: human-associated habitat; material: faeces | place: Denmark | collected 2008/2010 | reverse complement strand
AGTGCCACCACTAATATCCGCCAACAACGCAACAGAAACCACCGCCAGCCTTCTTCAATGGACGGGCAATGCCATCGACCTCGTGGAACTTATCTACGGCATAGACGTGATGGGCTGCATCAACAACGGCAATATGCCGCTCAAACAGCTCGCCCCACTTCTCTATAAGATATTCGGGGTTGATTCTAAAGACTGCTACCGCTTCTACACTGATATCAAACGCCGGAAGAACGAAAGCCGCACCTATTTCATTGACAGGATGCAGGAAAAACTGAACGAGAGAATGTTGCGTGATGAGGAGTTGGAGCGGATGAGAAAATAAAAAAATATCCATTACATATGAGAAGACAGGAATACTCGTATCCTGTCTTTTTATTTTCATTTAATTATATATTAATTAGCACAATATATGTGAGTTTTTCATTCCTATAAGGACAAATTTCAGAAACGTATGTCTGGTAAATTATTGAGTCATCATAGTATGAACATATATCATTACTAAAAACAATGAAACAACTTCCATAAGATTGTGGTTGTAAAAATCGCCATTTAATAGCCCGTTTTTTTTGTAAAATTCGCCAATTAAAAAAATATGATTATCTTTGCATTATATTTTATAAGGTATGGAAACAGTAAATAGAATACTTCAAGAGAAGATTACAGCACGAATCGCGCCCAATAAAGCAGTACTGATTTTTGGTGCTCGCCGTGTTGGTAAAACGGTAATGATGCGTAAAATTGTGGACAACTATTCAGGTAGGACGATGATGCTCAACGGCGAAGACTACGACACATTAGCACTATTGGAGAATCGCTCAATAGCCAATTATCGGCATTTATTGGATGGTATTGATTTGCTGGCTATTGATGAGGCACAGAACATACCACAAATCGGTAGTATTCTGAAGTTGATAGTTGATGAAATACCGGGAATAAGTGTCTTGGCAAGTGGTTCTTCGTCATTCGATTTGCTGAATAAGACTGGTGAACCGTTGGTCGGCCGCAGTACGCAATTTCTCCTTACACCATTCTCGCAACGGGAAATCGCACAGACGGAAACGGCACTTGAAACCCGCCAGAACCTCGAAGCGCGCTTGATTTACGGTTCCTATCCCGAAGTAGTAATGATGGAGAACTATGAACGTAAAACAGACTACCTACGTGATATTGTCGGTGCATACCTGCTTAAAGATATCTTAGCAATTGACGGCTTAAAAAATTCGAGCAAGATGCGCGATCTACTGCGATTGATAGCTTTTCAGTTGGGCAGCGAAGTTTCTTACGAAGAGTTAGGTAAACAACTCGGCATGAGCAAGACGACCGTTGAAAAATACCTCGACCTATTGGAAAAGGTCTTCGTTATCTATCGTCTGGGGGCTTATTCGCGTAACCTACGCAAGGAGGTTACAAAAGCTGGCAAGTGGTACTTCTACGACAACGGCATTCGCAATGCCATTATCGGGGCTTTCTCACCGCTGGCCATTCGGCAGGATGTCGGTGCGCTGTGGGAGAACTACATCATCGGAGAGCGGCGCAAAGCGAACTTCAATGAGGGACTGCACAGGGAGTTCTATTTCTGGCGCACCTACGACAAACAGGAAATCGACCTGATTGAGGAGAGTGCCGACAGTCTTACCGCCTTGGAGTTCAAGTGGGGAAATAAAATGCCGGCCGCACCGAAAGCCTTCCAAGAAGCCTATCCCTATGCCGAGTTTCATGTGGTAAATCGGGAGAATTATTTGGAGTTCGTATAATCAATAAATTACGTATATGGAAACAAAACTACAATCCAAACAGCAATATCCGCGGTTTATCCAAAATAAACCGTGTGGTATTGACAAATTCGATGGAGGTTCGCAAGAAAGGTTGGCAAAAACTATTGCTCGCCATTTTTGTCAGAATGATTCATTGGATGAGGAATGTACTTTACCTCGAATTATCGGCATCGAAGGTATTTGGGGATCTGGAAAATCCAACGTGGTTAAAATGTTGGAACGTGAATTATCAGACGACTATTACTTTTTTGAGTATGACGCATGGGGACATCAAGAGGACTTGCAACGCCGCTCTATATTGGAATTGCTTACAAGCAAACTTATTGATGATGGTATCCTATCTGGAAATGCAACAATAAAAGTCAAAGGTGGAGGTACGAAAACCGTATCATGGTCTGAAAAGCTGAAATATTTATTAGCCCGTAAAACGGAGACCGTAACCGAAAAATATCCCCTTATCAGTAATGGTATGGTTGCGGCATTTTTGGTTGCAGTTTTAACTCCGATATTTACATTTATTGCGTATGCAGTAAAACCTACACCCACAACATGGTGGTTTTCTTTATTGTCTATTATCATAGCTGCACTGCCAGTTCTTATTGCATTGTGCGTTTGGAAATGGGCATATAGCAAAGATCATAAATATGGATGGAGTTATATGTTAGCTATTTATCAAGATAAAGTCGAAAAGGACGTTTGCTATGAGACTTTGAGCGAAGACGAACCAACGGTTTACGAGTTCAAAACATGGATGCAAGACATTTCTGATTTTATCAAGGAAAAAGGACAACGTAAATTAGTCCTTGTTTTTGACAACATGGATCGTCTCCCCGCTGAAAAAGTAAAAGAATTATGGTCTTCTATCCATACGTTCTTCGCCGATAGCGGTTTTGAAAATGTTTGGGCTGTTATTCCTTTCGATGAAACACATTTAGCTTGTGCATTCAGAGATGAGACCGACGAACAAACGAAACAACTGACCAAGTATTTTATCAATAAAACTTTCCCTATTGTTTATCGTGTCGCTCCTCCTGTTATTACCGACTATCGAAGTATATTCAACAAACTGTTTGTTGAAGCATTTGGAGAAACAGAAAATGAAGCGAAAGAAACTATAAATCGGATATTCAGATTGGTAAATCCTAATGCCAATGTTAGGGAAATTATATCATATATCAATGAGATGGTCGCTCTTAGACAAGAGTGGTGTAACGAAATTTTGATGATAAACATAGCATTGTTCTGTTTGAAGAAGACGGATATTCTGGCAAATCCAGTAGAACAAATATTGTCCGGCGACTATCTGAATGGCATTCAAACAATAATTAACAATGATCTGCAAACACAACGCGAAATTGCAGCTTTGGTATATGGTGTCGATGTTGAAGATGCTCGACAAATTCCATTGAAAAAATATATTGAAGGCTGCATCAACGGAGAAGAAGACCACGACATAAATCAATATGCAGAGACTAATAAACAATTTGACACTGTATTAGAAGAAGTTATACAATGTATGGACAATGCGCTTATCGATAAGATTATACATTGTTTGCATAAATTAACTCGAAAGAGCGATGTTATTCTGCGTGTATGGCAAAGAATAGCACAATTGAAATTAAAAGAATCCATAGAGAAGCAGGTGTTCCCTGTCGAATACCAAGAACTGCTGTTGCATTTAGACACGGAAAGCCAAAACCATGTGATTGCTCAATTATATAAGAAGATAGTTCGGTTCAATGACTTCAATGGCGGCGACTATTTCAAAACGTTAGATGCAATAGACAGGTTTATTGCGCAAAATAAGTTGGCGTGCGATTTTACGTCATTGATTGAAGCAAAAACAGTCAAGCCAAATACATTTATCGATTATATTCAAGCTGCAAATGCAACAGATGCTGCCTATCGGGATAACGCGACAACTAAAGCATATAAATATTATCAAGTAGCAACAAATTCGGAGGCGCTCGATAATTATTTGGCAAACTTACTACCCGATAATTTCGACCATGCAGATATTGTAAAAACGTTAAAAGATAATTCTACCTATACGTTTCCAACGCTTTTGCAAGCGATCACGAATTGCATTGATGAACAGAATGTAAATAAAGATAATATAGGGGCTATATTTACAACCTATCGTTTATTGGCATCTGACGAAGAAAGACCTTTACCTGTAACGTTAGATTCAACCTACATAAATCAGTTGCATTCTGAATTAGAAACTGATGGCCGAAACATTAAAGAGTCTGGATATTACGATTTAGTCGCCATGCAATTGGCACATGGTTATTCCGTTTCCTTAATAGAGGGTGGAAATATAAAATATGTTGCAGAACTCATGGACTATTATGTGGATCATGGAGACTTATTAGTAAATAGTGTGGGATGGAATATACCGCTATTAAATGAAACACTACAATACATGGTAAATCATAAACTTGGCTATAAATTATTGCTCTCAGACATATTGCCCCAATTTGAAGATATTAAGAACAGAATAGGTGTAACGGATGAGGTATTTATCGAGCATTTAGCAGAGTGGAATACCGATTTGGATAAGTATATCACTAAGAACAATATTAAAGATGTAATTCCTGACGCATCTTTTTACGATTTGACCACTAAAATAAGCAATGTCCTGACCGATCATATCAATAAAATAGCGTTCGAAGCGTTGTCTGAAATAAGTGTTGATACATTATACGCCCAAAGAACAGCACATACATCATATTATTGGTTTGTCGCAATAAAACATTTACTGGCTAAAATCAAATCCTTGCCAGATAACTTGACTGAATTTGGCAAAAAGATTCTGATGGATATTGCTTCTGGAACTCAAAGTTTGAATCCTTTCCCTAATTGTTTCAAGAATATAGTTGAAAGATTGGATAAACGAAAAATTAAATCGACAGTTACCGATATAAGAAATGATTTCTGCATCGGTAAAAAGACTATCAATGCAATAAAGTTTCAATTTTTCGAAACATGGCTTAGATCGCATGGTAATTTGAAAAGTCAAGCTGGAGACGTTATTGATAAAATAGTGAAACCTGTAATTTCCGATGGGGCATGCCGTTCATTGATTCTGCAAAACAAAGATTTTTATATGGATTTAATAAATACAGCAGGGGATGATGCTTATGAATTGAAAAAGAGTCTCCGAAACCTCATACAAAAAGATTCAGATCCGCAATTGGTTAAATTTGTCAATTCGATAGATTCAGTACCTGAGGTTGAAACCGCGTAAGTATTTGTCTAACAAGTCCGAATTTTACGATTTTACCCGTCAGAACTGAAGTGCCCCCCAAAAAAATTGTATCCAACTTTTGGGGGTCACTTCAAACTTCGATAGGGATAATTTTCAATTTTGGGGACTTGTTAGACAGTCTCATTATCTGGTAGCAGTTTACACAGCACCGGATCGTTTTTGATACGCTCCAGTTCCTCCTGCACAATCTGCTTCACCTCTTCCTTGATGCGCCGGTAGTTCGCCTGCACCGTTTCCTTCATGCGGTCGTTGCCGTCCTCGTCCGTGAAGTTTGTAATGACGGGAATTTTCTTGTAGGCACTTTCTTCCCGTTTCACCTTTTCGGCATCCACCACAATCTCGCAATGAAAAATCTTCTGCTCGATACGCTCGTTGAAGTTGTCGGATACAGAACCGACAAACATTCCCTGCGTAAGCCCGGAAATCTTACTCGGTGGAATGAGCGCGTCCATCTGCGTGTTGATGGAGGTGGAAACATCCTGCCGGTTGATGGAGATGGACTGCCGTTTCTGCAACACCTTACCGAACCGCTCGGAGAGCGTCTTGGCTGTTTCCCCCACCACCTGACCGGAGAAAATATTGCCGACAGTGTTCATCACCACTTTCGCCTCTTTGTCCCCGTAGTCACGCACTAACTGGCTGAAATCCTGAAAGCCCAGACACACGGCAACCTTGTTGCTTCGGGCGGTAGCTATAAGATTGTCCAACCCTTTGAAGTATATTGTGGGCAACTCGTCGATGATGACCGATGACTTCAGCATCCCCTTCTTGTTGATGAGCTTCACGATACGGGAATTATACAGACCGAGTGCCGCACCGTAGATATTCTGACGGTCGGGATTGTTACCCACGCAGAGGATTTTCGGCTCTTCGGGATTGTTGATGTCCAGCGTAAACTCGCTGTCTGACATCACCCAGTAGAGCTGCGGTGAAATCATCCTCGAAAGCGGGATTTTTGCCGACGCTATCTGACCCATGAGCTGCTCCGCAGCCCCTCCAAGCCACGCATCCATGAACGGCGAAAGGTAGTTCTCCAGCTCCGGATAAGAGGTCAGTATCGGAAATATATCCTCGTAACGGCGGTTCAGAAACTCGATAGCATGGGGAAACGTGCAAAACTTCCCGTTCTGATAGATTTTGAGATACCAGATAATACTGGCAAACAGAATGATAGGTGACTCCACGAAGAAGTCGCCCTGCTTTTGCACCCACGTTTTATTGAGGTTGAGCATTATTGTGTAGGCACTCTCATAGGCATCCGTAATATCTTCCATAAAATCCGGGTGAATGGGATTGCACCGATGAGAGCGTCGCGGGTCGTCGAAGTTGATCACATAGAACTTCGGCTTTACCTTGTAGCCGTCCGGGTGGTTCAGCAAATGGTTGTAGGCAATAGTAGATAGGTCGGGATACTTGAAATCGTAGATGTATTGACTAAAGCCCTTTTCAATCTGTTGCTTGATAAAATTGTTTACCACGGCATAGGACTTGCCGCTGCCCGGCGTACCCAACACGATGGACGCACGGAAGGGATTAACTACATTGATCCAACCGTTGTTCCAGCGTTTCCTGTAATAGAAACGTGTCGGCAGATTGACCGAATACTCGCTTTCGATAAGCCTCGTTTCCTGCATGAAACTCTCGTTCTCGTTGTTGAAAACATCCTCCATCAAATTGTGTTTCAACAGGCGGCTCATCCACAGACCACCCATCAACAGGCAGACATAGCCCGTTCCAATGGTAAGGACATACAGTCCCGTCACCGCTTCAAGCGGCAGCGGCAGGGGCAGCAACCACCAGTTCAGGAAAAACAGCACGAACCCGACGGCAAATGCTGTCCAGATTCTCCCCCAAGTGATTTTCTCACCCTTGACACCCTTCGTACCCAGACAGGACAAGGCAAGCAAAAGGACGGAAAACAGCTTCGTGTAGAGAATGGAATGGAACAGCCCCGCCGTGCGGTCGAAGTTCAGAAGGATTTTGTCCACCACGCCGATGTTCACGCCCCACAGCCGGATGGCTTCGTAGCAGAACCAGTACACGTTCATGACCACTAAAATGATACTCACGGCACGCAGAAAATCCATGATTTTCGCCAATGCCCTCAAATCGTCTTCTTGTTGTGACATACATTGATTTTTTAATTGTTGATACTCTGATTACATACCCAAGCCCTTGCGTTTTTTCTTCTTTTTGCGCTTCATCGCCCGGATGAAAGCCTCTTCCTCGGCATCTACCGCCGGACCTTCGGGAGTGAGCAAGCCCATTCCGCCCGATACGTCTTCACGGTCGTATGCGGTCTGTCCGTATGCCTTGTCCGCAGCATCCATAGGGATGGATAACGGTATCGGCGGTTGTCCGGCGTATGGCAGGGTGAAGTGTTCCTGCAAGGCATTCGCCGAAAGCTCCTTACCCATGCGCGAACCGTTCAGCACGCATCCCGTGCGGTGGTCGATGAAGGTAGCCCCATAGATGCGCCCTTCCTCTGTGTAGCGCAGTACGGTGTCGATGCCCTTCTCTTTGAGTTGGGATACAAATTTGTCCTTGTCATAAGTGCCTTGCAGCACGGAAAGGACGGTGCGTTTCGTCATGTCTGCCAGTTTCCTATCCTTGATTTCCGATTTGGAACGGACAAACTTCTTCTGTACGGCTTCATAGCCTGCGGACTTCCCGAAAAGCGAGGATTTGAACGGGTTGCCCACCTTGTTACCCTTGTCGTCCGTGACGGAATAGACCAGCCCGTGATACTCCCGTCCGCGCACGTTGCCCCTCGCTTCCTCCACCGTCATATTATATAAGGAAAGGAGCGCACGGTATTCGCCCATCGTCTGGAAACGGTACTGCCCATTCAGAGCCTTCACGGTGTTGCCTACCTGCTTCTTCACATCACCTGCCGATGCGGCCACCTTGCGCAACGGATTATCCAATCTCTGATTTTTACGTTCTGCCGGATGCAATCCGTACTTCTGTTCCAGTTCCCTGCGGATACGGTCGCTGCGGCGGTAGAGAAAATCCCGGTTGAGCCTTTTCCCGTTCTCGTCCACGTTGACCGTCACGATGTGCAGGTGGTGGCGGTCGATGTGTAGGCTCGACACAGGGCGCCATACCATATTCCTATGGCTGGTTTCCCCATGTCTGCCCCCGAACCATACGTACATGTTCCCATGTATATGGCTCTCCGTTAGTAAGCACTCTATTGCTCTGTTTCTTTGATTTTTGCAAAACATTCTTCGCATACAGCAATGGTTTTACGATTCATAAGTAGCATCTGTTTTCCCCACGGTGTATTCTTATTGGCGGATTTGAGTGTTCTGATATGGTGCATTACCAAAGGACCTTTTCCTCCACACACTTCACATACATTATTTCTCAAGCGTTCTGCGAGAGAGCGTTTGGGATAATGGGTGAATAGAATGTTATCGCAGGTTTCATGGAATCCTACTGTTTTGCGTTTAAAGCCATCATGGTAAAGGATTCTTTGCTTCTCGTTCCCTTTAGAGTCTTTATAGGGAATAGAGAACACTTTGTCCTTAGTGTATTTCCTTATTATCTTTCGGAGCGAACTGTTGTACTTTCGCGCCAAAGTCTTATAAAGGCTATACTTCATGATGTAACCAAAGTCTGCGCATGTTGCCGAGACATTATTGGCTATGCAGTAGTAATTATAGAATCCTCTGATTTCAAGGTTGTATTTGGCTACCATTTTGTCGGCATCCATTCCTGTCAGTGCCGTTCTTATCTTAGGTCTCCAAATAACTTTACCATCCTTTTGTGTAAAACGAATAGTTCCAAGATTTTGAAGTTTTTCTTTAACCGTTTCGGATGATAAATTCAGCATTACCTTTCCTTTGAAGTCTCTCTTCAGCGCACCTTTTCGGTTACGCTTGCGTACATTCAATGAGCGGACGGTAATATGAAATCCGAGGAATTTAGCCTCTTCCTGTGCATGGGTAATCAATGTCTTTTCGGTTGAAAGTTCAAGTTTTAGGCGTTCACGCATGAATGCGGCAATGTCCGCTTTAATTCTTTCACTTTCTGATTTTGAGCCAATTACCCCTACAAGGAAGTCGTCAGCATACCTAATGTATTTGAGACGACGAAAATTCTCATCCATTTCGTCACTGCATGGCATCGCTAACTTTTCTTCCTGCATTCTCTTTAATTTGTCCAGCAATTGGGATTTTACGGATTTGTCCGTTTCTTCCCTCCATTTTTTGCGCAGACTTACAGTGCTGGCGTTCAGACTATTGTACTCCTTTCTCGTTCTCCGTTTTTCTCCCTTGTCAAAAGCCTGTGCATACTCTTTCATATACTTATCGAACTGGTCAAGGTATATGTTTGCCAGTATAGGACTGACAATGCCACCTTGCGGAGTTCCTGAATAAGTACGATTGTATTTCCAATTTTCAACATAACCTGCCTTTAGGAATTTCCATATAAGACGCAGAAAACGTTCATCTGCAATTCGCTTACGCAAGACTTCTATGAGTGTCTGATGGTCTATGTTGTCGAAAAATCCTTTAATGTCTCCTTCGATAAACCATTTTACGCCCGTAAATGTCCGTTGTATGCTTGTCAGTGCTGTATGACAACTTCTGCGTGGTCGGAAGCCGTGTGATGAATCCTCAAAGTGACCTTCATAGATTGCTTCAAGAATCATTCTTACGGCTTCCTGTACTAACTTATCCTCGAAAGAGGGAATGCCCAAAGGACGTTTCTTACCGTTCTTTTTGGGTATATATACCCTCCTTGCAGGTTTGGGATGATAGCTCTCATTTCTGAGACTGTCAATTAGTTTACCTATCCGTTGGAGTGTTGTGCCGTCTATGGTTTTTCCGTCCGTTCCTGCGGTCATGTTTCCCGGTTTGGACTTTATTTTCTCATAGGCAAGCATAAACAGTTCTTCATTGAACAGGATACGGTAGATACGCTCATACTTGTAGTCCTTGTCCTTACTGTGTGAGCATAGAGTGTTCAATATGACTTCTGGATTTCTCATACGTCTCTCACGTTATCCTTTAGTCATATTGAAGATACCAACTGTGTCCCTTTGCCATGTACAAGGCTTTCCCTTGCTCAGACTACTATGGACACTCCGTTGCCTTGTCGAATATTCAGAGCCGTTGCTCATAGCCGTGTTACGGCATTTCGATTTAGGCAATCTCCGTTTAGCACACATGATAACTATTGGCGCAACAGACTGTCGGATGCGACTTTCATCCTTATCTCCGCTTATTGCGGTTATGCCATGACAAGTTCCTGCCATGCCCATACGAAGAACTGGGCTTGGTGTCATGGTATGGCGTAAATAGCTGTCTTCCGCCATAGTCACAAGTTCGACCATTGGATTATCGTTCAACCAATCAGGCTTCATCCTCATGTCTGTCTTTTTCCCTTGCAATTCAGTAGCAGCATGACAGTTAGCTGACTTATCGCTTTTCCGAAGTGCTATGTTCCCCTTAAAGATTTCTCCGCAGGGTAAGTCGGATGGGAATAGGTTGTATAACATACTCGTTTTTTTATGTCTATAAATCCGCTTTTGCGTCTTTATAGGAGTTAAACTAATTGTGTTATTCGGAACACTAACCTAATCTCTTGCCAAAGAGATATTTATCATGCGACCTTTACGGACGCACCCTCGTGCTTGAATACAAGATAAGGCTGGTTTCCGAAACCGAGTTTTTCCAGATA
>OCAI01001476.1_pt1 | contig 10854 bp, 8 predicted proteins | sample 1538271 | NCBI WGS metagenome assembly OCAI01 (sample SAMEA2580269, study PRJEB22360) | human gut metagenome | biome: human gut; feature: human-associated habitat; material: faeces | place: Denmark | collected 2008/2010 | reverse complement strand
GATACGGGCTGAGCGAGGCGACACCGATCATCTCGACCAACGGCCCCCGCCGCCATACCTTCGGTAGTAGCGGCGTATTGGTGCGGCCCCTCGACCTAAAGATCTGCGACATGGACGGCAACGTACTTCCTCCGGGAGAGAAAGGCGAGATCGTCATCCGGGGAGAGAACGTGATGGCCGGCTACTGGAAGAACCCGGCATCGACGGCCGATACCGTAAAGGAGGGTTGGCTGTACACCGGGGATATGGGATATATGCGTGACGGGCTTCTTTATGTGTTGGGGCGTTTCAAGAGCCTGCTGATCGGAAGCGACGGGGAGAAATACAGTCCGGAGGGTATAGAGGAGGCCTTGGTAGAGCATTCCTCTTGCATCGACCAGCTGATCCTATACAATAACCAGAGTCCGTACACGACCGCCCTGTTGGTCCCTAACAAAGAACGGTTGAGGAAGCATCTGGCCCACCAGAATCTGGACCTTACGAGCGATCAAGGCCGAGAAGAGGCCATCCGTATCATCCAGCGCCAGATCGACCGTTTCCGCAAGGGAGGCGACCTGTCCACTCTATTCCCGGATCGTTGGTTGCCGACCACCTTCGCCATCCTCCCCGAGCCTTTCACCGAGCAAAACGGCATGGTAAACAGCACCATGAAGATCGTCCGGGGCAAGGTAGAGAAAGCCTACGCCGCCCGTATCGCCCAGCTCTATACCCCCGAGGGGAAGAACCCGCAGAACAAGTGGAACAAGGAGGCGTTGTAGAGACGCGGCGTGCTCGCCTACTCCATGCGTCCCCGAGAAGGCTCCCTAAGCACGAAGCAGTATTACAACCCGGAATATTATCCGTTCTTGGTTCCTACGTTAGATGACAATGGCAAGCAGATCGGGGATCTGGTACAGCCCGAGGGCGGCACACGTATCATCGTGATCAAGAAGAAATGATTTATCGGCGAGGCCCAGGCCCACAAGGATGGAATATAGCTCTAAAGATCCCCCCGCGCCCCTGCCGCGAGGTGCCGCATTTCCCCAAGATTCGACCGCGCACCCGATGTACCCCCCGTATTTTTCCAAGATTCGACCGTGCACCCGCCGCAAGGTCTCGCATTTCCCCAAGATTCCGTTTCGCGCCCGATGTAAGCCCCGTATTTTCCCAAGATTCGACTTTTCACCTGCCGCGAGGTCGAATCCGCGAAAAATACGGTAGTTTCCAGAGCTATATCCACCGATTTGTCTTACCTTTAGCCAGTATTAAACCTGATCATGGATCTAAATCAACAAGAAAATGGAAAAGATTACAAAAGTAAAAGACATTAACATCACGAAATTGAACAACGCCGAGTACCGAACCTTCATGGCCCGCTACGGGAACCTGCTCGCGGGTGGCGGAGGCGACTCGGAATCTCCCGACGAGATCAGCTTCGACCCGAACGACCCGCTGGGCATCCCCCAAGAACTTCGTACGGCCTTCGCCACCGATTTCGCCCTGTTGACCGACGCCGTGAACCAATCCTCGGCCAGCGAGGAGACCGCGCAGATGTCCGCCCTCGACAAGGAGAGGGATGATCTCTTGATCTTCATTACTTCCACTATTACCCAAATGACGAAAAGCCCGCTGGCGGCGCAACGCACGGCGGCCGAGAAGCTATACCTTCCCGTAAAGCCCTACATCGGAGCCGCGCGCCTCGCCAACTTGCAGGAGACGGCCGCCATCGAGGGCTTGCTGGTAGACCTCGACAAGGCCGGGATGCCCGAGGCGCTGGCGGCGATCAACCTCACCGAAGTAGTAGCAGCGCTGAAAGAGAAGAACAAGCAATACGCCACGCTCACCGAGCAACGCGCCAACGCCAAGGCGGACGACCCCGTAGAGAGCGCCAAGAAAATCCGCCTACGCATGGACGAGGAATACGACGAGATGTCCACCTACGCCTTCGCGCAAAGCGTGGTGAAGCCCACTCAAGAGACCGCCGCCTTCATCAACCGCCTCAACGCGCTGGTCGACGAGACGAACGCCCTCTACAACCAACGCATAGCGCAGGCGAGGGCCGCAGCCGCCAAGAAACAAGAAGGCGACAAGCCCGCTACCGACAGCGACTCGCCATCAGAGATATAAAATAATGAAGATCTTTTTCGTTAAATAATGAAGCTCGCGTTTTCTACCGCCGGGTTTCCCATCGAGCGGTGGGAAACCCGGTGATTAATGATTATTAATAGCCTCTCCCCCCTCCCTCCCACGAAAAAAACATACCTTTGCCAACAGTATTATCCGTGAAGGAATAACGAGACATTTACATGATAAGATCTATTCGCTATATCACTTTGCTAGTCCTGTTACAATTCGTGACCGGCATTTCCGTCCTATACGCCCAGAGCATAACTTCCGCATCCGGAATCGTGAGAGACTCCGTAAGCGGGGAACCCCTATCCTACGTATCCGTCATGTTCGAGAACTCGACGATCGGGGCGATGACCGACGATGACGGGGCTTTCAGCCTCCAGAATGACAAAGGGCTTACCCGGCTGGTCGTATCCTCGCTTGGATATGACAATAAGGTCGTAAACCTAAAGGCGGGGCAAAAGAACAACGCCCTCAACGTGCTCCTCCGGCCTACCTCGTTCGAGATTGCCGAGGTAGTCGTCAAGCCTAAACGTGAGAAATATTCCCGCAAGGACAACCCCGCCGTGGAACTGATCAAGAAAGTCATAGAGCATAAGAACGACAACCGCATCGAGGCGAAGGACGAGTACCAAAGCGAGGTGTACGAGAAGCTCAGCATGTCGCTGGACGACTTCAACCCCAATCTCGAGAAGAATAAGTTCCTGAAGAAATTCAAGTTCATCAAGAACTATCTGGATACCTCGGAGTTCAACGGGAAACCGATCCTGACGATCTCCGTCCGTGAGACGATCTCCGACCAATACTACCGCAAACATCCCAAGGCGGAGAAGACGATCACCAAGGCCAAGCGCCAGCAGGGTATCGACAAGACCTTGGACGATGGAGGCGCCATCACCGCCAACCTTGAGGAGATATTCAAGGGCGTCAATATCTTCGACAACAATATCAATATCTTGTTGAACCGTTTCGTGAGCCCGCTGTCTTCCACGCTGGCCGTCTCCTATTACAAATATTATATCATGGATACGGTGGACGTTGCCGGAGATAAATGTGTGGATCTCGCCTTCGTGCCCGTAAACAGCCAGAGTTACGGCTTCACGGGCCGCTTGTACATCACGCTGGACGGTAATTACGCCGTCAAGAAATTCCTCTTGAACACCCCGGCGAACATCAACCTCAACTGGGTGGACAAGCTCCGGATCGAGCAAGAGTTCAAGCGGATGCCGGATAGCACTTGGGTGCTCGCCAACGAGAATACCTACGTTAATTTCTATATCGTAAAAGGGGCGCAACAGCTCTATGCCCACCAGCTAAGGAATTTCGATAAGTATCAGTTCGACGTGCAGAACGCCGACTCGATCTTCGGCCTTCTCGGTCCGATCCATGAGTTGCCCGAAGCCACCGCCCAGACCGACACCTTCTGGATACACAACCGCCATGTCCCCTTGAAAGAGAAAGAGAGCGCCTTGGACGACTTGCTGGCGCAACTTCGCAAGGTACCGGCTTTCAACGTGATCATCAAGACCGCCGAGATATTGATCACCGGTTATATCCCGACCACGGCGGACAAGGATAAGAGCAAGTTCGATTTCGGACCGATGAATACCACGTTCAGCGCCAACCATCTGGAGGGCTTCCGCATGCGTGTGGGAGGTATGACGACGGCAAACCTCAACCCGCACTGGTTCGGTAGCGGTTATCTGGCCTATGGCGTAAACGACCGTAAGCTAAAGTATAACGCCAAGCTGACGTATAGCGTGAACAAGAAGAAATATCACGAGGGAGAAAGCCCGGTGAACAATATCTCTGCGATCCAAGAGTACGACGTATATACGCCTGGTCAGGACTTCCTCTTCACCAGCAAGGATAATATGTTCGTGGCATGGAAGGTGGGCGAGCCCGTCACCATGATGCAATACATCCGCAAGACCATGCTCCAGTACCAGAAGGAATGGCTGAATGGCCTGACCCTTACCACTTGGGCGCGGAACGAGAACAACGAGGCGGCCGGAACGCTCCGCTACGACCGTTACGACGCCGACGGGACATTGACGAACCTAAAGAGTTTCACCAACACGGAGCTAGGGACCCAGCTTCGTTTCGCCCCGGGCGAGCGTGCCTATAACGGACGAGAGGGTAAGAACTCGCTTTTCAACCTCTCGAAAGACGCTCCCGTATTCAAGCTATCCCATCAGATGGGATTGAAGAACGTGTTGGGGAGCGACTTCAACTACAACCATACGGAGATCAGCGCCGAGAAACGGATCTGGCTCTCTTCCTTCGGACATATCGACGCCTTGGTGACGGCGGGCAAGGTATGGGACAAGGTTCCTTTCCCCTTGCTCATCATGCCGAATACCAACCAGTCCATCACGATCCAGCCGCAAGCCTTCAACATGATGCGTGCGCTGGAGTTCGTAAGCGACCAGTATGTTTCGTTCTACTTCACGTATTATATGAAGGGATGGATCTTAAACCGTATTCCCGGCGTGAAGTGGCTACGTTTGCGTGAGGTGATATCGTTCAGCGGTTTCTACGGAGGACTGACCGATAAGAATAACCCGGCCTTGGACCCGACGGGACTATACCGCTTCCCCGAGGGAACCTCGCCGATGGGCCGTACGCCTTACCTTGAGGCCAGCGTAGGTCTGGAGAACATCTTCAAGATATTACGGATCGATTATTACCGCCGGTTGACGTATCTGGACCAACCGAATATCAAGAAGGGGGGCGTGCGTATAGCGCTGCGGTTCTCCTTCTAAGAGTTGACAGTTGAGAATTGACAGTTGACAGTTAAATGTAGGAGAGATAAGAAAATGGGGGAGTTGGAACGCAGACCGAACGCATGGGCGTTGACGCCGCTGGTGGTATTCTTATTGACTTATTTGGTGGTGTCTATCGTGGCGGGGGATTTCTATAAGATGCCGATAACGGTAGCCTTCGTCATCTCCTCGATCGTAGCGATAGCGATCTCCAAGGGAGGCAAATTAAGCAACCGTATCGAGCAGTTCTGCCGGGGGGCGGCCAACAGCAATATCATGCTGATGGTATTGATCTTCATCCTCGCCGGGGCCTTCGCCCAGACTGCCAAGGCGATGGGTGCCGTAGACGCTACCGTGAATCTGGCGATGTCCATCCTGCCCGGTAACCTGTTGGCGGCCGGAATCTTCCTAGCCGCTTGCTTCATATCCATCTCGGTAGGTACGTCGGTGGGCACGATCGTGGCCTTGGCCCCGGTAGCCGTCGGTATAGCGGACAAGACGGGGATGCCGGACGCCCTTATGCTGGGTGTCGTGGTAAGCGGCGCCATGTTCGGCGATAACCTGTCGTTCATATCCGATACGACCATCGTAGCTACCCGCACGCAGGGTTGCCAGATGTCCGATAAGTTCAAGGTGAATATCCGTATCGCCCTCCCGATAGCGATCCTGACCGGATTGATATACGTGCTGGTGGGAAGCGGCGTGGAGAACGCTTACGCTCCGGCCCCGATCGAATGGGTCAAGGTGATCCCTTATCTGGTGGTATTGGTAACCGCCGTTTGCGGGATCAATGTCATGCTGGTGCTATTCATCGGGATCGTCCTGTCCGGTATAGTAGGTCTGTGGACCGGTAGCTTTGATATCTGGGGCTGGAACGCCTCCATGGGATTAGGTATCACCAATATGGGCGAGCTGATTATCGTGACGCTTCTGGCAGGAGGCATGTTGGAGATGATCCGTTATAACGGGGGTATCGACTGGATCATCCGCAAGCTTACCTCCCGCATCCATTCCTCCAAGGGGGCCGAGATGAGCATAGCGGCCTTGGTGAGCTTCGCCAACCTCTGCACGGCCAACAATACGATCGCCCTCATCATGGCCGGCCCGATCGCCAAAGATATAGCGGACCGGTTCAAGATAGATCCCCGCCGCAGCGCCAGCCTATTGGATATCTTCTCTTGCTTCGTACAGGGAATCATCCCCTACGGCGCCCAGATGTTGATGGCCGCCGGACTCGGGCATGTCTCCCCTATCGAGATCATGCAATATCTTTACTACCCGTATCTATTGGGAGCAGGCGCCTTATTGGCGATCTTATTCAATTATCCGAGGAAATATACACTCGTATAGACTGCCCGTCCTTACGAAAAAACACAATAGTATTCAAAGCAAAAAGACTATTGTGTCCGGGATTGAATACTATTGTGTTCGCTGATGAATACTACTGTGTTCAGGTGGGAACACGGTAGTGTTTGGGAGCGAAGGGAATACCGCTGTCGGATTAGCCGAACAAATCCAGCGTAAGCTGTTTCTTCGCGGCTTCCAGTTTACGAAGATGCCGCTTGCCTTGAGGGGTGACGATCTCCATCTTATCGAAACGGGTACGTATCACCGTAGTCACGGTATAGCTCACGTTGACCACCTCTCCTAGCTCCGACAGACGGCGAGCGATCTCCAAGACGCAATCGATGCACATACCGCTCGTGAACGAGATCTTGTCCTCGAACATCTGTTTCTTGAAATCCTCATCTTGCATATAGAAATCGATCGTCTCGCCTCCCTTGTTGTAGATACCTTTCCACCGATACTTACTATCTTTCAGTACCGGCGAGATGATCTCTATCGTGGCCTTATTATCCTTGACCGTAGGCAGATCGTCGCTACGCAAGATAAAATAATCGAACTGGTCCCGTTTCACCTCCAGCGAACCGGAACGGTTACGATCCTTCTCGTTCAACTCACGTACCGAGATTTTCGTCACCTTCGGATACCCTTTCAAAGCCTCGTAGAAATTAGACTTGCACTTGCAGAAACGGGGCGAGGCGTTCAACAGGTCGATCAAGCGGTGTGAAGGCGTAACCCCCGGAGTCTTCAGCCGTAGTTCACGGCGTAACTTGAACAGCTCACGCTGCATCTCCTCCTCGTCCGCCGGCGTACGATCCATCAGCGGCTGTCCACCCACCGACAAGGAAGGACGGGTCAATATCTGCATCACCAAGTTCAACACGATAGAGATAGAGCGGCTACTCTCCCCAGCCACGCCCAGCTTCTCACGGAAACCACCCTCCTTATCGTAAGGCTCGTTGTAAACCGTCAGCTTCACGTCCAGCATATCCGCCAAGGAACGTATCAGCGTAAGAATCTCCTTCTCACACCGGTGCTTGGTCATGGCATCCATATAATTGGATTTATTATTAAAGGAATAACGTATCTCCAGCTTATTCGCGAATTTTAGAATAGAGTCACTCATTTGTTTCTAGTTTTTCGGTTCTTCTTTCGGTTTACGATCAAAAAACGGGTTCTTCGACGAGGCGCTGACCGGTATCGCCATCACGCATTTACAGTCTCCCAACAGCCCCAGTCGTTGGGCCGCCAAGCCGGCGCTGAACATGCCGCCGTAGCGCAAGCCGAGCCGATAGCGATACCCAGATCGACGGAATTAATAGCGCACGGAACCAAGTCCGGCTTCTCCACGCAGGTATCGAAACCGCAATGGGCGCAGTTCAAGCCTTGTACTTTCTGGGAGGTACCGATAATCACCACGGCGTCGGCACTCTTTATATTCTCGGCGTCACGGAGCAGGAACTTGAATCCGGTCTCGGCCGCTATCCGGATCATCTCATCGGACAAGCGCAAAATATCCCCATCCGTCACCATCGCTATCTCTATGATATCAATACCCTTGCCTTTAGGAGCCGTGCGAGCGGCTGTCATCATACGGCGTGCGGCCTGTAACACAAGCTCATGCCTGATTTCTCTTTCGTTCTGTATCATATCCTTCTAAATTCAGTGAAACAAAATTAAGCAAAATATACGAAACCAAGGCAAACATATGAGGATAGAATTCATAATTCAAGATTAGTCATTCGGTCCGTGGCCTTAAAGGGATAAGCCGGGTATTCATAAATACTGAAGCGAGGCTCCGTCTCTCCCTCGCAATAATTCCAGATCGTACGGTACTCATTGACATCCTCGCCCATCTCCTTCAATTGCCTAAGGTAAGCGGCCACGGATTTATTCTCCACGATATAAACCTCACCCATTTGATCGATAATCGGGCTATGCCGACGGCTCCCGTCGTGATCGAACTTAAGAATCCGCTTTCCCTCGGAAGTCAGGCCTATGGTATGGAAAGTCATGCTCTTACCAATAGCGGGCAAGTTCAATACATTACGATCCGTACCTGCGAACAACAACCCGTTTTCCTTCAGGAAACGAACCAAACGCTTGCCTAAAGGACGTTGGTTACGGATCATATCATACAACTCCGCCTGTTTCTCCTTCGGCACCTGCCCGAAGATCTTCTCCTCACGAGCCTCTTGCAACGAGCGGCTATTCGGGGTGTAAACCGCATAATTCTCCCGGAATCCTTTCACGGAGAACGTATAATAGCAAACCACCCCAAGGGCGTTTAAGGTCTGCCGTAATTTCGCCGTATGTCCCTTACGGGAAGCCGAAACCGTATATACCAACTGATTCGTGATCGTCCAGCCCGCCGCCAAGATCGCCTCGATAGCGTGCCTCGCCTCCGGTGTCACCTCTAGTGGAGACTGGAAATGCGTTTGTATATAGAACTGGCTCACGCCGATAGCGGAAGCCTTCTCCTTGAACTCCCTCAATATACCGACCAACTCATCGGTCACACGCAGCGGAAGATAAGCCAGCAACCGGGAACCTAGCCGTACCCGTTGCAGCTCGGCGTACTTCTCGCCCTCCGGACGGCTCTCGTTCGCCTTCCGTTTCCGCACCGCCATCTTATATACCGCCTCCAATATCTTACGCAAGGTAGCGTTCTGGCTCATCAAGGCATCCCCGCCCGTTATCAGGATATCCCGTAGCTGGGCGTCTTCCTCGAAATAACGCATCAGACGACGTAACTTCCGGTCCCAACTCTCCTTAGGCTTCAGGACCTCGAAATCGAAATTCAACCGCTCGCTCTGGAAATCATACATGCGCTGGCAAGAAGCGCACAATCCACCGCAGGCACGCCCCATCGAATCGGGGATCAAGATCGCCACCTCCGGATACCTCCGGTGTATATTATGTCCCTCCGGCAATAGCCAACCCGCCGCATTCGGCTCATCGGCAACGACCATGTCTTCCTTTTCCCACGCCTTAATGCTTCCATACGTATCTACCAGCTCGTTCGAGTACATGATGTACGATCGCACCGTAGCGTCGTCATACCCCTCATGTTCTATATTTAATAGGGAAAGATAATAAGGAGTCACAAAAAAGGGCATCCCCTTCTTTTTGGCACGGGCCAATAAGCTCATCGTCTCGTCCGACAGGGAATATCCCAAAAAGAAGTTCAATTCCGTAGGACTCTTGATCGCCATCGACAAATGGAAACGAGCGGTATTCCACCATTCACGTACCCGGGCCTCTTTCTCCTCATAGGAGATGCCCTCGGCGAACTGAAAACGTGACGAAGGGCTATGGCGTCTTTCTATCTTCTTGATCAAGCAAGAGATGATACGCTCCTTGTTCCTCTCACGGATAGCGATTACCTCCGGGTCAAGCCCGGTCGGCCAACGGCTCATCTGCCTTTTCACCAATGCCCGGTCCGGTAGGATCTCAACCGGATATTCCAATAAATCAAACTGATGGTATAGGTCAATGAATAAATCAGGAGAGACCTCATTTTCCAAATGGCCGATCAGGAACTGCCAAAGATAAGTGACCGTCCGCACCGGAAGACGCTCGCCCGTAGACAGCTCGTCCACGAAAGTATCATCATGCTCAATCAAAAGAAGGATACGTCTCGCCACCGCCATTCCTACGTTTTCTTGGGTACTTTCCTTTTCCGTGAGCCGGGATAAAATAAGAGAACGCAAAGCATCCTTAAAATACTTTGCGTTCTCACTTTCTTCCGCTAAGGTCACCAACCAAGGGAAGCTCTGATTATATACTTTTTTTAGTTTAGAAATGTCGGATACAAGATGTTCTTTTTTTATCATAAGCATGTCATTTTTGTAGATTAGAATACATTTGTAAAGCGCCCTCTTGACGATTTTCTACAAAAATAACAAAAAATACGGCAAAATGCCGTTTATACAAATCTAAAACATCTTAATAAATCCTTACCATACGATCGACGGACAATACTGCGATATCGTATTTTTCAATACCTTTAGATTGATCGGCTTCGTGATAAAACCGGAAGCCCCGGCTTCTTTAGCGGCTTCCATATCAGAGTCGAATACATAAGCCGACTGCATGATTACGGGGATATCTTTCGATAGCTTACGGATTTCTTTCAAAGACTCGATACCCGTCATCTCAGGCATCTTTATATCCATCAAGATCAAGTCCACCTCGTTTTCCTTAAAGAGAGCCAAAGCTTCCAAACCAGTTTTAGCACGGATCAAATTACAATATTTATGTAAAATGGTCTTCAGAAGTAAATAATTACTTTCCTCATCCTCCGCGATTAGCAACGTGGGCTTTCCTCCACTCAAATCATTTTTCACATCCATATATATAACGTTTTATTCTTTTAATCAAAATCAAATAAACTCTGATGAAGCAAAGATAAAACAAATATTAGAAAGTAGACATAAAATTCAAGGAGATATGAGTATTCGGGGAAGTTCTTTTTCCACCCATGCTAGAAAGTTACGTCTATACCTCCCATAAATATCGCCTTCGGCATCGGGAATCCTTCGTTGATGGAATAACGGGTAGCCGTTAAATTCTCTCCTTTGACAAATAGATTCAAGCCTTTATCACGTGTACCGAAACGGTAGGCTGCCTTCGC
>OCAI01001465.1_pt1 | contig 11023 bp, 5 predicted proteins | sample 1538271 | NCBI WGS metagenome assembly OCAI01 (sample SAMEA2580269, study PRJEB22360) | human gut metagenome | biome: human gut; feature: human-associated habitat; material: faeces | place: Denmark | collected 2008/2010 | reverse complement strand
CAATGCTATGATCTGTTCTTTTCCTTTGGATACAGAATCTTTATAGAATTTTAATGACTGTAATGGATATCCATTGGAATCAAATAACGTCTGGTTATCCCAGCTGCTTCCGCCCCATGCTGGTTGTCCATTATAATACATCTTGTTATCTGGATAGTATCCTTTTGCTCCCTGAGCCGCCCATCCAGTTCCATAACGATCAGACATATCCTTATTGTACTTCCAATTAGTCCATCCCGCTTTTACCGGAATCCATGCTCCCTCCCAGTAAAAAGCTCCAAGCCCATTATCATTTGATAACAATGTCTGATACATATCCGTCAATGCATCCACCTGTCCCTGTGGATCATCAGAATATACTTTTGCATTTGCATGTCCTTCACCAATGACATTTGATGTACCATCCGCATCTTTTAAACTGTTAAGCCAGCTTGTTTCCATAACCGCATACATTTTTCCTCTTGACTTGGCAAGATTTTCTATTTTCTGAAGTCCTGCTAATGCATTTTTACTGGAATTTCCTTGCCAGAATTGATAAAATGAGCTACCGAAAACATCATAGTCCACTCCATTTCGTTCCCATGCATTCATGATTTCTGAACATTTTCCATAACCCATACTTTCAAGATGCAGTGTAACTAATGCTTTTGGTGTGCATTCTCTGACTGCTTTGATCCCTGCTTTTAAATATCCACATAAAATCTTGGCATTCTTTGCATTTCCCCATGTATCTTTATAAGTTTCTCCCTTTGAATAATCTGGCATGATATCAAGCATTCCATTTGTAATCTCATTTCCAACTTGTACCATTCCGATATCTGCTCCAACTTCCTGGAATTTCTTTATCGTATCCTTTGTAAAATCGTAAACATTTTGTTTCATCTTTTCTGTATCATTTTTATCTTTTTCCCAAGCTTTTGGTATCTTTTGAAGTGCTGGATCCGCCCAGAAATCAGAATAGTGGAAATCTAGCAGAAGTTTCATATCATACTGTGCAGCTTCTTTTGCAATTTCAAGACCAGCTGCCACATCATTCGCACCACCTCCGTATGTTTCTCCTTTTTCATTTGTTGGATCATTCCAGATACGGATTCGAATATAATTAACTCCATTATCATGCAATACTTTTAACAATGATGTTTCTTTTCCGTCAAAATCATAGTATTTTACGCCTGCTTTCTTTAGTGCTGTATAGGATGAAATATCCATTCCTCGAATGGAACTTTGTGACATATTATTAAGTTTTTTGACAGAAGCTGTTAGATTCTTAAGTCCTGTATCTCCACCATATTCCCATGGATCTTTATAAGTGCTTACATCGACCTGATTTCCCTGCGCATAAGCAAAGATTGCAAGTGAAGACATTGCTTGTCCATTTTCATCAAAGAATGAGTCCCATGCCCCGACAAAATCTGCATCATCGTAGATCAATCCACCTGCATTTTTCTCATTGATCGTTGCCTGAAGATAATCATAAATGCTCTTTGTCTGTGTCGTTATACTGGCTTTTCCTTCTGAATCTTTCCATGGACATTTGACACTGGAAATGATCATCTGCTTTCCTGCTGCCTTTTCTTCTACTGTATTCTTTAATTTCTTAACATAACTATCACTGTGTGTATTTGGATAGATGTTTACTCCAATATAATCATATCCTGCACCCTCATATTTTTCACAGGCATATCCAAGCTGTTCTATAATATATTGGATATCAGAAGCCTTTTCTGGTGCTGCAAAACTGAATGCCGTTTTTATTCCAGCATCTTTTACGGTCTTTGAAATCTCTGCCATCGCACAATATCCATCCCAGCTGCTCAGATTCAGAAAGTTATAGTTAACTTCATTTCCGATCGTAACCATAGTTGGAGTCGCGCCTGCCCTCTTTAATTCTTCCAATACCGTTTTCGTATATTTATTTGCTTCTTCCGCGGCCTTATCTACACTCCAGCCACCTGGAAGTTCCTGTGAATTTCCGTAAGTTATCTTATCAGAATATAACAACACCACATTGGTCTTTAATCCTGCTTTTTTTGCTTCTTTTAATGTTTCTTTTGCATATTCCAATGATAAATAACTGTCATCTTTTGCTGGGTTCACTGCAACTTTCACAGAAATCGTATTGATCCCCTGTGATCTTACATATTCAAACACATTGGAAACTTCGATTCCTTTGTAATTTTTCCAGACTTTTTTCCACGCATTTTTTTGCAATTGATAATGGGAAAAATCTGCCCCTAGAACCGTGTTGTCTCCAATTCCATTGATCTTTTTGTATTGCGTCAGATCATTCTCTGCCTGACTGGTTTGTGAAGTAGTATTCGTATCCGCTTTTACGTAATGTGATAATTGTGAAATTGTTGTTCCTTCCATCGCAGTGATCAATGCTGCGATCATTATCGTTGTTACCAGTTTTCTTACCTTTTGCATAAACTACCCTCCTGTTATTTGACAACTTTTGCAGCCTTCGTATTGATATATCCAACAAATTTTCCTGATTTTGTATACAATGCAAGATATTTATTTCCATTCTCATGTTTATATCTATATTTTGCTACATATGTTTTCTTATAAACTTTTGTTTTTGATTTCTTCCATTTGAAATTCTTATATAGTTTATATTTTTTACTCTTGATCTTTACACGTTTCCCATAAGAGTATGCTTTTCCCTGCTCTGGCTGTGTTGCTGATCCTAATCGTTTTACCGCTTTCTTATTAATGTACCCAACAAATTTACCACCTTTTGTATAAAGAGCAAGATATTTATTTCCATTCTTATGGTCATATCTATATTTTGCTACATATGTCTTTTTATAAACTTTTGTTTTGGATTTCTTCCATTTGAAATTCTTGTAAAGTTTATAATTTTTCTTTGTAACTTTCACTCGGTAATTATAACTGATCGCAGGTCCTGCTGCTGTTCTTGTATATACAACTTTCTGTACTGTATTACCTTCCTGTGTTCCCTTTAATGTCATGTTATATTTTTTATTCTTTGGATAATATCCAGAGAATTTTGGTAATGTGATCTTGCGAGTCTTTCCTGCTTCAACTTTGACATACTGAGTAGGATATACTTCTTTTCCATTTTTATCAACGATCTTCAATGCTATGATCTGTTCTTTTCCTTTGGATACAGAATCTTTGTAGAACTTCAATGACTGCAATGGATATCCGTTAATATCAAACAGTGCCTGATTATCCCAGCTTGTTCCACCCCATGCTGCTTTTCCTTTGTAATACATTTTAGAATCTGGAAAATATCCAAGTGCACCTTTCGATGCCCATCCTGTACCATACTGATCTGCGATCTGCTTATTATATTCCCAGTTTGTCCATCCTGCTTTTACCGGAATCCATGCACCTTCCCAATAGAATGTACCTAATCCATTATCCTGTGATAACACGGTATCATAAAGATCTGTAAGTTCATTTACCTGTCCTTGTGGTCCTACTTCATATGCACCTGTATTTGTACTGTCTCCGATAGAATTTGGTGTACCGTCTCCATCATTTAAACTATTAACCCAGCTTGTCTCAAATACTGCAAACATCTTTCCATAGGAAGCGGCCAGTGTCTGCACATCTTTCAATGTCTTTGGCGTATTTGCTTTTGCTGCAATGGACCAGAATGGATAATATGAAGATCCTAAAACATCATAGTCCACATTATCTCTCTTCCATGTATTCATGATCGTTTTGTATTTCCATACATTTGGTGTTTCAAGATGTAATGCAACCAAAGCCTGCGGTGTATATTCTCTGACTGCTTTAATTCCGGCTTTTAAATATTTATTTACTTCTGTTGATTTCTTTTTATCTCCCCAGATGACATTAAAAGATTCTCCTTTGTCTCTGTTAGAGTATATTCCAAGAAGTCCGTTGGTAATTTCATTTCCTACCTGAACCATTCCAATGTTTGCCCCGGCATCTTTAAATTTCTGAATAGATTCTTTGGTGAAATCATATACATCTGAACACATCTTTTCTGTATTATTTACATCCTTTTTCCATGCTTTTGGAACTAACTGAACCGCTGGTTCTGCCCAGAAATCCGAATAATGAAAATCAAGCAGAACTTTCATATCATATTGGGCTGCCTCTTTTGCGATCTCTACACCTGTGGAAACATCATTTCCACCACCGCCATAGGTTTCCCCATCTGCATTAAACGGATCATTCCAGATCCTGATCCTGATATAATTGATTCCATTATCATGAAGTACTTTTAATAACGGTGTCTCATTTCCTTCATAATCATAATATTTCACTCCTGCTTTCTTTAATGCAAGATAAGATGAAATATCCATTCCTCGGATAGAACTCTCAGACATTCCTTTGACTTTTTTGATCGTTACTTTTTGATCTTTTAATCCTGTATCTCCACCATATTCCCATGGATCTTTGTAGCTGCTTACATCAACCTGATTTCCTTGTGCATAAGCAAAGATTGCAAGTGAAGACATTGCTTGTCCATTTTCATCAAAGAATGAGTCCCATGCCCCGACAAAATCTGCATCATCGTAGATCAATCCACCTGCATTTTTCTCATTGATCGTTGCCTGAAGATAATCATAAATGCTCTTTGTCTGTGTCGTTATACTGGCTTTTCCTTCTGAATCTTTCCATGGACATTTGACACTGGAAATGATCATCTGCTTTCCTGCTGCCTTTTCTTCTACTGTATTCTTTAATGTTTTTACATAATTGTCATTGTGTGTATCCGGATAGATGTTTACTCCAATATAATCATAATCAACATCAGCATTTCCTAATTTTCCAATGATCCATTGAATACCTGAAGCATCTGTTGTTGGTGCCGATACACTAACAGCCGGTTTGATTCCTTCTTCTCTGATCATTTTCGAGATTTTGCTCATTGCAACAAAGCCTTCCCATCCATCTCCACTACTCATATTTAAGAAATTATAGTTTACTTCATTTCCGATCGTGATCATCGTTGGGACTGCATCTGCTGCCTTCAATTCTTTGATGACGTTTTTTGTATACTCCAGTGCCTTTTTTTCTGCTGAATCAGTATCCCAACCATCTGGTAATTTCTGCACCCCTGCATACGTTATATCATCAGAATATAACAATGTAACATTTGTTTTTAATCCTGCTTTCTTGGCTTCTTTTAATGTCTTCTTAGCGTCTTCTAAAGACAGATAGCTTTCATTACCCTCTTTATCTTTTGTTGGATTCACTGCAACTTTCACAGAAATCGTATTGATTCCCTGTGATCTTACATATTCAAACACATTGGAAACTTCGATTCCTTTGTAATTTTTCCAGACTTTTTTCCACGCATTTTTTTGCAATTGATAATGGGAAAAATCTGCTCCTAAAACCGTCTGACTGCTGATTCCATTTATTTTCTTATACTGTGACATATCATTCGTATCACTGCTTATTGTTTCTGCCTTTGACTCCGCTTTTACGTTATGTGCAAACATTGGCATGGATGTTAATCCTGTTGAAACAGTTAATGTTGCTGCCATCAATGTTGTCAATATCTTTTTAACTTTGTTCATTTAACTTCTCCTTCCCTATCCTTTGTTATTTTTTCTTACATTTTAACGCATGTAAATCATAAATGTGAATAAATCCTTCTGAAATTGTATTCCTTTTGCACTTTCATATTTCCATGCCTGTCCTGGCACTCCATAAATATAATATGCAGATGATGTCAACCCTCCTCTCTCTAATCGTTCTCTCTTAAACCAGTTTCCAAAAGAGCTGGTTGGTCTGCTCTTGATCGGATGAGAATCTAAGACCAGATATTTTTTTGTCTTGGGATTAAAATCAGCAACTGTTACATAATGTCCTGGTACATGCGAGATTGCTACACAACCTTTTTTCAGATATTCTCTTACTTCTGATGTACTGTAAGTTGTCTTAATATAAGTGAACCCATATGTGTCTCCAAATTTCTTCGCTGCCGCCTTAAAAATCCCATCATGTGTTCCGGCACCTATGATCCTGTAATGTTTCTCCACTGCATAATCTGCAAACAACATTGGATCAACAAATTGCCCATTCAATGCATATACTGCATTTGTGATCGCCACAACTCCGCAGCCTGCTGCTGCCATTTTCCCACTGTAATCCGAAACATTTCCATAATCTTTTCTGGCCCATGCAGGATCAAACTGCATAAAATCACGATACGGATATACATTTTTATTGTTAAGACGCATTACCTGCCATTGATAGAACTTCTGTGCTGCTTCTTTCTGTGGTTTTGTGAAACAGTTGTTCATATCTTTTATTTTACCGTCTGTCAAGGTACCATTTTCATCCATTGACAGATATTTTTCATTTTTCATATTTTTGATATAAAAATGATCGTACTCACGTATTAGTTTCCATGTGTGATCTTCTTTGCTTTGATTCAAAATCGAAACTTGATATTTCTGATTTCCCAGAAAAATGATCTGTACACGAATTCCTTCTCCAGAAGCTTTATTTTGTATCCAATAAGTTCCATTTCCTAGCAACTGTTTTTCATTCCCATTATATGGAATAGCTTCCTTATGATACAAACCTCTATCAATCCATCCAATTCCATATGCTTTCTTTTTCTCATAGATCACCTGAACATGATCGGATGTTTTACTAACCACGATCACTCCTGAATATCTTGGCGCTACCCCTATCTTTTTACTTCCTGAAGATGTTTCAAAAACATTCATCTTTTTTTTCAAAAATGCATAACTCTTTTTGAATGAACGATCATAAATCTTCCCAGCAAATTCATCATAGACCGTCTGGGGATTATCAAAATATCCTGGCTGTGCTGCCTGTATTTTGATGCCTGAGATCATGCAAAGAACAAGGCATATCACTACACAGATTCTTCTCTTATTTTTCCTGTATTGTTTTGTCATTTGATTTTCCTTTTATTTTGTTAATTCTATTGACAGTATATCATTTTCATGATAAATTATTAATCAGTTCTGCTGCTGTGGCACAGGAGGTAGCGCACCTCATTGGTAGTGAGGAGGTCACGGGTTCAACTCCCGTCAGCAGCTTTATAAAGAAGACTTAAAACATCTGTTTTAAGTCTTCTTTTTATTTCTCTTATCTTTACTTTAACTTTCCTGATCATTTCTGATCTTCCTGCGAATCCTCTGAATCGCATTATCAATGGACTTATCACTTTTTCCAAGTTTTTTTGCAATCGTTGTATATGTTTCTCCATTCAGATAATGATACATCACCTGTTTTTCGAATTTACTTAAATTCTGGTCAAGCATTTTGTAATAATCATTTAATTCTTCCTTTCGAAGCATCATCTCCTCCGGAGTTTCCTCCGGAGTTTCTAAGATTTCATCCAATGATAATTCTTCTTCCTGATTCTTTTGTTCAAACAGAGAGATTGCTGTATTCAACGGAATATGTTTTTTTCTGTTAAATGCAGTGATCGTTGTATAGATCTGTCTTTGCACACACAGATAAGCAAACGTTGAAAACGAAGTGTTTTTTTCTTCCTGATAGGATGTCACTGCTTTAAAAAGCCCGATCATTCCTTCCTGGATCAGATCTTCTTCATCCCCACCTGCAAGAAAAAAGCTCCTTGCCTCTTTCCTTACCATATCCCTGTATCTCTCTAACAGACATTCCATCGCATCATCATTACCGCTTTGGATCTGTCTGAGCAATTTCTCATCAGAAATTGTTTTTAATTCTTTCATTCTTTATTTTCCCAGTCGTTGTCTTACAACTTCAAACGCCAGAACACCTGCTGCTACAGAAGCATTCAGTGAATCAATATCTCCTTTCATTGGAATAGATGAGATAAAGTCACACTTTTCCTTTACCAAACGGCTCACACCGCTTCCTTCATTTCCAATAACAAGCCCGATCGATCCTGTCAGATTCTGACGATAGATCACTTCTCCATCCATATCTGCACATGCAAACCACATACCACGTTCTTTTAATTCATCCATTGTCTTTCCAATATTTGTTACTTTCACAACTGGTGTATAATTGATCGCACCTGCAGATGTTTTTGCTACGGTTGGTGTAATTCCAACTGCACGATGCTTTGGAATGATCACTCCATGTGCACCTGCAAGATTTGCTGTACGAATGATTGCCCCAAGATTATGAGGGTCTTCAATCCCATCTAACAGGATAAAGAAAGGATCCTCACCCTTTTCTTCTGCTCTTTTAAACAGATCCTCAATCGTTCCATATTCATATGCTGCGACAATTGCAACAACTCCCTGATGATGTTCATTTGTCAGCTGATTCAAGCGTTCTTTATCTACAAATTTAAGAATCGCATCTGTTTTCTTTGCCTCTCTTACGATCGTACGGATCGGTCCATCCTGACATCCATCCAATACAAAAATCTTGTCGATTGGTTTCTTTGCTCTTAAAGCCTCGATCACGGCATTACGCCCTGCGATCAGATCTTCTTTATGATTCATGTTCTTCTCCTATTTCTTCTTTTTTATTCAAATCAAAACCGATCCCGATCAATTCGATGATGCGGTCCATATCTCCTGCCAGATATAAATATCCAACCAAAGCTTCCACTCCAGTTGCTTTTCTGTAATCCATCATAGATGCATTCTTTGCAACAGAACCTGATTTGGAATTTCTTCCACGTTTATAAACAGCCATTTCTTCTTCTGTCAAAAATGGCTCGATCTTTTCAAACACTTCTTTTTGTGCAGAAGCTTTGACCATACTGCTTGATTTTTTGTGATACTTATTCACACTCATATTCCCTGCAGACATAACGATCGTTCGGATCACGATCTCATAGATCGCATCTCCAATGTAAGCAAGAGATAATGGAGAGTAACTTTTGGGATCCAATCCATCAAGATACAATCCTTCTTTGATCTTTTGAATTAAGCTCTGCTCCATTTTACACCTTCTCTTGTATCTTTTAATACGATACCCTGCTCTAATAACTGGTCTCTGATCTCGTCTGCTCTTGCAAAATCTTTGTTCTTTCTTGCCGCCTGACGTTCTTCGATCAGTTTTTCGATTTCTTCATCTAGGATCTCTTCTTCTTTTGTTGTTTCAATTCCAAGAACGCTGCAAAGATCTTCTAATACTTTTAGTATTTTCTTTGCATAGTCTGCACTGAAGTCTTTCACTGTTGAGTTTGATTCACGCACGATTTCAAAAATAGCCGAAACTGCATCTGCTGTGTTAAAGTCATCTTCCATTGCATCTTCAAATTTCTTTACAAGTACTTCTATATTAGCAAAATGTTCTGTTTCTTCTTTGCTTAAAGAACCTGTTTCTTCTTTAGCTGCCATCTCTCTGCATAGATCAATTGCTGTCAAGATACGGTCTAATCCTGTTTTTGCACTTTCTACTAAAGTATCACTGAAGTTTAATGGGGTTCTGTAGTGTGCACTTAACATGAAGAAACGAATCACCTGTAATGGATACTTTTCTCCAATTTCACGCACTGTAAAGAAGTTTCCTGCTGATTTAGACATTTTCTTATTGTTGATATTTAAGAAACCATTATGCATCCAGTAATTCGCAAACTTCTCCCCATTGCATGCTTCACTCTGTGCGATCTCATTTTCATGATGAGGGAAAATCAAGTCTTCTCCACCTGCATGAATATCAATTGTATCTCCGATATATTTCTTAGACATCTCAGAACACTCAATATGCCATCCTGGTCTTCCTTCTCCCCATGGAGAATCCCATGCGATTTCTCCTTCTTTCTTTGGTTTCCATAATACAAAATCAAGAGGATCTTCCTTTCCTTCTTCTCCTGTTACCTTGATCTCGCGATGTCCTGCTTCTAGATCATCAATATTTTTCTTGGAGAGTTTTCCATAATCTTTAAAAGATCTTGTCTTAAAGTATACAGTTCCATCTACTTCATATGCATGCCCTTTTTTGATCAATGTCTGAATCATTTTGATCATTCCACCGATTTCTTCTGTCGCTCTTGGCTGGTGGGTTGCAGGTTTGATATTTAACGCTTCCATATCTTGTTTGCATTCCTTAATATATCTTTCTGCGATCTCTGTTGCTGTTACACCTTCTTCATTTGCCTTCTTAATGATCTTGTCATCGACATCTGTGAAGTTTGAAACATAATTTACTTCATATCCTTTATATTCAAAGTAACGACGCACCGTATCAAAAATGATCATTGGTCTTGCATTTCCAATATGAATGTAGTTATACACCGTTGGCCCACAAACATACATTCCAACTTTCCCTGGATGCACCGGTACAAATTCTTCTTTTTGTCTTGTCAGTGTATTGTAGATTTTCATTTTTCTTTTTCCCTTCTGATTGCTTCTGAATTTTGATAATGTATAATAAATGTTTCCAGTGCCTGTCGTAATTCAGCATTCTCTCTTGCGAGCTTTTCGATATCCATATCGACTGGATTTGGAAGATCGATCTGGTCAAGCACAATACTCTGAATGCGATTGACTCTCTCTCCATCCTGTTTAACTACCTTACCTGGAACTCCGACAACAGTAGAATTCGGCGGTACATCAGATACAACAACACTTCCTGCACCAATCTTTGAGTTCTTTCCAATTGTAATAGATCCCAAAACCTTAGCACCTGAACTGATCATAACATTATCTTCGATCGTTGGATGACGTTTTCCAGTTTCATTTCCAGTTCCACCTAATGTAACACCTTGATATAAGGTCACATTATTTCCGATGATCGTCGTCTCGCCAATGACCACTCCATGCCCATGGTCAATAAAGAACCCTTCTCCGATCTGTGCACCTGGATGAATCTCAATTCCAGTTTTTCTCGCCCATTTCTGAGAAATCTTTCTGGCTTTGTAAAACTCTCCTTTCTTATATAATTCGTGTGCAACACGATGCCAATACAGTGCTTTTACATAAGGATACAAAAAAACTTCTTTCTCTTCCCTTAACGCAGGGTCTCTTAGTTTGATCGTATCATATTGGCTTTTCGCAAATTCTCGAAAACCCATCATAATTTCTAAACCTCCAATATATAGTATGTAATTTACAGGACTTTTTATATCATAGAGGAT
>OCAI01001459.1_pt1 | contig 11080 bp, 10 predicted proteins | sample 1538271 | NCBI WGS metagenome assembly OCAI01 (sample SAMEA2580269, study PRJEB22360) | human gut metagenome | biome: human gut; feature: human-associated habitat; material: faeces | place: Denmark | collected 2008/2010 | reverse complement strand
TGGATCGCGACCCGCCCAGCGAAAGCCCGAAAAAGCCATTCCGGTATCCACCAGTGCCTTATAAAGACGACCGGTCGGAGCATCCGCAAGAATGTCCGCCGCCATCGCTGTGGCTTCATAATCGTCAGCCAAAGCCGACGGAATGCGGTAGCCCACTGCGACGAGCTGCTGCTCGCCCTTGCGGCGAATGAAGAACTCGCGCTCTCCGTCCGCTGTAGGTTCTACGGTCCATTCTTTAGGCAGCACGCGAGTGGGCTTAGGAATGACGCCGAAGGCTTCATTCACCCAGGCCAGAACCTGATCGCGATCGAACTTGCCCGAAATGGTCAGCACCGCATTGTCGGGCTGATAGTAGAGATGATAGAAAGCCTGCAGATTTTTAATTTCGACATTCTCAATATCGCTTCGAGCACCGATCGTCGAGCGGCCGTAGCTCTGCCAATCGAACATCACGCTCTGCATGCGCTTCATCATCACTGAAATGGGCTTGTTCTCTCCCATTTCATACTCGTTGCGCACCACCGTCATTTCGGTGTCGAGATCCTTCTGCGCAATAAAGGAATTGACCATAGCATCGGCCTGCCAGCCGATCGCCCACTTCATGTTGTCATCGGTCGCATTGAAACTCACGAAATAGTTCGTACGGTCAAGCCAAGTCGAACCGTTCATGCGAAAACCCCGGCGAGTGAATTCCGCCGTTGGATGGGGATAATTCTTCGAACCCTTGAACATCAGGTGCTCAAGCAGATGCGCCATACCCGTCTCACCGTAGTTTTCCTGGCGAGATCCCACAAGGTAGGTCATGTTGACCGTAGCCGTCGGTTTGCTGGCATCCGGATAAAGCACAACCTTGAGGCCATTGGCCAAACGGTACTCCGTGATGCCCTCCACCGTCACATAGGGCGTCGGCAGTTCGTTCATATTTTTATTCTCCTCGCCGGCCATAGCGGAGCCTCCGCCGACCGCAGCCGCCGCAACTGCAGCAGCAAACAAGACGTTATTGATCCAATGCATTGAGCGTTTCCTCACTGAAGAGCGGGATACACCGGCTTAGCTTCAAGCACGTGCATCACCCGCCGCTTGGCAGCTGCCGGCATCAACCAAGAATTGAACCTCGGGCGCCGGCATCTGAAACCCAAACCGATCGCAAGACCGGAATGCAGGTACCTTATCAGCGGGTCTGCAAATAAGACCCGTCAATGCGTTCCGAGATGTTACCGCCAGAGAAGAAAATTCGCCGTCTATCCGTCCTCTGCGGCAACGGAAAGAATCCAATAGATGACTCATGCTGCATCAAATTGAAATCTTCAAATCTATGCTTGAGAACACGTATTCCCAGAGACTCCGTTATCCTTCTCACCCGCACGAAATTCAATCGTTCAGTCTTCTGAGCTTTCTCGCTCTGAAGACCTGAAATCTCGTCACAAGAATTATGAAATTCCTCTTCGACATTTTCCCTGTCATCCTCTTTTTCGCCGCCTTCAAAGGCGCGGAATACTACCCCGACGGAGCGCTCTCGCTCGCTTCGAGCTTTATGGGCGACGGCGTGACAGCAACGACTGCGCCAGTTTTCATTGCGACCGTAACGGCTATTCTCGCAACGATTCTGCAGGTGGGCTGGCTCAAGCTCAAAGGCGCCAAAGTCGAGCCTATGCTCTGGATCAGCCTCGCTGTCATCGTGGTTTTCGGCGGCCTTACGCTGTGGCTTAAAAATGAAATGTTCATCAAATGGAAACCGACGATCCTCTACTGGATCTTCGCTGCGGTGCTCGGATACGGGGCCTACTCCGGACGCAGCTTTATCCGCATGCTGATGAAAGACGCCGTCGAAATGCCCGATGCCGCCTGGATGAAGCTTCAGTGGATGTGGATTGTCTTCTTCATCGTCGTGGGTATCCTGAACCTCGTGGTGGCGTACCTCTGCTCGACTGATGTATGGGTAAACTTTAAGCTTTTCGGCCTGATCAGCTTGACATTGATATTTACAATTGCCGCTGCCGTGTGGATGACAAAACAAGCACCCGGTCGGCAGAATTAATCGCAATTCCATTTCGCACAATCGCGCGTATACCGCGGCATGTACACGGTTGGAAGGGCTTCGCGCTCTTGCGGCCGTGCACTCTTAAAGAGACACAAAAATCATGGATAAAAAAGCTATTGCGCTCGGCGCAGCCCTTTTGATTGCGGCCGGCGCCGCCAACGCAGAACTGAAGGCCTTTAAGGTCAACGGGGAAACGGTGTCCGTCGCTGAACAAAAGGCGGTCTACGACCGCGCTGTCGCACAGGGTCAGCCTGCTGGCCCGGAGCTTGAAAGCCAGGTGAAAAACCTGCTGATTCAGCAGACTGCACTGCTGCAGGAAGCCAAGAAGGCCAAGATTCAGCAGAATGCCGACGTGCAGCGCGCGATCGACAACGCCCGCAATCAGATCCTCATTCAGGGCCTTGCTCAGGATTGGGCCAAGAAGAACCCGGTAAGCGATGCTGATCTTCAGAAAGCTTACGAAGCCGATAAGGCCTCCTATGGCGACACGGAATATCAGGTCCGCCATATTCTCGTGAAGACCGAAGATCAGGCCAAGAACCTGATTTCCCGTCTCGCCAAGGGCGCTGATTTTGGCAAACTCGCTCAGGAATTCTCCGAGGATACAGCCAACAAGGCTCAGGGCGGCCTCCTGGGCTGGGTTGTTCCGCGTTCCTTTGTGCCGGCCTTCGGCGCTGCGTTCTCTGCACTGAAGCCGGGCGAAGTCGCACAGGCTCCGGTTCGCACCCAGTTCGGCTTCCATGTCGTCAAGCTTGAAGCCAAGCGCAAGGCTGAACTTTATCCGTCCTTTGACAGCCAGAAGGCCGTGATTCACAACGCACTTGCCAACCAGAAGGTTCAGCAGCACTTTCAGGAACTGATTAAGCGCGCTGTCGTCAAGTAAGCCGTTCGGCCCGTGAAGTTCCACACTTAAAGGACTTCAGCCGTCTCACAAAACGCCTGTCGATATTCTTTCGTCGACAGGCGTTTTCATTAGCGCACAGCCTGCGAGACGTGCACAATGGCAAACATCTATCCACTTCTTTCATCTTGAACGGATGCATTCCTTTTTCAAGGATCATAGAAATGCACTTTCAACATGCGACCGACGCCTTCACTCTGAAAAACGGCGTCAAAATTCCATGCATCGGCTTTGGCACCTGGCAGTCTGCCGACGGTCCCACTGCAGAAAATGCCGTGCGTGAAGCCATTGAAGCCGGCTACCGTCATATTGACACCGCCGCGATCTACCGCAACGAGCGCAGCGTCGGCCGCGGGATCAAGGATTCCGGCATCAAGCGTGAAGACATTTTCGTAACCAGCAAGGTCTGGAATACTTGCCGCGGTTACCAGACAACGCTCGAAGCTTTCGAAAAAACGCTTTCTGATCTGCAGCTCGACTACCTTGACCTCTACCTCATCCATTGGCCGGCTTCGCCTTCGCGCTTTGCAAACTGGACGGAACTCAACCTTGAAACCTGGCGTGCTCTCACTGAGCTCTATAAGGCTGGACGCATCCGTGCTATCGGCGTCTCCAATTTCCGCCCGGCGCACCTTGAGCCGCTGATGCAGACTGAAGTGCAGCCCATGGTGAATCAAATTGAATATCACCCGGGCTACCTGCAGCGCGAAATCGTCGATTACTGCCGTGCTCACGAAATTCTGGTCGAAGCCTGGAGTCCGCTCGGTTGCGGACGCGTGCTTACGGATCCTCGGCTGGTTGCCTTGGCCGAACGCCTCGGCATCACCACCGCGCAGCTTGCACTTCGCTTCTGCCTTGAAACCGGTACCTTACCGTTGCCCAAGTCCGTCACTCCCGAACGCATTCGCGCAAATCTCAACGTTTTCAGCTTTGCTCTGCCCGCGGACGTCATTGCCGAAATCCAGGCATTCCCGGAATTCGGCTTTTCCGGGCAAGATCCGGACAAAGTCACATTCTGATGGATCTTCAAAAAAGGATGGCTTGCGAGCCAAACGCTCTTAAATAAGAAAGCCGCATACGCCAACACCTTGGCCAAGCCAGCCAGCGACAAGTCATGCCGATGCCTGATGCACCGGCATGACTTGCTTTTAAGCTTTAATCCGCAGCGATAGGTCTGCAACTTATTCTTTCGACCGTCTTGTTCAAAGGAACTGTCTGCGCTAGATTACGCGAACCAGAGCGTTAACCTTTTTAGGAATAACGACTTCCTTCACTGATTCAGGCGAAAAGACGCTTCATGCTCAAGGCCCAAATTCGCAAGCGTTTAGGAGAGCTCATCCTTTCCATTGACCTTTCTGTTGCGAAAGGCATTACAGTGCTGCGCGGCGAATCCGGCTCGGGCAAAACGACTATTGCCAATCTGCTCTCCGGGGCGCTCAAACCCGACGAAGGAGAGATTGAATTAGAGGGGCGCTCAGTCTTCAGCACTGCGCGCAGCATCAACCTTGCGCCGGAAGCCCGCGGCATCGGATTCGTTTTTCAAACGGCCCGTCTTCTGCCGCACCTCTCTGTCGAAGAAAATATTCGTTTTCCTCAGACGGCCGGCAGGCGCAGACCGCGAGTTGATTTCGCAGAAGTGGTGGAGATCGTTGGCCTTGAACGGCTTCTCCATCGTCATCCTGGCAGCCTTTCCGGCGGTGAAGGACAGCGCGTTGCACTGGCTCGCGCACTGATGGGAACTGAATCGCTTCTCATACTCGATGAGCCGCTTTCGAGCCTTGATCCTGAGCGCCGCAGTCTGCTGATGGGCTTCATCGAACGTGCCGCACAAACGCTCGATGTTCCGATTCTTTATATCACCCATTCTGAAGAGGAGATGCGGCGGCTCGCCCGACGCGCATTTCTTCTTCAATCTGGCCGTTTGCGAGAAATGGATCTCCGCACGGCCGCTTCCCATAATTAGAGGAGTTTACAGACAATGAAGCTGTTCACATCTACATTGATCACTGCCGCTGCCGCCCTGACCCTTGCCGGCGCAGCACAAGCCCAGGTCACCGTCACGACAGGCGGCGGCTATATCAAAATGGTTGAGGCACTGACCGCCCAATATGAAAAAGACACCGGCGCAAAAGTTGAAAAGGCTTTCGGCGGCAACATCGGTCAGATGCTCGCTCAGGTTGAAAGCGGCAGTCCGGTTACAGTCGTTGTTTCGGATGCTACGAGTCTCAAAAAATTCACAAAAGCACTGAATGCTGATGCCGGGGTCCGTTTGGGCGATACGCCGCTGATCCTCATTTGGCGCAAAGGCCTGACGCTCGCATCGCCCGAAGATCTGACCAGCGATGCCGTCAAACGCGTGGCGATGCCCGACCCGAAGGCCGCAGTCTACGGACGCGCAGCCAAGGAATACCTCGATGGTTCCGGACTTGCAGAAAAAATCGCTGGGAAGCTCAATGTGGTTTCAATGGTGCCTCAGGTGATGTCCTATGTCTCCCGCGCAGAGATGGATGCGGGCTTTGTCAATCTCCTCGCAGCTCGTCAAGGCAAAGACAAGATCGGCGGCTTTGTCGCTGTGAAAGAAGGTTACGAACCTATTCGCATGACTGCTCAGCCAGTAAAAGGCGCAGCGGGCGAAGCCGATGACGTCAAAGCGTTTTTAACCTGGCTGGGGAGCCCCAAAGCCGACGCGGTGCTCGAGAAGTTTGGTGTTTCTCGTTAATCCCTTCGTTAGGCTTAATGCCTCCTTGAGAGGGAGACCGAAATCGTGACAGAAAGTTGGCTCTCGGCACTGAAGTCGCCGGAACTTATTTTTGCCGTCATGCTCACGGCAAAAACCTGCCTGGTGGCGGGAGCCGGATTTCTCGTGCTTGCACCCCCGCTCGCTTGGCTCTTCGCCCGGCGAGAAGGCGTTGGCGTGCGGGCACTGAGCTTTTTCGTTACCTTGCCGCTTGTCTTTCCGCCTGTTGCATTAGGCTACCTTCTGCTGCTACTCATCGGACGGAGCGGCCCGTTGGGCGGCATGCTCGATGAGGTCGGCATTTCAATCGTCTTCACGCCTTGGGCGGTCTATCTGGCTGCCTTCATCGCGGGACTGCCGCTCGTCATTCGCCCGATTCAGGGAGCGCTTGCAAGCGAACAGCTCAAAGCGCTTGAATTTGCTGCGCGCGTGCACGGCGCACCGCCGCTCACCGTCTACCGCAAAGTTACTCTGCCGCTTGTACGCGGCCAGATTCTCTCCGGGCTGCTGCTCGGCATTTCTCGCGCAAGCGGCGAAGTGGGCATCACGATGATGGTGGGCGGGAACATTTCCGACCGCACCAATACACTCTCGCTTGAGATTTGGAATGCGGTTTCACGGGCAGACTTTGATGTTGCGACCACGCTCTGCCTGCTGCTTTCAGCCTTCACGCTTTTCATTTTTATCGTGCTCGACCGTCTGCAGCGCCGCGCCGGCGCGCTTTAAAGCGGTCCTAGGGTCTTTCAGCAGCGTCCGCGAAAGCTTTGTTTCGCGGACGCCGAAATATAAACGACTGATTTTAATCACCGGCCCCCAAAGCCTTAAGCGACTCCAGCACGGATTCCTTCGTCAGCTTCTCCGCTTTGGCCAGCTGATCGGCGGACAGTTCGTGGCGCAGCACGCGGGCATCTGCCGCTGCATTGCGGTCTGGAGCATAGTTTTTTTGAGCCTGTGAAGCAGCCCGCATCAGTACATACGCCGCTGCCGGATCCTTATCCACGCCGTCCCCCGTCATCAGAAGCTGAGCCAATGCACGCTGAGCACCGGGGAAGCCTCCGTTGGCTCCGCGCCAGTACCACTTAGCCGCTTCCTTGAAGTCAACCTCCTGGCCGTTGCCCTGAGCAAAATAATCTCCAATGTTGCGCATGGCTTCCGAACTGCCGTGCTTGGCGGCCACACGGTCCCAAATCAGCGCCTGACGCGGATCGAGTTTGACGCCGAGACCGGCACGATAGGCCGAGGCAAGCGCAAGCTGGCAGTCAACATCACCGAGATAGGCGCCTTTTTCCCACCAGGCGGTAGCGCTGAGCGGCTGACGGTGCGTACCAAGTCCCTGATTGAGCATGTCACCCAAGTAGTACATCGCCCTGGGGTTGTCCTTTGCTGCTTCCTTTTGGAAAAGCTTCGTCGCCTCAGCGTATCTCTGCGCTTCAAGAAGCTTGACGCCGTCTTCAATGGGGCCGGCAGCAGCCAGCGCAGAAACCATTAAAAGCGAAGAACAAAGTGCGGCGCTCAAAGCGGCACGGGCGAAATTCTGGGTCATCAAGATGCTCCTTAATACGATCGGCGGCACGCTTGCCAATTCAGGCCATATGCCGCTCATTTTCTTCTGCACGCCAATCTAGCAAGTCAACCTTAAGCGGATCTGCTCTCGGAAGACCTTCCGTCGGCAAGCAGCACCGGCTCATGACCGCGGGGTACAGTCGGCATCTTTTCATCTGTCACAGGCAAACGCTCGATGAGTTCAGCAACAGGCTGATCAATCATCGGATCACGCAGGAACTCGCGGTACCATGCGAAAAGCGGGCCCTCCGGTTTATTGACATTCGGCTGGGCCGGCTGAACCAGACCATTGCAGGGATCAATCAGCAGCACGGCAAAGGCATCGGCCAGCGTTTTTTTCTCCGGATCGCACAAAAGCGCCCAACCGGTTTCCCGCCGCTTTTCGTCGAGCACCACCGGGGCGCAGTAGCCTTTTTCAGAGAGTTTCACAAGGATGCGCTCGATCCCCTGAGGATAGCTGTCCACTGCACGAGAAAGCGCCAGCTCAGACACACAGGGAGATCCCGACGCTCGAGCGCTCGTGAGTTCGCGAAGCAACGCAAGCCCTGTGAGGAAATCGTTTCCAAGCTTATATGAATCAGCGAATCGTCCGGAAGTGAGCTGCGGAAGCGTCGCGGTAATCGCAGCCCCAGCGAAAACAAGCATCCAGGCAATATAAAACCAGAGCAAAAATACCGGAAAGGCCACAAAGGCGCCGTAGATAGAAGAGAGCGTCCCTGCGGTGATGTAATACTCGAAAGCCTCGCGGAATACCTGCCCGGCCAAAGCGACAGCAGCACCGCCCGTCAGCGCATGCGTGAACGGCACACGGCAGTTGGGAACCAGTTTGAAGAGAATGGCATAGCCAATGGTCTGCAGGATGATCTGAATAAGTGCGAAAAGCCAGCCCGGCAGCCCCCCAGTCCCTGCAGCCCCTGCGGCGATGCGGATGGCTTGCGTTGAAAGCGTGATTGAGAGCGCAATGGCAATGGGCCCAAGCGTGAGAAGTGCCCAGTAAATCATCGCCCGCTGAGCCCACGAACGCATGCGGCGAACGCGAAAGATGCGGTTCACTGTCACGAAGAACTTGTCAATCATCAGAAGCGCAGTGAGTGCCAAACCAGCCAGACCAAAAGCACCAAGGCCGGAAGCATGGTCACTGAAGACCTTCAAGTACTTCATGATCACTTCGCTGTAGGAGAGCGGCAGCACTGACATTACCGCTTCCTCGAGCGCTGCCCGCGTCTCAGAAAAACTCGGGAACGCTGCAAAAGCGGCAAGCGAGACAGCCAAGAGCGGAACAAGCGAAAGTAGCGTCGTCAATGTCATTGACGAAGCTACTTCCTGAAGCTGCGCCTCTCGCATACGAGCCACCGCGAACCCGGCCAAGTTTCGAAGCGTATTCAAGAGCTGCCGGCGGCGAAGAGCCGTAAGGAGCGGTGTATTTTCGGGTATTGACATACAGCATTCGCTCAAAGAAAAAGCATGCCATCTATTTTGGTCATTTTAACCGTCAGTCTGATTGTCTCCGACTGCACTGCAAACATTCACGCGCCAAAATAAAACGACCCGAAGGAACCGCAAAAAAGCAGCTCCTTCGAGTCGTTCGGGCCCCTCTGCATCAACCCTAAACGGGTTAGCCGCAGAGACTTGCCGGGGAGCGTGAAACGCTTACATCGTCAGCTTCACGACTCGGTTGGCATCAATCACCTCGAAGGTGCTGCCATCCTTCACCAGGCCGCGAATATCCGTTAATTCCTCAGGCAGTCCCCAAGCTTCGACCACAGCTTCCTGGGCCACATCGATGACAACGAGTACGTTCCAGTTTTTGGACACGGCATAGAGCTTGCCGTCTTCATAGACCATACCGGTCACATAAAGTTCGCCAAGAGAACGATCCTTCTTAAGCATCTCGGCTGTGGGGACAAACTCGCCTGAAAGCATCCAGTCCTTCATCAGCGCCTTGCTGATGACAAACTGCTTCTTATTCTTGTTGTCAGGCACGGTAGCCATGAAGACATAGCGTCCATCGGTAGCACTCGAATGAATGTACGAGAACTTCGCACGTTCCGTATCGATTCGAGCTCGGCCAAGACCGCCGACAGCCTCAATGTGGCTGCGCCCGGCAGTGAAGTTGGGCCAGCCCTGAACATCATCGGCCTCCGGATTCTGTCGAACACGCAGAAGCGACTTGTTGGAACCCATCAGCACATAAGCGTCTTTGTCCAACGCTGTAATACCCACCAAGTCAAGCACATTGGCCGAGAACCAGGGATCCATAGCAGCATGGAACTTGGGGGAGAGGTCGGCGTTGAGGAACCAAAAATCATATTTGGAAGCAATGACGTACTCGCCTCGAATTTTGGCGATGGTATTAAGTTTGGCCGAAATGCCCGGCACTGCGCGGGTCTCTTCAATTTTGAGGCTGCCGTTGAGTGCGACAGGCGCATTGGCGGCATTGTGCTCAAACTTAATTCCGAGGCGTTCAGCGTTGGGCGCATAAGCAAAGTCAGGCTCTTTCACATCTCGTTTGCCGAGGAAATTAAAACCCGAGAACATGCCTTCCCAACTGTCCGAAGACCAAACAATGTACTTCGGATTCCACGAAAAGCGCCAAGGATCTCCCTGCCCCCAGTTTGGCGGAAGACCGGTCGTCCAAGCCGCCTGAAAAGCGTTCGAAGCAAGAATGAAGGAGACAATGCCGAAGGCGATCTGCATAAAGCCAGTCGTCGGACGCCACCGTTTGCCTTTGAGTTCCGCGATGAGCGCATCAAAACGCGGAGCAAGGAAAAGTGCGAGTCCGAAAAGCATCACCACACACCAGAAGACGATTTCCGCCCACATTTGAGTGTGAAGTCCCATGATTTCAAGACCAAAGCCCTGTCCCACATCACGAGCGGCATGGACGCCAAGATGGCGGAAGGATGACCAAAGACCGACGGCAGCCATCACAAGCATGGTCGCCAGATACTTTGGCTTGAAACCATATCGCACCATGAAAAGTGCCACGACGCCGATGAAGGCCATTTGCTCACGTTGTCCCCAGCAGAGCGTGCAGGGGCTGTCACCCATCAGGTAGCCAAGAATGAGGTTGGCAATACCGACCGGGAGAAGAACAATTAATAAGCCTCCCCAGCAGACGATGTCATACCAGGTTTTGGCTTTTTTGATATCGCCGTCGGTGATCGGCTTGGAATAATCAACCATTTGCAGATCTCCGAAGGTTAGAGGTTGAGGACGCCGAGAATGCTCGTCGACACGTGGCCGACGTACATGAGTACAACCATGAGCCAGCCGACGATGGTCAGTCTCCAAGCTAATTTTTCATGCTCAGGCCTAAACCAGATCAGCAGCACGGCGATGAGCAGTATTACAAGCTCAACGAATTCCATTTGCTTTCCCTTTGGTAGTTGTTGAGAGCGTTCATAAAGTTGAACGAAGTGCTGGGATTCTAATGGAGTGCTATTGCTGCTGGAAAGAGTTGATTACAATAAGTAATCAATATTTTTGCTTATATAAAATGATATAAAAAGTCGATATCTAGATAAATATACCTATAAACACTTTGGTAAACAATGAATTCAGTAAAAAGCTATGCGTATATTCCGTTATCCGCTTCTCCATAAACCCGAACTACTGGTCAGTTAAAAATATTTTTTGGTATGCCTGTATATTTGAAACTTGCGGCGTTGCTGAAAGCGTTTTTTGCTGCTCTGTCGGGATACAAAAAACCTGAGCATGGATGGATTGCTCCTTGAGTGCCAAAAGGCGTCGATACGCTAATGCTTAAAAACGGGGCGTCCGATCGGGTAGAGAGCGGGTTTGCACCTCGCTCCCTCCCACACCACCGGACGTGCCG
>OCAI01001444.1_pt1 | contig 11225 bp, 11 predicted proteins | sample 1538271 | NCBI WGS metagenome assembly OCAI01 (sample SAMEA2580269, study PRJEB22360) | human gut metagenome | biome: human gut; feature: human-associated habitat; material: faeces | place: Denmark | collected 2008/2010 | reverse complement strand
GAAATGGTGGATTCCTCGCCCGCATTGATGGCGTCTGGAAGCACGGGATCGCCCAGTTCGAAACGGTCGGGCTGCGAAACAGGTACGGAAATCTTGATATCCGAAGTGTTGGAATTGCGGGTGCCGCCATCGACATACTCGTATTTGAAGTTGATATCGATGCCCTGCGCGCCGTTCTTCGCACTCGACAGCACCTGCATGGGCACGGTCTGGGTCAGGGAATAGCCCGCCCACAGCGAATCGTAATAGAACGTGTTCGTACCGCCGGAAATGGCGAAATTCTCGCCGCCGTCAACGGTCACGACCATATTGCTGACCGCGACCTTGCCCATATTCTGGAAGGTGAAGCCAAGATCGAAATTCGTGCCGACCGCCACGGAACCGTCGCCATAGGTGAAGTTGGTGATGATGATGTTCGGCACCGGACCGGCCGGCTGCACGGTGGAGCCGCCGTTGTTGTCGTCAGTGCCATCACCGTCTTCGGCGAGCGCCGTCGGCACAATGCAGGTCAGCGCGATGGCGATGGACGCCATCAATGCGATGAGCATGTTGATGAATTTTGCGGAATGGTTGCTGTTACTCATGGAATTTCCTTCTCTTCTCTGCCGTCACGCGTTGTTCATCAGACGGTCATCGATGATGCGTCCGTCAAGTAGCGTTACGATACGGTCGGCATATTGCGCCATATTGTCATCGTGGGTGACGAGCACGATGGTTTGGTCGAGGTCGCGAGCGAACGCGCAGATCATGTTCATCACGTCGGTTTTGGTTTTGGAGTCGAGGTTGCCGGTCGGTTCGTCGGCGAATAACGCTCGCGCGATGCCGACACGCTGTTGCTGTCCGCCCGACATTTGCGTCGGGTAGTGGTTCATGCGTTTGCCGAGCCCTACTCGTTTCAGCATTTTCTTGGCGATTGCCTCACGCTTGTTTTTCGGCATGCCTTGGAACATCAGCGGCATTGCCACGTTTTCCACGGCAGTCAGATTGGGAAGCAGGTTGTATGACTGGAATACGAAACCAAGATGTTTTTGCCGAAATTCCGCCAATTGCCGTTCATTCAACCGAGAAATGGGCACTCCCCCGATGCGCACGCCGCCTTTGGTCGGTTTTTCCATGCCTGCTAGCTGGTTCAGCAGAGTGGATTTGCCAGAACCGGATTCGCCGTAGATACAGCAGATCTGCCCTTGCGGAATGGTGAGATTGATGCGTTCCAGCGCCACGACGGTTTCATCGAGCACCGGATATTCCTTACGCAGATTCTTGACTTCGATGATGGGTCTGCGCGTCCCCGCCATCGACTCTTGCCCTTCATGATCTGTCATAGTCTTCATTGCCCTCCCCCACACGGCGTCAATACGTCTGTCCCACAACCGAGTTTATACCGTTTTCCAGTTCCCTGCATCCCTTAGGGGAATACCCCGAGAAGCACAGACCCCCCGTCTCACATCCTCCTAAAACAACCCTAACTAGGGTGGTTTTCTCGTTTCGTGCCAAAAACACTTCGTTTCGTGCCAGACGGCAAAATCCCCGAATCTCGCAAAAATAGAATGAAAACAACGAGGCAGACATTCGGATGACGTTGTCGGAAGCGTCATCCGCATACCACACAAGGGGAACCATCATGCGTCGTCGTTTTACTCAAACCGAGGTGTATTACCTGAACACCCTGCCCGCGGTGGAGCGAGCTTCCATGGACCGCATCACGTACTCGAAGGAATTTCAGGTGCGTTGCATGGCGCAATATCTGCGCGGCAACGGTCCTACCAGTATTTTCGCCAGCGCAGGTCTTGATCCGAAAATCATGGGAGGCAAGCGCATCGAACGCGCGATCGCCCGTTGGAAAGCCGATCCGAAAATCATGCTTGAAGCACAGACGTTGGCAAACAAATCCGATTCCGGGCAGCGCGATCTGCTGGTGATCACCAAAGCCATGACCATCAAATGGCTGGAAAAGAAAGTCATGGACCTGCAGAAACAGCTTCACCTGCTTGAATCACATGCGATGAACTGCTCACTGCCGAATTCAAACTCCAAGGAAGGTCTTGTCAGCATGGCGTGACATACGCCGAAACGTATGACATGCGTGCGCAAAACACGGTCATTGCCGACAGGCCAATCACATAGACGTGCGTTGCGGTACGGCAACGCGCCAAACAATAATCCCTCCTTTCACCGCCGCGCTCTCCGTCACATATAAGCGGCCGTCTCGAAAGGAGGGATTCTTCATGCCTCTGGAACGTCAGCGAAACATCCTCGCCCCGTATCGACACTCTGCATTTCGTGTATAAAACGCGCTGTCCTTACTCTGCATTTCGTGTAAATGCCTTAATTTTCAAGGAGTACACCATGCTCTTCAGGCGCAAGGCATATCAAACACTCATGGCTTGGAAAAGCCCGTCGAATGGCAAGCGCGCCATGCTTATTATTGAGGGAGCACGACGTGTTGGAAAAAGCACTTTGGCGCAAGAATTCGCACAACACGAATACGAAGGTCATCTTGTCATCGATGCAGAGCATCGGCACGGCTATTTTGCGACTATTTCGCAGCTTCGTCCGCGGACATCATGGCCTGGGTGATCTGGTCGCGCATCTCGTTGAAACCGCCAGGCGTCGAAGCCGGCAACACCACCGTCTTCGCATTCTGCGACGAGGCGAGATTACGCATGGTGTCGAGATACTGGTTGAACAACACCACATTGTTCACGTCGTTCACGTTCATGCCGACTGCCTGCAGACTCTTGATCTGGTCGACGATACCATTGGCGATCTCACGACGATAGTTGGCCTGGCCTTCACCCTGAAGACGGGTCTTCTCAGCCTCGGCTGCCGCCTGGGTCTCGATCTGAATACGCTGGGCTTCGGCGCGCTGACGGGTGGCCTCGCGCTGGGCAGCGTTGATGGAATCCATGGCGTTCTTGACCTGCGGACTCGGATCGATGGCAGTGATCAGCGTCTTGACCACAGTGAAACCGAAGCGGGACATTTCGTTGCCGACGGTCTTCTGTACGTCAAAGGCCACATCGTCCTTACGGGAGAAGGCATCGTCCAAAGACAATGCAGGAATGGCGGAACGCAGCGCATCCTCCATGTAGGAACGCAGCTGACCAGCCGGATCACGCAGCTCATAGTATGCGGTGGCCACATTGCTCGGGTCAACACGGAACTGAGTGGACGCCACCACCGTGACGAACACATTGTCAAGCGTCTTGGTCTCCAACTGAACATTAAGCTGATTGACGCGCATGTTGGTTTTCATGGCGATACGGTCCACGAACGGGATTCGAATATGAATGCCGGCGAACTGCACCTTGTTGAATTTGCCGAAACGCTCAATAATATAGGCCTGCTGCTGCGGCACGATAAACAACGTGGACAGGAACAGGAACGCGACGATAAGTGCAATGACAAGGAGCGTAATAAGGAACGGCATGACATTACTCCCTTCTTTGGTTTTCTCTCGAAAGCCTGTTGATTGACGGCTTTCCGTAGGTTCTGCAACCATTGCCGAACCCAAGCAAAAACTTACCAAAGAATGCAATCACGTGCAGACAATGTCCGCGAGTTGGGCAAAGTCCATTCGGAAGCCGGACATCGACCGTCCGGAAGCCGACCCACATACGTCTACGAGCCGAACAGGAGACAATTCTCCTTGTCCGACTCGTGAGATGGCATACGCAATGTTGAATCAGATCAGGCCGAGTTCCTTGCATTTGGCTTGCAACTGCGTGGCCGAAGGCTCCACCAGCCATGAGCCATCGGCGAACCGAATCACGGGAATGTGCTGTTGTCCGCTGATCGCAATGGCCTTCTCTGCAGCACCATCCTCATGCTCGATATCATGAAGGCTGTAGGCGACCCCGAAACGGTCTAATGCTGCCTTGGCTCGATGGCAGTCGCCGCACCAGTCGGCTCCATAGAAATCAATTGCCGCATTGTCAATCATAAAATCACTCCTTACGAGGCATTAATCTCATCAAATTTAGGCGATGCCTCAAGCAACATCTTCGTATACGCATCTTTAGGGTGTCGTAACACGGAACCGACAGCTCCATATTCGACAAGATGGCCGTCTTTCATTACCGTCACCTCATCCGCAACTTCCTGAACAATGTCCAAATCTCATACTCATGCCCCGACAATCCCGGATAATGCACGGATTTTACCAGCGGATGCAGCAACAGATAGCTGGAGATCGCACGCGCGTTCTCCTGCTGGCGGTCCATGCGCAGGGCGAGCGTCTGAATACCACGACGCACCGAATCGCATTCGTTCGGCGCAAGCACGCCACCCAAACGATTCTGCGCGAAGTAGACACGTTTGCCCAACCCGTCGTCCTTGACCACCACAAGACCGGCGTTGACTTCGGAATGGCCGGCCAGATACTTGGTAGCGGAATGGATGACGATGTCGGCACCTTGGTCGAGCGGCAGCTGCAGATACGGGGTAACGAATGTGTTGTCGACAATGGAAATCGCACCATAGCGATGAGCGATTTCAGCAATCTTCGTCACATTGTTGACCTGCAGCAACGGATTGGTAAGAACTTCGAAATACACGGCCTTCGCCGGACAACCATGCGCGGGTCCCTTGGCGGAGTGCCCGGAAACAGCGGCATCAAGCGCTTCGTAGTCGGCGGGTTCATGGCTCCGGTGTTGTTGTCGTTGACCGGCAGTCCGTGGACAAGCTGAGTGTTGAATCTGGTCATGATGTGCACCCCCTTGTGTTGTGGTTCATTGCCGCGTGCCATTCACGCGGTCGCTGGTACCCACTAAACCGCATCCTGCGTTTCAACGCGCGCCGCACCTTATCAACGTTGGTTATAGAACGCGCGAATCGCCATAACATTTTCCTGTAAGCAGCTATCAAACGGCGGAGATGCAAGACACCGCACCGCAATCGCAAAAACGTCGCCTGCATAAGGAGCGTGTGTCGGTTTCCTAAGGGAAAGACGTTTCGATGGCAATTGGAGGATGGGACGTCCACAACCGATCGAAAGACGATCGCAAACAATCGGAGGAAAATAGAAAAAAGCGATTGTGCAAGCACACAATCGCTCATCCATGCAAAAAGGCTACGTAGGAAAAATTACGCTAGCACAGCAACCACCCGGCGCACAGCCTCACGCAACTGGTCCTCGGATTTAAGCAGGCTGAATCGTACGTAATCCTTGCCCACTTTGCCAAAACACATGCCCGGCAGCGCGGCGACGGACGCACGTTCCAGCAGCGTGTCGGCAAATTGTTCACCCGTCTGATCTTCAGGAGCGTGCACCCAAGCGTAGATGCCACCGTCTGAATCGAAAACATCAAGTCCGACTTCACGCAATCCACCTGCAACGATTTCGCGACGAGACGCATACCGTTCCGCAAGTTCGGCCACACAGCTCTGATCCGACAGCAACGCCGCAGTGCCCGCGTCTTGAATGCTGGACGTAACCATGGAACCCATCTGATAGTGGTACTGCTTCACATGAGACACGATGTCGTCGTTGCCTGCGATGAAACCGGCACGCCAGCCGGCCATCGCATACATTTTCGACAGCGAACACACTTCCACCGCAACATCGAACGCACCCGGCAGTGACAGTATGCTGATCTGCTGCGCATCGACGCCCAATCCCGCATATGCGAAATCCTGCACGATCGCGAAATGATGCTCATGAGCCAAATCAACGGCACGCTGCAGAAACTCGCGCGGAGCCTGCGCACCCGTCGGATTGTTCGGATAGTTGAGCACCAGAACTTTCACACGATCCCACACCTGTGCAGGAACCGCGTCCAAATCCGGCAGGAATCCGCGCTCCGGCAACGATGGCAGCAGTATCTCCTCGGCACGGCTCATCACCGTCATGCAATGGTACGAAGGGTAATACGGATCCGCATATGCCACAGCATCGCCCGGAGAAACCAGCACGGCGAACAACGCAGCCAAACCATCGCCCGCGCCTTCCACGGCAAAAAGCTGCGTCTTCCAATCAACCTCGACACCATAAGTATTGCGATACCAACTTTCGGCGGCTCGCAGGAAGCTCGGCTTGCCATCAAACGGCGAATAACGGGCATTGCCCGGATCATCAACCGCCTTTTTGGCCACTTCCCGAATGAAATCAGCAGGAAATGCGTCCGGATTGCCTTTGGCCAGATCAATCACATCCGCTCCACCGGCAACCGCGGCAGCAACCTTACGATCCATATCGGCGAACACATTCGGCGGAATCGCCTGCGCCACCGTAGTGAACGCAACAGGAGAAACATACGAAGTCATTAATCAACCCTCCCTATCATTGCGCGACTGTATATGCGCATATTCACGCATATATGCAACCATCAGTGCGTCACCTTGCGCGCGAACCAATCACCAATCCACTGAATGATCTGCACAATGACGATCAGAATAATAACAATCACAACGAGCACACCGGTTTCGTAACGGTTATAGCCGTATTGAATGGCCATATCGCCGATGCCGCCGGCTCCGATGGTGCCGACCATTGCAGAATAGCCGATCAGCGAAATGATGGTGAGCACCACACCGCGAATAAACGACGGCAAAGCTTGCGGAAATACCGCATCCACAATGATTTGGCGTGTGGTAGCGCCAGTGGAGATGGCAGCCTCAAGCAAGCCCGAATCAACTTCGGAGAACGCGCTTTCCGCGATTCGCGCAAAGAACGGCACTGCGGCGATCGACAGGGAGATTGCGCCACCGGTCGGCGTATAAGGGTCACCCAAAATCAATTGCACAACCGGAATAAGCACCACCATGAGAATCAGGAACGGCAGCGAGCGAATCGCGTTTACGATGAACCCTACAATAACGTTCAGCGCATGATTCGGCGTAAACAAGCGGTTTTCAGTCAAATACAGCAGCAATGCCACCAGCGTGCCCAGTACCACGCCGATAATCGCCGACACCACAACCATATATGCCGTGTCGATCAGTGCTTGCCCAAGATTGTCTTGAAGGATTTCCAGAGTTTCTTCCATTGTTCTCATGCCTCCTGATTATCCGCAGCTTCGGCGGCCACAACCAGCTGCCCACGATCAAGTTCCCGATAGCTGAATACATGCGTTCTCAACGTGTTCAACGCCTGCAGCAGCGGCTCCCCCGCGCCGGAAACAAGCACAATCAGAATGCCGATGGCCTGCGAACCGAAATATTCCACATTCGCATGCAGCACATCGATGCTCACACCGTAATCCTGCGCAACCTGGCTGATGAGCGGCTCGAGTGCCGCATCGCCCTTGTATCGCAGTTCCACGATGGTGCCGGCCGGCAGCGATGGCACCAATTGCGGTGGCACGGCAATGCCAAGGTAGCGTTCCACCAACGCTTTGGTGGTCGGATGTTTCGGAGCACTGAACACGTCGAACGTGTTGCCCTGCTCCACTACCACACCGTTTTCCATAACGGCCACTCGGTCGAAAATTTGCTTCGCCACGTCAAGCTGATGCGTGATGAACACGATGGTAATGCCCAGTTCGCGGTTGATGCGCTGCAAGAGTGTCAGAATGCCTTCTGTGGTTTCCAGGTCGAGTGCGCTGGTGGCTTCGTCGCACAGCAGGATTTCCGGCTTGTTGGCGAGCGCACGCGCAATGGACACGCGCTGCTTTTGCCCGCCCGACAGGCTTGATGGGTAGCTGTCGATCTTGTTTTCCAAACCGACCAGTGCCAGCAGTTCGCGGACACGTTCCGGCCACTGCGCTTTCGGATATCCGCCGGCTTTCAGCGCGAATTCAATGTTCTTGCCGACCGTAACGTTGGTGATCAGGTTGAATCCTTGGAAAATAAAGCCAATTTTCTTGCGCAGGTCACTCAATTGGCTGCCTTTGAGTGCGGTGATATCGTTGCCATCGATCACCACATGGCCGCCTGTTGGTCGTTCCAGCAGATTGATGGTGCGCACCAAAGTGGATTTGCCAGCTCCGGAAAAACCCACGATGCCGAAAATCTCGCCTTTTTCCACGCTGATGTTCACATGCTTGACCGCTTCGACGGTTCGCCCGCCTTCATGAAAAGTCACAGACACGTCGTTGAGTTCAATAACACTCATGGTTCGTTCCTCGCTTCATTCGAGTACTTGTTCAAGTTCGTTCAATACGTTTTGTTCGATGAATCTCGTTTGCACATAAGGCCCGTATGAGTTCTTCGATTCATACGGGCCTTTGTATTACCGCACGCTATAGCGTCACCACGTGGTCGGCTTGCCGAAATCCTTGAATTCGCTCTTGGCGATGGCGTCCTTGAATTTCTGGCTGGCAAGCAGTTTCTTGACAGCCTTGCCGAAGTCGGAATCGACGTCCTGGGCGCGGACCACGAACACTTCGATCACGCCATCATCCTGCTTTTCCATGGCGAGCGCGTCGGCAGGCTTCAGATCAGCAGCCCAAGAGTAGTTGCCCGGCACCAGAGCCACATCAACAGTACCCAAGGAACGGGCCAGCTGTGCCGCATCAATCGTTTTGATTTTGAGGTTCTTCGGATTGGATGCGATGTCGTTGACCGTAGCCTTGGTAGCATCGACCTCGCCCTTGAGCGTCACCAGACCCTGCTGCTGGAGAGAACGCGCCAGGTTAGAGCCATCGTTGGCGATTGCGACCGTAGCTCCGTCTTCGATGTCATCGATGGACTTGTACTTGTTGGAATAGATGCCCAATCCCAAAGTCGGCGTCTGTCCAAGGGAGGTCAGGTCGAGATTGTTGTCGGCGGTGAACTTCTTCAGATAATTGCCATGCTGGAAAAGATTCGCCTGAATGGAACCGGATGCAAGTGCCTTATTGGGCTGCACATAATCGTTGAACAGCTTGGTTTTCAGTTTGAAACCGTCATCTTTCAGCAGCGGCGCGATAACCTTGTCGACCATGTCGCCGTATGGTCCTGCGCACACGCCGACGGTGATTGTGGTGGTTTTGCCCTTCGTGGTGTTCAGACTGTTGGACGCGGATGCGCTGTTGCCGGAACCGCATGCCGCAACGGAAATAAGTGTTGCAGCGGCGAGTACTGCTGCGGCGATTCGTTTGATGCCGTTTGGCTTCTTGAAAATAGCGATGGTCATGGTTGTTTTCCTTCTCTCACTTGTTTTGAAAAATTACGGTTATTCCGTTACCGGCTTACTGGCTTCGACGTCGGCTTTGGCCTGTGCGACGATGCCTGGATTGTGGATGGCGAAGGCTTGTTCGGCGAGATGCACTTCGCGGGTTAGGAATTCGTGCAGCTTGCATTCGTAGCCATGCTCGCGTCCGACTTTGGCGATATAGCCGTTGATGTAGTCGACTTCCGTCGGACGTCCCTTAGTCAGGTCTTGATACATGGACGGATAGTGCAGCGGATGCGCCACGCCCGCGGTGTGCAGAATGGTTTCGACTTCCGTTTCGCGCGTGCCCAACAGTTGGTATCCGGCTGCTTCGGCCGCGCTGTAAGCTTCGTCGACCAGCTGTTCGGTGAGCCAACGCGCGTCGGGATGCGCATGGAATTCACCGAAGCGAATCTGATACATGGTACACAGCGTGTTCAGCACCGAGTTGAATACGATTTTCGCCATGCACATGCCGATGAAGTTGTCCACGATGGTCGGGTTGAGTGTGGCCGTTGCGAAATCCTCGTACAGCGCCTGCTCGTGTTTGCGCACCTCGTCAGTCACATCATCCGCGTAGGCACACAGGTTCATGGCCTTGGCATGTGCCCCGCCGGTGAAGTTGAAATCGCCGGGGCCGTACACGTAGGCACCGATCAGTGCGGTGCCGCCGTAAATGCGATCTTTGGAGAAGTATTCGTTGAGCTTTTCGAAGTGTCCATAGCCGTTCATGGCGGAGAACACAATCTGCTTCTCGTTGAACAGGTGGGCGCAGCGCTTGAGTACGCCGTCAAGCTGCATCTGCTTGAGGAACACGATCCACACATCTGGCTGGCCGGCGTATTCCTCCGGGTAGTACACGTTAATCGGCACGAGATGGCGGTCTTCACCATCTTGAGACACGTAGGCGCCGCCTTGCTCGCGAATCTTCTCGACGTTCGGCTTCCACGTATCGATGAAGTCGACATCCTTGTGCGCGAATTCCTGCAGCAGCACGCCGTACTGGATGCCCATGCCGCCAGCGCCAATCACCGCATACTTCATGTTCCCTGTCTCCTCTCTCCTGTGGTTTTCGTTGTTTTCAAGCGAATACCCACAAGATATCGGGAAACATCCTTGTCAATGCCGGCGTGGCTATATGCGCTTCTTATCGGCTGTTGCAACGCCTATAAGGCGCTTCTATAGGGTGTTATCAGGCTGCTGTCGTCGCAAACGCAATACATGTGTGCACAATATATGAAGCGCATGGAATGCACGCATCCCATGCGCTTCATATGACTATGAATCAGTTGTCGATGACTGATTCGTGGTAAATAAAAACCTACTTCACGTTCTTGATCCACAGGATCAGCAGCACGCCGCCCAATGCGCACAGGGCAGAGACGATGAATGCGCTGTAGTAGGTTCCGGTAACCGCAACCAGCATGGCGGTGTTGGCCGGAGCCAGCACCTGGCCGCAAGTATTGGCGAGATTGCCGAAGCCGATGTACTTGCCGCCGGTACGGTTATGCTGCGCCTCTTCAGGAATCACGTCGACGTTCAGAGCACCATCGACGGCGATGTACACGCCATAGCCGAGCCCGGCGAATGCGGCGTACAGCAGCACGCCGTTGACACTGCGGAACGCCACCGGGCACAGCGTGCCGATGATGAACAGCACGCAGGCGATTGCAATCGGCATCTTACGCGCCTTAATCCTGTCGGACAGCGGGCCGGAGACAGCCAAACCGATCAGCGACACGACGAAGGTGACGGCGGACAGCGTGCCCATTGCCTTGGCGGCTTCCTGCACGGTCAGACCGACATAGTTCTCGAAGATGTACAGCGTGTACTGGGAGATCATGGCATAGCTGGCCATCATCAGCAGACGGCCGCCGCAAGCCTTGTAGAAGTCGTGCGCGCCCTTGAGCTTTGGAGGCAGCAGGTTCTCCAGCGCTTCCTTGGCAGCTTCGGCACCGCTCTTGCCGTCGCCATCGTTCTTGGAGCTGCGCTCGCGCGGCAGGATCAGCAGCGGGATGATGCCGGAGGCCGCAATCATCAGCGCGCCGACGACGAAGCCCATGTTCTGATACGGCTGTCCGAGGAACAGCGAGCTGAGGAACTGGCCGACAGGAGTGCCCAGCGCGGTTGCGCCCAGGCCTGCGGACAGCGT
>OCAI01001434.1_pt1 | contig 11324 bp, 9 predicted proteins | sample 1538271 | NCBI WGS metagenome assembly OCAI01 (sample SAMEA2580269, study PRJEB22360) | human gut metagenome | biome: human gut; feature: human-associated habitat; material: faeces | place: Denmark | collected 2008/2010 | reverse complement strand
CAGATGCGGCCCCCCCCGCAGCCGGTACAGAGGATGCCGCCTGCCAGCAGAAGGCTGGCAAGGGGCAGCAGGTGAGTTTTGTTTTTCATGGTCGTTTTCTCCCGATCTTCAAAGTTTTTGTCCTGCTGCCCAGACGAACAGCAGCGTCAGCAGGGCATACGCCGCGCAGAGCACTGCCATCACGATGCACAGGGCCTGTAGTCCCCGGCGCAGCCGGGGCTTCTGCGGCAAAAGCCGGGGCAGCGCATAGGCCCCGGCCAGAGCCAGTGCAAGCAGCAGAACCGATTGTTCCAGTGTCATATACTCAAACCTCAATCCACCAGTTCAAGATGATCGCAGATGTTGTAGAACACATCCTGCATGTCGTCCGCTTCATCGGCAATGGTGCCGAAGGCATAAAGGTAGGTGTAGTCGTCGGTGTCCACCGTGTAGACCATCCACTCCCGCTGGTCCTCCCCCGAGCCGGTGGTGTACCAGACGATGTAAACCGGGTAGGAAAGATTCTGGGTGTAGTCCTCATCCTGAAAGCAGGTGACATCGCGGGGTTCCCCTTCGCCGGTATCCAGAGCGGCAAACCGGGCGGCATATTCTGCGTATTCCTCCACCGCCTCGTTGGTGCGCAGCGACTGGAACGCCATATCTACCACCAGCACAGAGCCGTCCTGTGTCATATCCTCGTAGGTGTAGGTGCCATCCTCGTAGTTCTCGTTCATCAGATTTTCCATGCTGGTGAAGGGAAGACCGCCGCCCACCAGCACCGGGATGCTCACCACGTCCGAAGAGGCGGGGATCAGGTCGCCCCGGCCATCCTTCGGCGGGATGACCTCGTAAGCCCCGGCCTTGTCGGAGTCCGAAGCCTCGCCCGCGGCCTCGGAACTGCCGCATCCGGTCAGGGAAAGCATCAGCAAGGCGGCAAGTAAAAGTGCGATACGTTTCATTTTGGTTCCTCCTGTTTCAGAAAAGCTCCGTATTCTGCGCCACGGCTTCCATCAGATCCTTCATCATGTCAACCGAGTCCTGAAAACTGCGGCGGTATTCATCAATGATCTTCGGGTCGATGTCCTTGGAAACTGCCATGATCTTCCGGTCGGTGTCAAAGGCGGCAAACATCAGATTTCCCCGGAAGCTTATCCGCAGCGCCCGGGCGTCCACGGCCCTCTGCAGCTGCTGCTTCCAGCTTTCCGGTGCCAGATCAAACTCACCGGGCAGGGCAAAGGGCTCCGGAGCCATCGGCCTGCGCATCCGGCACACCAGAAACAACCCCTTGAAGATCGTTTTGGAGCAGGTGCGGGTGTTGTGCGGGTCGTCGGGCATGGGGTCGCGCACCTCCCAGACGTGGATGAGGGAAGCGTTGTGCATGGCAAAGGAAATGCCCTGATAGCTGCCCTCGTAGCTGCCGTGGGCACTGGCCGATTCCCATTCCTCCGGGAAAAGCCCGGAACGCCGCGCCAGTTCATCGCTCATGGGCCACTGCTTGTGTTCCGGCTGCGGGCCAAAGGCCTTGTGCAGTGCGGCCATAAAACCATCCCCCAGCTGTCCGAGGATCAGGGAACTTTGCATGGCGTGGATCAGCTGGATCAAAAGGACCGCTGCTACGATCACAAGCATCACGATGGTGCAGCCCGCCGTGAAGCTTTGAAGCAGGATGCCGGCCAGAACGCCCAGCACGGCACCTGCAATGCAGCCGTAGGCGCAGAGGTTTGCCAGATGCCCGTAAAACAGGATGCGGCGGGAAAGCTCTTCATCCGGCATTTTTTCCTGCGGGGCACGGTTCCGTGTCCTCATACTGTATCACTCCCATCAGCACCCGACGGTGCTGCTCACCTTCTTGCCCATCTTGTCGGCCTTATCGTAGCCGTTGTACTCCGGGACAAAGAAGGTCTTTGCCATGGCGTTGTTGTAACTGGTGTCCCAGTAGATCACGGTCCACATGTAGGCATCCATCTCATCGTTCCAGATGTAGCCCCGCATGGTGGCGATGCGGTTGGAAGCGCTGCTCTCGTCCACTACCTCCCACGAGGTATCGGGCCACTGACCACCGTACAGCTGCTGGAAATCATACTCCAGATATTCCTCTGCATAGTCCAGAACAAAGTCGTCATCAGAGCCGGTATAGTCCAGATATTCATTGGTGATCCTGCGGCAGACCGCAAAACCGCAGTCGTCCCATTCGGGGTTTGCCACCACAAGGGCATCCTCCAGAACATCCAGCACATAATACTCATAGGGGTAGTAGGTCTGCACATGAACGGTCTTGTCCTTGACATGCATCCGGTTGCCTTTGTCGGTAAAGGTCAGGTCGTGACCGGATGCATAGACGCTGAGTGCCAGCGACATGGTCAGCAGTGCAGCTGCAAACAGCCCCAGCGTGCGTTTCATCGTGCTTTTCATAGAATTGCCTCCTTTTTAATAAATGGTTTTTGCTCCGGTCATGCCGGAACGGATCGAAAGGCCCCGGTCTCCGGGTTCCAGCAGAACAACAGTTCCAGCGTTCCATCTTCCTGTGAAAAGCGGAGCAGGACATCGCTGCTGCCGTCGCCGTTCCGGTCTGCGGTCTCCATGCCGAGATAGCGCCGTTCCGCATTCTCCACAGGGGCAGGGTAGTCTAACTCTGCCAGCAGCACCTGACTTTCGGTGTCATGGTAGAGGGTCGTGTCCCCGGTGTGGACGCAGGCGCAGAAGGGGATGATCTCCCCGTCCTGCACCAACGTGCCGGAGTCGTTGATGATGCCCCATGTGCGCCAGTCGCTTCCGGCAATGTCTTCCTCCGGTGGATCATCCGACGGCATTGCCGGAGCCGGAAGGATGGCCCACCCCAGCAGCAGGATCAGAAATGCCGCCAGCAGAACGCCGATTTGTTTTTTCATCGTTCACCACCTGTTGTTGAAGAGCAGGTCGGTGCCGTTCAGACTCAGGGTGCTTACGTCTTCTCCCACATCGCCCGGGTGCTCATTCGGGATCAGCACAGCAGTGTCCTCGGTTCCGTCGTCCCAGAAAAGGCTTACGGTATCGCCGTCCACCATCCACTGACCGGTATACACGCTGTCGGCATCAAAGCCGTAAACGCCGTCCCCCAGATCCTTCTGGCCATGCAGGATGAAGCCATGGTTGGGGTAGAAGTTGAGGTACAGGTGCTCTTCGTCCATCCGCCACTGCCGGTACATCAGCACGCAGGCGTTGTGCAGATCCTCGTCATCGGTGTAGTCGGAGCGGATGTAGTAGCTTTCAAAGGAGCTTGCATTTCCGGTAAGGAACGCTCTTCCGTCCTCGATGATCTCCACACTGTTAAAGACATTCTCCTCCATATGAAGGCTCAGGAAAGGCACATCGTCCGGGCCGACGTCAAAGCCCTCAAAGTTGTAGGAGCATCCCAGCATGGGGTAGGCGGTGTAGGTGTCCTCGGTGGAGCCGTATTCGCCGTGCATCTCCACCGTGCCGTCGGACGCAATGTGGTACCAGTTTTCCGAGGTGTAGTCCCCCCGTTCGTACCAGATCCAGTCGTCCAGCGCTTCCCGCTGCTCATCGCTCAGCTCGGCCGCAGAGGCCGTGTCCGAGGTCTCCTCAGAATACGGGGCTTCCTCCGATTTTGAGCTGGGGGAGGGCTCTGCCGCGCCTCCTCCACAGGCAGAAAGGCTGATGCTCAGCGCCAGCAGAAGGCTCAGAACAGCCGCTGCTTTTCTCCATTTCATCTTGTTTTTCTCCTTTCCTGTTTTGATCTGCAAAGTGTTTTCCCGGCGGTGAAGCAGCTGAGAAAAAGGCCCATGTCCGCATCGCAGGGGTGCCGGACATGGGCCTCGCTGTTTTAAAAAACGGAAAAGCATTTGACCCAAGCCGTTTCCGCTGCGGCAAAGAGAAACTTCCTTCTGCTCTGGGGGGAGCGGGTTCTCTTTGCCGGGATCCATCAGCAGGTTCTCTTCACATCCGTCCTGAGTTTTCCGGTGCAGATCTGCAGCTGCCCCATCACTGCTGCGGTGCCGCAGCCTGCTTCCAGATCCGGATCACGCGGTACTTCGTGACCTTCTGTTCCGGGTGGAACGCGCCGTCCTCAGCCGTCAGCAGGCCCTGTTCGGTGCACCACTGGGCGGCCTTTGCAGTCTCAGCATCTGCCGTGTCCGCAAAGGCGGGCAGTGCAGTGGGTTCCGGCCTTCCGGCGTTCTGCCACAGCAGCAGGGCCAGCTCGCCACGGGTTGCGGGGATTGCCGTGCCCTCAGGCAGCAGGTCTTTCAGGATGGCGCGGGTGGCCAGTTCGTAGATGCCGAAGCCTGCAGCTCCCACCACAGCAGCGCCGCCTGCCACGGCCAGCACTGCGCCGAACCCGGAGCCGTCTCCGCCGTCGATTACCGGTTCGTCCGGGACAGGGTCAGGATCAGGCTCAGGACCCTCGCCGTTCCACTGCCAGTGGGCATAGAGGGTGATGTTGTCGGTGATCGGCTCCAGATGCTGCGATTGCATATAATAGGACTTTTCTTCCACCGGCTCACCGCCGACAGCTGCAGTGTACCAGCCGACAAACTTGTAATCTTTCCGCTCAGGGGCCATACCCTCCATCAGCGGGACGTTCAGACATTCGCCCTTGTCTCCAGTCTGTGTGGTAAAACTCACCTGATCGTGGTCATTATTCCACTTGCCGCCGGTAGGCTTGATCCACTCGTCATTTTTGCCCCAGTTTGTGCCGCCGTTGAGGTTAAAAGTAACGGTGTAGTGCGTGGCAGCGCGGTCTTCAGTGGTGATCTCAAAATAAACTGCATCGTCAGGCCGCGTCCAGCTGCCGCCCGTCACTTGCGTCCATGCGCCATCTTTCGCCGTGCGGTACCAGAAGTTGGGCGCGTTCACAGTCAGGTTACTTTCGCCCAGCTTGATGAAATTGCCGCTGGTGGAATCCAGCTTCAGGGCGCCGCGGGTGAAGGTCACGGCACCGTTGTCGATGCAGGTTGTGGCACTCACCGAAAGGCTGCCGCCTTTCACGGCAGACCCGCCGTTCAGGCCGCTGTCTGCCCCGGTGATGGTCACCACGCCGCCCGGATGGACCGTGACACCGCTACCATCAACAGCTGTTCCGGCCTCGTCAATTTCCAGCGTGCCATGAACATTTGCACCGCCGCCGGAAACTGCATTGTCAGCATTCTGAATGATCAGCTTGCCGCCGCTCTCGACCGTGGCACCCATTCCGTTGACGCCGTATTCTGCGTTGCAGATCTTCATATTTCCGGAAATATCTGCGCCCATGGCGTTTATGCCAAAGCCAAACGTATCCAGCGTAATGTCGGCATCAGCAGCCACTTTGATTGGTTCTCCACCACTGTAAAATCCGGCATAACGGTCTCTTTGTGCTCCGGTCACCGTGCTTTTTCCGGTGACTGTCAGCTGCTTTCCGAATGGGTTGACCGCATTGTCCGTGACGGAGATGTCTCCACTCAGGGTCAGCGTCCGGGTGACAGCATCATAACTTGCCTTGCCATCGTCCAGAATATTCGTTGCGTTGGCCGAGGTCACCCTCTTTCCATTCACAGCAAGTTCATAATCTGTCACGTCCGCCGCGAATGCAGCCGCAGGTAGCGTGGTCAGAGTCATGGCCGCTGCCAGAAAGGCGCTGAGCAGCCGCAGCTTTGGGGTGTGCTGGAGTTCATTTGTCATAAAAACATCCTCCTTCCGCCGTTCCGCTGCCCTGTGCGCTGCTTTTTTCAGTCTGCATCCGGGCGCAGAAAAACCGGCCTGTTATTCCTCTAATAAAAGAGTACAACGGGCCGGTGAAAAAAGCTATTAACCTGAGGTTAGTATTTTTTGGCGAACAATTCTGCCAGCTGGGCACGCTTCGTGCGCACCCCGCCGCCAATGCCCAGCTTGGAATAAAGCTGGTTTGTGTACTGCTTCACCGTTCCTTCCGAAAGGAACATCTTGGCAGCGATCTCTTTGTTTGTGCAGCGGTCTGCAATAAGCCTTGCCAGTGTAAGCTCACGCTCTGTCAGCCGGGCGGCAGCTTCGGGCAGGGCCTCGCTGTGGTTCAATGCCCGGCAGCGTTCCTCCTGCGCTGCGCCCAGAGCAAGGATGCGCCGGACAGCATCGGAATGGGGCCCTTCCTGCGCTGCTTCCAGCAGAGGTTTCAGATCCCGGAAATTTTCCGCAAAGGGCACTACAAAGCCGTCCGGGGCGGCCTGCGCCAGAGCCTGCTGGAGCAGGCTGAGACCTTCGTCCTGTCGGCCCAGCCGGGCATAGGCTGCCGCCATCTGGATCCGCAGATGCAGGGCCACAAGGTCATAGTGAAGGGTTTCGCACAGGGTCAGCAGCCCCGGGCTGCGGCCCAGCACCCGGGCCCATTCTCCCTGTGCCAGATAGACCTGATTTTCGATCAGCCCGATCATGGGTTTGCCGGGAGCGAGGGTGTTCACAGTATTCATGCGGTGGGTGGAGTACACCTCCGGGATGCTGTCTGTCTGCCCCCGCAGGGCGTAGTAATAGGCGCAGATGGCATTGAACAGATTGCGCCATGACATATTGTGCTGCCGGAGCATCTCTTCCCGCCGTACTTCCAGCGGGACCCGGGGCGTGTAGGGCCCGCAGAGGGACAGCCGCCACGCCAGAAAATCACAGCAGAGGGTCATGTTGGTCTGACCGTTGCCCTCGATCTGTGCATAGGCACGCTCCAACAGGATCTGCGCATCGTCGAACCGCCCCTGCTGCAGATCTGCTTCTGCCCGCATGATGGTCTCCGCCCCCATGCCGTGCCCATTGGTGATCTTATAATAGTGGGGCATACATTCATCCATCTCCGCCAGCTCCCGGTCCAGCTGACCAGGCTGACGGTGAAACATCATCAGCACCGAGGGAGAGCCGAAGGTCCACCCACCGCTGTTCTGGATGCTGATAGCCGGGTGGGACATCTGCGCACTGGCGCTGCGGTGCAGGCGGCTCATGGCAGAGATGTCGTTGTACATGAGAAAGCTCAGGATCAGGTCGCACTCTCCCAGAAGGCTGCCTTTTTCTTCCTGAGACCACTCCGGATGCTCTGCCACCGTGGTCAGCAGAAGCTGCTTCAGCTCCATCATTTTCGGGATCTGCCGCCAGTTGAACATACAGCGCATTAGTACCAGAATGGCAAAGGGGTGCCGCTTGAGCGTTTCCACCGGACAGCGCCCCAGCCGTTCCAGCAGCTCTGCCGGGTCAAGGGAGGACAGCAGGATCCCGGCATCCCGTTCGATGACCTGCAGCGCTGCATCGTAGTCTTTGCACGCCTCGTAGGCGGTCAGGGCATGGAGATACTGCTGCTTTGCCTCATACCACGCCCCGTACCGTTCCCGGCAGGCATCCTGCTTTTCCGGCGTCAGCCGGGCAAACAGCCGCACGGCACACTCCTTGAGCATGTGATGGAACCGGAAGGTCTTTCCGTCCGGTAGTCGGGTCACAAAGGCGTTCTGCTCGGTCAGGGTCAGCAGGATCTCCTCTGCGTCCGGCATTTCGGTCACGACCCGTGCCATTTCCACCGTGAACTCATCCGCAAGCCCCATTATGGCAAGGAACTCCCGCTTTTGGGACGGCAGGTTTTCCAGCATCGCCGCCGTGAACATGGAGTAGATATCGGCATCCTCGCTCAGCAGGATGCCCCGCTCGGCTAAGGAGTGCAGATTCAGGTATATGGCAGAAAACCACCCCTCACAGGAGCGCAGAAGGCTTTCCACCTCTGCCTCGGTCAGGTCCATGCCGCAGCGGTGGGCGTAGTGGGCAAGCTCGGTATGGTTGAGCCGCAGCTGCTCCCTGCCAATGCGGTGCAGGCGGTGCCCCAGCCGGAGGATCTCTTCCTTGGGCAGGAAGTTGTTCCGGCTTGCCACGATCAGGTGGATGTTCGCCGGCAGGCGGTTTGCCAGCCCGCACAGGAACTTTGCCGCTTTTTCGTCCTTTAACAGGTGGAAATCATCCAGAAACAGGTAGCAGGGCGTGTCTCCTGCCAGCACAGCGCACAGGTCATCCATCAACTGGGCGGCGCTGCTGGCATCTTCGGGGTATTCGCAGCCCGCCAGTGCTGTCAGCCCTGCTGCCGCAAAGGCGTTCTGAACACTTTTCCAGAAGATGAAGCGATTGTCGGAATAGATATTCACCCGCAGGATGACGGCCGCTTCCGTCTGCCTGCGCTGGTTCAAAAACCAGTTGACCGCCGTGGTCTTGCCGTAGCCCATAGGAGCCACCACCGCCGTTAGTGCGCTGACCGAAACAGGGCGCAGGGTCTCCTGCACCCGCTCCGAAATGTAGATCGCGTTCAAGTCCGTTTTCCGCATCGTTTTTGCTCCTTCTCACCATCCGGAGGAACTGTGATTCACTGCATCAAGTATAACATAACTGCAGAAAAGCTGCATCCGGTTTTTCTTTGACGGATCATGCCGCATCCAGCAGCTCTTCGGGGTCTTCGATCGCTTCCTCGATCACCTCTTCCTCCGGCGTGGGCTCGTCCTCAGCGTCGAACCATCCGAGCAGGCTGCGGATCGTGTCGCGGATAAAGAGCAGATCGTTGTCCAGATCGGCATCGGCATTCATCAGCTGCTGGACCATTTCGGGTTTGTCCGTGATAATGTCGTCTACGCCAAGGCTCAGCAGATCGCTGGCGTCTTCCTGACGGTTGACCGTCCATGCAGAGATGGTTTTGCCGCGCAGGTGGATCTGCTGGACCATGCCGGGGGTGATGAAGGTGGACTCCACGCTGAAAAAGTCTGCGGCGGGCAGGTCATAATAGCTGCCCACGCCCAAAGCAAGGATATAGCCGGTCTGGATCTCCGGGGCAAGCTCCTTGACCTTGCAAAGGGTATTGTAGCTTTGCGAGGTGATCACGCAGTCATGCTCAAAGCCCTTTTCATAGATGATCCGGACGGTCTCTGCCTCCAGCTCAGGTGTGGCCGCATTGGGCTTTATCTCGATGTTCAGCTGGATCCTGCCTTTGCACTGATCCAGAACTTCTTCCAGCGTGGGGACCTGGGTGCCGGTGTACTTCTGGCCGAACCAGCGCCCGGCGTCCAGTCTCCGCACTTCATCATAAGTCAGGTCATAAATGTTTTCATTCCGGCCGGCACAGCGGCGCAGGTTGGCGTCGTGCGTCACCATCGCAATACCGTCCTTTGTCATCTGAACGTCCAGCTCAGCGCGCTCACAGCCGTGGTCAATGGCAAGCTGGAAGGCGGGCAGGGTGTTTTCCGGTGCGGCGGCGGAATAGCCGCGGTGTGCCGTGACGATCGGCACAGTGCCGCCCAGCATTGAGCGCAGTGCATCGTCCTCCGGCAGAACAAAGTAGCAGGCGGCAAGCACGAAGGTGAGCAAAGTGGCACCGGCAATGGCGGCGGTCAGAAGCAATCTGCCATTGGAGCGGCAGGGTCTGCGGTCCGGGTCTGCCTCCGCTTCAAACGATAAGCTGCCCCGCAGGCGGTCATAGAGCGCGGCAATAACGGTGCACTGTGCAAGGGTGATGGTACAATCGATGAGAAACTGGAAGAAGGGAAGCTCAATGGTCAGCGCGGCACGGGACAGTGCAAACATGGCCTGCGTGCTCTGCATCCCGATGCTGATGATAATGCCGTACAGCGGCAGCGCGATGGCGGCAGTCAGCAGCAGAGAACGCAGCAGGGCCGAAACATTCCACCGCAGCAGCAGAAGAAATGTGCGGAGAATGCGCGTGCGGACATAGCCGACGCTTTCACGAACCGATTGCCACAGGCTTTTGTGCTCCAGAAGGAACAGCGGCAGCACCAGGACCCAGCTGATCAGGAGAACCAGAAGTGCGGCGCAGAGGGCCAGATAAAGCAGGTGATACCGGCTGTTGGCACGAATGACGCCCATGATATATTCCGGCACTGCAAGCTGAGTGATATAATTCACGGCAAGGAAAAAATTGGTGAAAGGGATCAGCAGGGCGCTGTAGACCAGAATGAGCCAGTTCTGCGGTAGAAAGGCATGACAGGCGTCCAGCAGGGAGGTGCACAGCAGTGCAGGCAGGCGGATGCTCTCGCCCTTGCGGGCAAGGTCCAGTCCATGCAGCAGGACGGAACATTCAAACAGCGACCAGAAGGCCGTCAGAACGGCGATGAGAACGATGCAGCCGATAATGGCAGGGGAGGTAAAAATATCCGAAGCATTGCTGTTGCTCAAATAGTGCATGGGAGCGAACCGCAGCGTCAGGGACCAGATCTGCTGCATCAGGGAAACGAACAACAGGTTCGTGGCAAGCTTGCAGAGGATGAGAATGGAGAAAAGTGCAGCTTCGGCGCGGTGCATCAGGGAAAAGACAGAGCGCCGCAGGACAGAATAGGTCTGATTTGCAGTGCGGAACGAAATGAACAGATCTTTCAATTTAGCAGAACCTTCTTCTTATAATTTGCGGGACAGCCGGTCGCAGAGCGTTGGAACGGGCTGTCCTGTGAAAATTTTTTACATGATCGGCAGAAGCAGACCGGAAAACAGCAGACATCCTGCGCCGTGCAGCCGGGGGCTGCCGCCTGAGAAAACAAAGCATCCGGCTGAGCCAGCCGGAAAAACTCTGCAAATATAATATAAATATAGTGTAACATATCTTTCTTTAAAATAAAATGCGGCAGAGACAAACGAAATCAACAAAAATGCAGGAAAAAATTTGGCAGGCACCGTACATGACCCGGAACTGTAGAAAAAGGGGGCTCTGGCAGAGGAACGCAGAATCGTTAAAAAATTATAGAACGGGGTGTGACGGATGTTGAATTGCATGGACTTTTATAGAAGCTCTTGCATTTTTATGGAAAATTCAGTATAATAAAACCAATTTTGAAAGCTCACACAGACAACCAGGAGGTCTTACCATGGCTTCAAAGATCAATAAGGGAGAAATCCTCGCCAAGTTTTTCGATGACGGGGAATACACTGCGCTGTTTGCTGATGGTGCAGTGAGCGCTGCCTGCGGCTATGCTGCAGGTCAGCAGGCTTACGCTGTTTATCAGAATGGCGAAGCTGTTACCGTAAAGGATGTTGAAAAGAACATCAAGGTTCTGGAAATGGCAGCACAGACTGGCTGCCCGGTCGTCACCTTCTACAACTCCGTTGGCGCAAAGCTGGCTGAGGGTCTGGACGTGCTGACCGCCAGTGCAAAGCTGAATGCGCAGATCGCAAAGGTTTCCGGCGTGATCCCGCAGGTGGCTGTTGTTCTGGGTGTCTGCGGCGGCACCAGCGCATTGAGCGCAGCCAATGCAGATGTCTGCATCATGGCTGAGGGCGCAGAGCTGTTCTTCACCGCTCCGTTCACCTCTGCCGCCAAGGGCGACAAGGTGGCCGATGCCGGTACCGCAGCCGCCGCTGCAAAGGCTGGCGTGGCTGCCCTTGTG
>OCAI01001429.1_pt1 | contig 11344 bp, 10 predicted proteins | sample 1538271 | NCBI WGS metagenome assembly OCAI01 (sample SAMEA2580269, study PRJEB22360) | human gut metagenome | biome: human gut; feature: human-associated habitat; material: faeces | place: Denmark | collected 2008/2010 | reverse complement strand
CCCCGGCCGCAACCCCCCTACACTCCCAACCCCCAGCCAAGCCTGCCATGAATCATCCTGCTCCCGCCAAACCCATGGTCACCGACGTCTTCGTGAAGGGCGCCGTCCAAGGTTGGAACATCTGCGTCACTTCCACCATTCCGAACGTCCTGATGGCTTTCGTGATCATCAAGATCCTTAACCATTCAGGGCTTCTCGCGCTCATCGGTCAGATCTTTTCGCCGATCATGGGTATTTTCGGCCTCCCCGGCGAAGCAGCCACCGTGCTGCTCGGCGGCTGGATGTCGATGGGCGGCGGCGTAGGCGTCGCCGTAGCACTCTTTGACAACGGCGTGCTCAACGGCACTCAGCTCGCTATCGTCTGCCCCGCCATCTTCCTGATGGGTTCTCAGATTCAATATCTGGGCCGCTGCCTCGGCGTCATCGGCATCAAGGGCAGTAAGATTCCGCTTATCATGGCGATCCCAGTGTTGACCGCCTTCGTCTCACTGTTCGTGATGCGCATCCTGATGCTCGGCAACTGACTGCCGACCTGAATCAGTCTGGTCTGCGCCGCACGGAATTCTTCACACACTTACGCGGAGCAGACCTCAAAAATGGCGCTTCTAGACGACTACATCAAAGACCTCGCCCCACTCGTGAATCTGGACTGCGGCACGTGCAATACGGCCGGCGTCACTCGCGCAGCGGAAATCATGAAGGGCTACTTTGAATCCATCGGCTTCACATGCGAACTCATAGACCTCGGCCCCAAAGCGGGTCGGGGTCTTCTTGCAAGAAATAAGCCGCATGCCGATCACTACGACGTCCTTCTGAACGGTCATCTCGACACCGTTTTTGCCGACGGCACTGCCGCCGCGCGCCCCTTCTCCATTGACGGCGACTTTGCGCATGGCCCGGGCTGCGCGGACTGCAAGGGCGGCATTCTGGCGGCCTATTACGCCTGCAAAACGGCGCGTCCGAAGGACTTAGAGCGGCTGTCCATCTGCTGCGCCTTCAACCCTGATGAAGAAATCGGCTCCACAAGCTCCCACGAATGGCTCGCCTCCATCGGCGCAAGATCCAAGTGCGCGCTCATCGTAGAGTGCGCACGTGCGGGCGGCGAATTGGTACGTTCGCGTAAGGGCGTGGCTGACCTGAAAGTCGTCTTTCGCGGCCGCTCTGCTCATGCCGGCAACAATCCTCAGGACGGCGCCAACGCGAATGTGGCTGCCATGCGCTTCAGCCTGGCGTGCTATGAGCTTGCTGACCCGGCCAAAGGCACGACAGTCAACCCCGGCATCATTGCCGGCGGCACCGCGACCAATGTCATTCCGGACAGCTGTGAGGTTCGCTTTGACCTGCGCTACTGTTTCGACAAGGACGGCTCTGACCTTGAAAACCAGATCTTTGAGCTCGCTGAACGTTCTTGGGCCCCCGGCGTATCGCAGACGGTTGAGCTTTTGGGCTTCACCCCGGCCATGCCGCTGTCGGACGACGCGAAGGCACTGACCGCAAAAATCACGGAAGCCGCGAAGATGACCGGTTTTGAAGCTAAGTTTGTTGACGCGGGCGGCGGCTCTGACGGCAACCGCATTGCCAAAGCAGGCATTCCGGTCATTGACGGCTGCGGTCCGGCCGGTGCGTGCTTCCATACAGAGCGTGAATACCTGCGACTGGACACGGTGGAAGAGCGCGTCAAGATGCTCACCAACTTCTTTAGCCTGCTCTGAGGCCGCCCTCCGATTTGAGCGAATCGGCTTAAGCCCTTCAAGAAAAACAGCCCGTACGACGCGTCACGGGCTGTTTTTTCTAAAAAAGCGATTAAAGGAGACTTTCAAGCTCAGCAAGCTCTTCGGCCGGCGTTTTGCGCCGCGGCAGAGCTTCATCCGTCCGCTCAAGCTCCCAATCCTCGAGCTCACGAGGCTCATTGGGATGCTCTTCCCGCCAAGCCGCGGAGAATTCCGAGACAGCTTGGCGAAGTTCATCGAGTCCAGCTCCCGTCAGTGCCGACACGAACACTGCCTTAGGCCGGCCGTTCTGATCTCGGACGATCTCGGGCGCCTGTCCGGTGACGTCAATCTTGTTGTAGACCAAGATCACCGGCACATCGTCGGCATGAATGTCGGCGAGAACCGAATTGACTTCGGCAATCTGCTCCTCCCGTACCGGAGAGGATGCATCGACCACATGCAAAATGAGATCCGCATGCACCGTTTCATCCAGAGTCGACTTGAAGGCCTCAATCAGCTGATGCGGCAGACCGCGGATAAAACCGACAGTGTCGGTCGCCACCACAGTTTCCTCATCGGAGAGCCAGAACTTTCTCGCCGTTGTATCCAGCGTGGCGAAAAGCTGATCGGCTGCGTACGTTTCTGCACGCGTGATCTTATTGAAAAGCGTCGACTTGCCGGCATTCGTATAGCCCGCGAGCGATACGGTGATCGAATCGCCGCGCGAACGGGCACGGCGCTGCGTGCCCCGCTGCCGAGCCAAGCGCTTGAGCTGATCTCTGAGCTGCTTCATGCGCGTGCCGATCATGCGCCGGTCAAGCTCAATTTGCTTTTCACCCGGACCGCCCGTCTTCCCTAAGCCGCCGCGCTGGCGCTCCAAGTGAGTCCACCCGCGGACAAGACGTGTTGACAAGTGTTCGAGTCGAGCAAGTTCAACCTGCAGACGGCCTTCACGGCTCTTGGCGCGCTGGCGGAAAATATCAAGAATAAGTTCCGTACGATCCAATACGGGAATCCCGATCAGACGCTCAATGTTGCGCTCCTGCGCCGCTGAAAGCGCGATATCGAAAACGACAACATCCACCTCCGCCTCTTTGGCGAGGATGCCGAGCTCTTCAATCTTTCCGGAACCTAAAAATGTTGCCGGATCCGGCTTTTCACGCTTGGCCTGCATGAGCCCAACGGGCTCAAGTCCGTCAGAGGATACGAGCAGCCTCAATTCCTCGGCGGAATCCTGATAAAAAGCCCGGCCGACAGAAACAACGACTAGAAACGCACGCGAGGCTTTCTTCGCGTGCGTTTCATCCAGCTGAAATTTTGACAGATCAGTTCTCCGTTGCGTCGCCGGCAGGCTGAGCAGTCATCGAGACGGCGCGCGAAGGCACAACGGTGCTGATGGCGTGCTTGTAGACCATCTGCGTCAAGGTGTTGCGCAAAATAACGACGTACTGGTCGAAAGATTCGATCTGTCCCTGAAGCTTGATGCCGTTGACCAGATAGATCGAAACGGGAATATGTTCCTTCCTCAGCATGTTGAGGAACGGATCCTGCAGAAGCTGAACCTTATTGCTGGGCATGATTTTCTTTTTCTCCGACGCTGCAGCTTCGCACATGCAGGTCTTGCGTTGATTGTTGTTTTCTTCCGCTGCGCCGTGAGAGTCGTGTGCGTCCGTCTCTGCGCGTATAAATTGCGCGCGGCATATGTTGCGGGAACCAGCTCTCCGTCGGCCGTTTGAAATAAACCGTCGGATTGGTGGAGCATAGGCCTCCGCCGCAAAACTGCTTGAAATATTAGCACTGCCGGCCGGCAGGCTCCGCCTCCTTAAGGCAATGCCGCGTCTGCATTTGCAAGGAACTATTGCGGCATTACGTTGTTCAGCACGCTTTTCTCCTTAGATGCACTCGCTTTGAAGCGATCGGAGCCTGCACTTTGCGTTGTCCAAGGACTTCAGTGAAGGCTATGATTGTCCGCAAACAATGCGCAGACCAACCTCTGCGTGAGACGCACATTCCGAGGAATGCCACCCCATGCTTCACCGCACCTTCTCCGCCGCCCTGTTTGCCGGCACGATTGCAGCAAGCTTGCCGGCCGCTGCTCATTTCGGCCTCATCCTTCCCGATCCCGCCATGGTGCTTGAGCAGTCCAAGACTGCTTTCAAGCTCGATGTGAGCTTTATTCGCCCGATGGAAGCGAGCACGATGACAATGGTCAAACCCGCGGCCTTCTATGTGGTCGAAGACGGCCGCAAAACCGATTTGACTCCAGCGCTGCATCCGGGAAAACTTTTCGGCCGGGATGACTGGACGCTCGAATACAAATTCGAAAAACCCGGCGTCTATCAATTTGTCGTTGAACCGCTCCCCTATTGGGAGCAGTCCGAAGATAAGTTTTACCTGCACTACACCAAGGTCATCGTTCCTGCGCTGGGTGCTGGCCTTGGCATTGATCCCAAGGACGATGACTGGTCCAAACCCGTCGGCATGAAGACTGAAATCGTGCCGCTCACGCGTCCGTACGGCAACTATGCCGGAACGCTCTTTCAAGGCCGCGTGCTCGTTGACGGCAAATCCGCGCCGAATACAACGGTGAAGGTCGAATTTCTCAATGAAAGCGACCTTTATCAGCCGCGCAATTCCTACTACACCACCCAGGTCATGAAGACTGACGACAACGGCATCTTCACCTTTGCGGCGCCATGGGCGGGTTGGTGGGGCTTTGCGGCAGTGCGCGATGCGAGCTATACGCTTAAGGTTGACGGCGTCGACAAACCCGTCGAAATGGGCGCCGTGCTCTGGACCGAATTCGGTAAGCCCATGGTCCGCAAGATTCGCCAGCCCGGCCTCTGACACGCCCACTTACGGACGGGCTACGAGTGCGCTGATAACGAAAAGACGCTCCCCGGCATTGCGGTGAAGCGTCTTTTCTTTGCCGCCGAGAGCGTCCGGGCTCAGCGCTTTTTCTGTTCGTCCACGTACGGATTGGCCTTCGTGCGGAATTCCACGCGAAGCGGCGTGCCCGCAAGATTGAAGGTATCGCGGAAATAGCCCTCGAGATAGCGGCGATAGGACTCTCCAATATCCTCCAAAGCATTGCCGTGAATCACGATCACCGGGGGATTGCTGCCGCCCTGGTGTGCATAGCGGGGCTTCGGACGACCGCCTTTGGCTCGTGGCGGCTGCTGGCGCTGGACGGCTTCGAGCAGCGCACGCGTGAGCTTCGGCGTAGGCAGTTTGGCATATGCCGCAGCATGGGCTTCGTCGACCGCCCGCATCAAATGGTTGAGGCCGTTGCGCTTGAGCGCCGAGATGCGGATCATGCGGGCCCAGCGCAGGAAGTGGAGTTTACGCTCGAGGTCCAAATTGAACCGCTCGCGTTCATAGCTGTCGAGCAGATCCCATTTGTTGACCGCCACCACAAGCGCGCGCCCTGCTTCGAGCACGTAGCCAGCGATGTGGGCATCGCCTTCACTCACGCCTTCCTTGGCGTCAACGACAAGAATGACAACGTTGGCGTCCTCAATGGCCTGCAGTGTTTTAACGACGGAAAACTTCTCCACGGCCTCAAAAACACGGCCTTTCTTTCGCAGGCCAGCCGTATCCACCAGCTCGTAGGGGCGTCCGTCATATTCGAAATCGATCTTGATCGCATCGCGCGTTGTGCCCGGCATATCAAAGGCAATGACGCGCTCTTCGCCGACCAATGCATTGATGAGGGTGGATTTGCCGGCATTCGGACGGCCGGCAAGCGTGACCTTGATGCGGCGAGGACCGTCATCGTCTTCTTCGGCTTCCGGTTCGTCAAAAGGAAAGTCCTCAGGCAGGCACGAGAACGCCAGATCGAGCGCATCGCGGACACCCTGACCATGCGCGCCGGAAACCAGATGCGGTTCACCAAGCCCGAGTTCATAGAACTCCGCCTTGGCGGTTTCAGTGAGACCTTCGGCTTTATTGACGAGCAGCACGACCGGTCGATCAGCGCGGCGCAGATGCTGCGCGATGCGGATATCCTGCGGCGTCAGACCGGCACGGGCGTCGGTCAGGAAAAGAACAACGTCGGCCTCCTCAATCGCAAGCTCGGCCTGCCCCGCCATGGCCTGCACAATCCCTTCGGTGCGCACGGGCTCAAAGCCGCCCGTATCCACCACGATGTAAGGACCGGGACCGACGCGTCCCTGACCGTACTGGCGATCTCGGGTGAGACCAGGAAAATCTGCCACGATGGCATCTCGGCTGCGGGTGAGCCGATTGAAAAACGTCGACTTGCCGACATTAGGCCGGCCCACGAGAGCGATGACTGGAAGCATGTTAGGAAAACTAGAAATTCAACCGCCGCACGGCGGACTCATGACCATCATGAAAGTCAGCTGCGCGGCGCTTGATAAAAATAAATTGTCATTGGCGAGAGTCGATTCTGCTCCCGCTCTTTGAAGCGAATCTCGGACTATTCCGAGTCGGCTCCTTCGACCACATAGGCCACGTCGCCTTCGACCGTCTGAAAGACAGCGCCGTAGCCGTACTGCGCCGCAGGCGTGGTGACGGCGCCGGAGAGCTTCGTGCGCGCGACGGGAGTGCCGGTCGCCGGATCAAGGAACGTAATGTTGCCCTCGTAGTCGCCGAAAGCAAGCGATGTTCCTACGCGGATCGGCGCCGAAGCGGAACGGTAAAGGAAGCTTTCGTTCACCCAAGCCTCACGGCCATTCTGACGGTTGAAGGCATGAATGCGGCTCGCATCGTCAACCTCATACACCAGACGGCCGTCTGCCACCGGCCCGGTCACCGCGTCAACCTTGGCATTCCAGACAAGGCGTCCGTTCTGTACATTCATACAAACGACATTGCCTTGGAAAGCGGCTGCGCACATGAGTTCCTGATCAACCCAGGGGCGGCCGACCACGTCAATCAGACGCTCAACTTCTGTGATGCCCTTGGCCTGACCGATGACGGCATCAAAGACAACGCGGCCGTCATTTGGGTTGAGCGCCATAAGCCGGCCGTTGGCCTGACCAACGAGAATGCCCGCAGGCGACCATGCCATCTGCGAAAAGGCACGAAGCGTAAGCGCCGGCGCCTGGCCCTGATAGTGCCAGACGCGCTGGCCTGTAATGAGGTCAAAAGCCGTGATGCGGGTGTCCGACGTCTTCACAATGACGCGATTGGCACCCACCAGCGGCGGCACTTCCATGTCCGATGAAAGCTTCGCTTCCCAGGAGAGTTTGCCTTCAGCATCGAACACCTGCACTTTGCCCGTTGACGTGCCCACCGCCACATGACTGCCGTCAGTGCCGACGCCCGCTGTCACATCGCCGTCGGTGGTCGTACGCCAGACGATGCTGCCGGTTTGACGATCCAGACGCACGACCCGATTGGAGCCTGCCGCATAGACCGCCGTGTCCGTCACAGCCGGCGCGAGATTGCGCTCAGCCGCGTCACCCACATTCGTGCGCCAGACGACGCGCGCCAGGTTCGTCTGCTTGAAGTCCGGATAATCGTGCGGATCATGCGTGCTCGAAGACGAGAAGATGCCGCAGCCGGCCAGCGGCAGGACGGCAAGAGCTGCTGCGAGAGCGGTGAAGGAAGACTTATGGGTCATGTGTGCAAGGACCTTGAGATTGGGGACTGCGTTGTCCAACTAAAAAGAGAAAACACATCAGCAAAGGTGCATCGCTTTAGAAGTCGGTTGCGCGCCCTGAATTCTAAAAGAAAGCGCAGCCGCAGGACCTCTCCCGACGGCCGCTTTCATTTCGCTGCGCGGATGCGGCAGCAGGAATCATCCGCCCGCCGAACCGTTCCCGATGACGAGCCGCGCCTGAAACGCCTGGATTCAGCTCGCCGAGGGCAGCGCCGCAAGCTTCAGTTCAAGCACGCGGTTCAGAGGATCCTGCGAATTGAGCGCGGCCTGAGCCTGCGTCCAAGCATCTCGAGCTTTCTGCAAATCACCCTTAGCCGCCCAAATATCGCCCTGACGGTCGAGCACCAGAACCTTCTGTGCCTCGGCAGGCTTGGCGGCAGCCAGCACAGCAGCCGCCTCGTCGAGCTTGCCTTCGTCAAAAAGAACGCCGGCGAGTCGAACGCGAGCCACCGTGTCGTACTCCGGACGGCCGGACTTCTCAATCACCCAATTGAGCTTGGCTTTGGCATCGGCCAGATCGCCCGCATCCGACGCGGACTGTGCAGAAGCAAAAGCCGCCAGCGGCGCATAGAGTGTGGAGCTGTACTCAGAAATCAAACCAGCCGAGAGCGACTGAACGTTCTTGAGGTCATGCGTTGCAACGGCATTCTGCAGCGCAGCATAGATCTGAGAAGCTTTGGCCGCCTGATTGCGCTGCCACCAATTCCAGCCGTTCCAGCCAGCAAAGGCAAGGCAGCACACGCAGACCACGCTCGTTACGGGCGTGCCCCAGCGGTCCCACCAGGCCTTCATTTGGTCAATGCTCTCTTGTTCTTCCAAGTCGTAAGCCATGGCTCAAACCTTTTGTTGAAATTTTTTGAATCTTATAAACTGTACTGAACAGCATCAGCGATGGAGGGCAGCAAGCGCTTCGGCCACCTTGTCGGCAGCTTCCGCCGTCGCTACCAGCGTTTGTTCGGCAAAGGGCGCATGCTCGTGCGCACGCAGCGCCTTGATGCCGACCGTGCCCTGAGCGAGTTCATCCTCGGTGGCAAAAACGGCAAATTCGGCGCCGGAAGCATCAGCCTTTTTCATCTGGCTCTTGATGCTCGCCTCGCCCGGATGCGTCACCACACGAATGCCGCGGTCGCGCATGGTTTCAGCGAGCAGCATGGCCTTGGCCTGTGACTCGCCGCCGTGGTGGAGCACATAGACGTCGGTCTGCGAGGCCTTTGGCACTTGTCCCACTTCACGCATCAGTTCGATAACGCGCTCCATCCCCATGGCAAAACCCACCCCGGGAGCAGGACGGCCGCCGAGCATTTCAACGAGCGGATCGTAGCGGCCGCCGCCGCAGATCGTACCCTGAGCGCCGAGCTTATCCGTAATCCACTCAAACACGGTGTGGTTGTAATAATCGAGACCGCGCACCAAACGAGGATTGATCGAGTATTCAATGCCGGCAGAAGACACCAGCTCTTCAAGGCGGCTAAGGAATGCCCGGCTTTCTTCGCCAAGATAGTCGAGCAGCTTAGGCGCAGCGTCAACGAGCCCCTGCATGTCGGGATTCTTCGTGTCAAGAATGCGCAGCGGATTCGTATAAAGACGACGGAGCGCATCTTCGTCGAGTTGATCCTTATGGGCTTCGAAGTAGGCGATCAGCGCTTCACGGTGCTTTTGACGCTCTTCCTGGGCGCCCAGCGTATTCATTTCGAGCTTCACCGGGCCAACGCCAAGCGCCTTCCACATGCGCGCGAGCATCATAATGATTTCGGCATCAATGTCCGGACCCGCCATGCCGAGCGCTTCAGCGCCGAGCTGATGGAACTGACGGTAGCGGCCGCGCTGCGGGCGTTCATGACGGAACATCGGACCGCAGTACCAAAGGCGCTGCGTGGTTCCGTAAAGGAGATTATGTTCATTAACGGCACGGACCACAGCGGAGGTGCATTCCGGACGAAGCGTCAGCTGATCACCGTTCATAGAGTCGGTGAAGCTGTACATCTCCTTTTCAACGATGTCCGTCACCTCGCCGACGCCGCGGGTAAAAACGCGCGTATTTTCAAGAATCGGCGTACGGATTTCCTGATAACCGTAGGACGACAGCACGTCGACGCAGGTCTTCTGCACGTACTGCCAGATGGGAGCGTCCTGCGGAAGCATGTCATTCATGCCCTTGACGCCGGTGAATTTTTCTTTAGCCATTTGCTCTGTTGCTGCTTGGTATGTCTGAGGCTGCGGCACCGCTGTGCTCTGCCGGCCCCGGATGCGCCGTCATTTTATGGATGAACGACGCACCGCTTTGTGAAAATGCTGTGTAAAGGCAGAGGTTGCCGCTCAGCTCCCCTGCTTCGCGTAGTTTTCGCGGACGAATTTTTCAATGATATCCTGAAACTGCTTGGCAATGTCCGCGCCTTTAAGCACGCCAGCCTTCTCTCCGCGTATGTAGACGGGTGCGACGGGGCTTTCACCCGACCCCGGAAGACTCACGCCGATATCGGCTTGCCGGCTTTCCCCCGGACCGTTGACGATGCAGCCCATCACCGCCACCTTCATCGCTTCCGAACCCGGCGCAATCCGCCGCCACTCCGGCCCCCGCCCCCGCAGAAACTGCTGCGTCTCCTGCGCCAGACGCTGAAAGAGATCCGACGAGGTGCGCCCGCACCCCGGGCAGCTCGTCACGAGCGGCGTGAAACTGCGCAGCTCCATCGACTGCAGGATTTCCTGTGCCACGATCACTTCTTCCGTGCGCGATGCGCCGGGAGCAGGCGTGAGTGAAACCCGGATGGTGTCGCCAATGCCTTCCTCAAGGAGTACGGCCTTTGCTGCCGATGCCCGCTTCCGTCAATCCCAAATGGAGCGCCGCCTTCGTGCGGCGCGAAAGGGTCCGGTAAAGTGCAATAAGTTCCTGAACCTCCGAAACCTTGCAGGAAAGGACAAGGCGATTGGCCGGCAGTCCCAGCGACTGCGCAGCCTCTGCGGACTCCACCGCCGAGCGCACTAGTGCCTCACGGAGCACGGCCTGCGGCGACTCTGGGTGTTCGGACTGACGATTTTCATCCATCAGCCGAGCTAAGAGCGCCTGATCAAGCGAGCCGCCGTTCACGCCGATGCGCACCGCTGCGCCCGTACGTTTGGCAACCTCGATCATCATTGCGAAGTTCTCTTCGGCCTTGGTGCCTTTGCCGACATTGCCCGGATTGATGCGGTACTTCGATAAGCAGTCAGCACATTCAGGGATTTCCGTGAGGAGTTTGTGACCGTTGTAATGGAAGTCGCCCACCAGCGGCACATGAATTCCCGCCGCATCGAGTTTTTCGCGGATAGTCACGACCGCCCGCGCCGCATCGGGCGTATTCACCGTGAGCCGCACGAGTTCGCTGCCCGCCTCGGCGAGTTCGGCCGTCTGTCGATAGGACGCCTCTGCATCTGCCGTTGCCGTATTGGTCATCGACTGCACGACTACCGGCCGGCCGCCGCCGATCGTAACGGTCGTCGGACCCCAAATCACATCAACAGGCGTGGTCCAATGACGGTTGAGACCGCATGCATTCACTGTTGGCATCTCGTTGCTCTTTTTTAACTGAAGCCGCAGAAATCAGAAAAGGCGCCTTAGCTCGACGTATCGAGCGGCGAGCGCCTTTTTGGACTCTCCGGCATGCCCGAAGGTGCCGGGCGATTATTCGATGGTAAAGCGGGCGATGCCGTTTCGTACGACGCCGTCCAACGGATAAACCTCACCGTCGATCGTGAGCGAGACGACGCCGGCATTGCCAATCGTGAAGCGCGAACCCTTCGGAATCTCATAGGCCTGCACAGACTGCGGACGCATTTCGCTCGCTACCACATTGCGACCATTGGGTGCGATAACCTGAACCCAGCTGGCCCCAGCGCCCAGACGGAATTCCACCTTGTGGAGCACCGGTGCGGCAGCGGGCGGCTGAGCGGAAGCAGCGGGCGCCGGTTGCGCCGGCGCGGCTGACGCGGTCTGCGCGGCAGGAGCTGGCGCGGCCGACGGGGCCGG
>OCAI01001428.1_pt1 | contig 11350 bp, 10 predicted proteins | sample 1538271 | NCBI WGS metagenome assembly OCAI01 (sample SAMEA2580269, study PRJEB22360) | human gut metagenome | biome: human gut; feature: human-associated habitat; material: faeces | place: Denmark | collected 2008/2010 | reverse complement strand
TCGGAAGTCATTCTTTTGCCTCAGCGCTTGGCGCTCAAGTATAATACCACACCCCCGCCTCCTTGTCAACACTTTTTGACAGATTTTTTCCATTTTCTTTGCAGAGTAAAGATTCTCCCTGTTTTTCGCCCGTTACAGGGCGTGCCTTTTTCTTGACAAGGCGGCGGGCAAAACGTATTATGGAGTTATCCCCATATCCTGTATAAGGTAGCTATACTTATTACATAAAGGAGAAGCGCCATGTCCTGTGTCAACATCCGCGGCTGCTGCATCGGTGAGGGCCGCCCCAAAGTTATTATTCCTATTATAGAGCCCACGGAAGCCGCCATTCTGGAAAAGGCCGCCGAGTTTTCCACATTGCGCGCCGATTGTGTGGAATGGCGCATCGATTGCTTTGAAGGTGCAAAAGACTTTCCGGCCATTGTGCACTGCGCTGCAAAGCTTCGCGTTGCCTTGAAGGACAAACTGCTTCTTTTCACCTTCCGCACAAAGGCCGAGGGCGGCAAAGTCGCTCTGGCCCATGAAGAGTATCTTCATTTTATCCGCACCGTTCTTGCCACCGACTGCGCCGATCTGATCGACATTGAATTTTTCACTGCGGGCGCAGAGCTTCCTGCACTGATCGAAGAAGCCCACACCGCCGGGGCTGCAGTGGTGTGTTCCAGCCACGACTTCCATAAAACGCCGCCGCGCGCCGAGCTGGTGAGCCGCATGGTTGCCATGCAGCGGGCCGGGGCTGACCTGCCCAAACTGGCTGTGATGCCCCAGAGTCGCACCGACGTGCTGGAGCTTCTGGCTGCCACCGCTGAAATGGCCGACCGGCATCCGGAGACTCCCATCATCACCATGAGCATGGGAGCTTTGGGCGCTGTGAGCCGCCTTTCCGGCGAAGCCCTCGGCTCCGCCATGACCTTTGCCAATCCCGGGCAGGCCAGCGCACCGGGGCAGGTGTCGCTGGAGGTCGTAAACGAAGTATTGGATGCATTGCATTTGTAACCAACAAATCGGAAGTCGTAAACGAAGTATTGGATGCATTGCATTTGTAACCAACAAATCGGAAGTTGTAAAGGATACCAACTATGAAAGATAAAAGCATTTTAATCAGTTTGGGAATTATTATTTATATTGTTATGTCTGGAATTGATAGATTTGTTTATCATATACCTAATGTTATTTATATTCCATTAGCAATTCTCGGTATTGCTTTGATTTTAATTGGTTTTTTCGAGGATAAATCCAAATAACAAAAATTCCAGTTTGTCGCACATCCTGCCTAAAACACAAACCGGAACGATCTTCCCTTTTTCGGGTGGATCGTTCCGGTTTTTATGTTATATTGAAAATCGTTTTATGCCAGCTTGGCTTCCAGACGGGTGCGGATGGCTTTGATAAAGCCCTCGCTGTCCACGGCGGTGGGGGTGATGCCCTCAGCCAGACCGCACAGGTCTTTCGTCATGATGCCGTCGTTCAGGGTCTGCAGGCTGGCGGCTTCCAGTGCTTCGCCAAACTTCACCAGCTCCGGCAGGCCGTCCAGTTCACCGCGCTTCTTGAACGCGCCAGACCACGCAAAGATGGTCGCCATGGGGTTGGTGGAGGTCTTTTCGCCCTTCAGATACTTATAGTAATGGCGGGTAACTGTGCCGTGGGCGGCCTCAAACTCGTACTTGCCGTCCGGGCTGACCAGCACGCTGGTCATCATTGCCAGCGAGCCAAAGGCGGTGGACACCATATCGCTCATCACGTCGCCGTCGTAGTTCTTGCAGGCCCAGACAAAGCCGCCCTCACTGCGAATGACGCGGGCAACGATATCGTCAATGAGGCTGTAGAAGTAGGTGATGCCTGCAGCCTCGAACTTTGCCTTATACTCGGCGTCGTACACCTCCTGGAAGATATCCTTGAAGGTGTGGTCGTACTTCTTGGAGATGGTATCCTTTGCGCCGAACCACAGGTCCTGCTTCACATCCAGTGCGTAGTTGAAGCAGCTGCGGGCAAAGCTGCGGATGGAATCGTCCTTGTTGTACTGGCCCTGCAGAACGCCTGCGCCCTCAAAATCAAAGATGGTGGCGCGCTGCTCAGAGCCATCGGCACCAGTGAACACCAGTTCAGCCTTGCCGGCACCCGGGATGCGGAACTCGGTGCACTTGTACACATCGCCGTAGGCGTGGCGGGCAATGGTGATGGGCTTTTTCCAGTTTTTGACCACCGGCTTGATGCTGTCGATCATAATGGGTGCACGGAACACGGTGCCGTCCAGCACCGCGCGAATGGTACCGTTGGGGCTCTTCCACATTTCGTGCAGCTTGTACTCGTCCATGCGCTGGGCGTTGGGGGTGATGGTGGCACACTTGACCGAAACGCCGTACTTCTTGTTGGCAAGGGCGGCATCCATGGTCACCTTATCTGCGGTAGCGTCGCGGTTGGGCAGGCCCAGATCATAGTATTCGGTCTTGAGGTCCACAAACGGAAGGATCAGCTCATCCTTGATCATCTTCCACAGAATGCGGGTCATTTCGTCGCCGTCCATCTCGACGAGGGGCGTGGTCATTTTGATCTTTTCCATAGCAGGGTTCCCTTTCCTCTCTTGCGGTTTGTTTTCAGCCCCGCGCAGCCGAGCGCCGCGCCGGAGCGGTTCGGCTTGTTTATTTGCGGTAGGCCGCCGCCAGCTTTTCAAGGGCCGGCAGACTACGCTGTACCTTCTCGGTGTCGATGCAGTAGGCAAGGCGCACATAGCCCTTGACGCCAAAGCTGTCGCTGGGCACCAGCAGCAGGTCAAACTCCCGGGCCTTTCTGCAGAAGGCGTTGGCGTCCTCTTCCAGCGCCTTCGGGAAAATGTAGAAGGTGCCGCCGGGACGCTCCACCTCAAAGCCCAGCGCGGTGAGCTTATCGTACAGCAGGTTCATGTTGGTCTCATACACGCTCAGATCGCTGGTCACATCCTGACAGCGGCTTACGGCCCGCTGGATGATGCTGGGCGGGCAGTTGTGACCGGTAAATCGGGAGATCTGGGCCATCATGTCCACAAGGATGTCCTCGCCTTCACAGCCCGGACGCACCGCCACATAACCAAGGCGCTCGCCGGGCAGGCTCAGGCTCTTGGAATAGGAGAAGCAGGTGAGAGTGTGGGGGTAGAACGCCGCCGGGTAGGGCACTCTTTTGCCGTCGAATGCGATATCCCGGTAGGGCTCGTCGCTGACGAGGAAGATGTTGTGGCCGAATGCCCGGCTCTTTTCGGTCAGGATCTCTGCCATGCAGGTGAGCGTATCGGCAGAGTAGACCACACCGGTGGGGTTGTTGGGGGTATTGATGAGCACCGCCGTCACCTTCTCGGTGAGCATCTGTTCAAAGGCATCCAGATTGGGCTGGAAGGTCGGTGCCTGCGGCGGCACCACCTTGAGCACCGCCCCGGTGCCCGCCACATAGGGGCCGTACTCCGGAAAGTAGGGTGCAAAGGTCAGCACTTCATCGCCGGGACGGGTCACTGCGCGGATGGCATGGGCAATGGCACCCGCCGCACCGGTGGTGGGGAAGATGTGCTTCTGCTCATAGGGCAGGCCAAAGGTCTTTGTCAGGTGCGCTGCCACATCGGTGCGGAAGCCCGGGTCGCCCTGACTGGGGCAGTAGCCGTGCAGGTTTACCGGTTCTTCGTTGGCCAGCAGGTCCTGCATGGCGGCAGTGAACTCCTGCGGGCAGGGCACGCTGGGGTTGCCCAGCGAGTAATCGAACACATTCTCATATCCGATCTCTGCGGCACGCTGTTTGCCGTACATGAAGGTCTCGCGGATGACGCTCTTATTGCCGAGCATCGCGCGGTAGGTCTCATTCAGCATAATACTTCCCCCTGAGAGTTTATTTGTGGGCAGCCGTATAACTCTGCTCCACCTTGATGATGCAGCTGTAGGCTGCATCCTGTTCCTTGATGAACTGTTCCAGCTGAGTCAGCAGCTCTACCTTATCCCCTGCATAGCCTGCCGGCAGCACCAGATCGAACAGCACGTTGGTGTGGGTCCTGCCCGGCACGATGCGCAGATCGTGCAGAGAAAGCTCCGGATCCATCTGACGCAGCTTTTCGGTCAGACGGGCACGCAGCACCCCCACTGCGGCGTCCGAGGTGACGATGGGATCGTAGTGGATGGTCACCATGAGGTTGTCGTTTTTAAAGAAGTCCCGCTCGATGTTGTCGATCAGGTCGTGTGCCTCCAGCGGGTCCTGCTCGGCGGGCAGCTCCACATGCAGGGAGGCGAACTGGTGTCCCGGGCCGTAGTCGTGCACCATCAGGTCATGCATCCCCAGCACACCGGGATAGGAGAGCACCTTCTGCTCGATGTGATCCACCAGATCCTCGCTTGGGCTTTCGCCCAGCAGCGGGCTGAGCGTGTCCATCACAAGGCCCCAGCCGGAGATCAGGATGAATGCCGCCACGCCTACGCCCATCAGGCCGTCCAGCACATCCCAGCCGGTCACGCGGCACAGCACTGCGGCAATGAGCACCGCGCCGGTGCTCAGCACATCGTTGCGGCTGTCGGCAGCAGTGGCAATGAGGGTCTCGGAGCCGATGATGCGCCCGATGGTGCGGTTGAAGCCGCTCATCCACAGCTTGACGAGGATGGACGCCGCCAGCACTGCCACCGTGAGCCAGCTGAACATCACCGGGGTGGGGTGCAGCACCTTGACCACCGATTCCTTCAGCAGCGAAAAGCCGATGCCGAGAATGGTCACGCTGACTGCCAGCCCCGCCAGATATTCATACCGGGCATGGCCAAAGGGGTGCTCTGCGTCCGGGGCCTTGGCGGCCAGCTTGAAGCCCACCAGACTGACCACGTTGGACGAGGCGTCCGACAGGTTGTTCAGAGCATCTGCCATGATGGCAATGGAGCCGAACAGGGTGCCCACGGTCAGCTTGCCCAGACACAGCAGCAGGTTGCACGCCATACCCACCCAGCAGGCAAGGTTGCCATAGGCGGCGCGCACCTTAGGGTCCTGCGCACGGTCGGGCTGGCGAATGAAAAGACGGATCAAAAACTGAGTCATAACGGTCCTCCATGGGCAGCGCTGGACACCTGCATACCCTGTTATCGCTTATAGTATAGCATTTCGCTTTATCGTTTTAAAGTATTTTCCGTAAACTTTTGCCCGGTATAGAAAGACCCCGGCAGAGCGGGATGCCCTGCCGGGGAGCTTTATGGGAACGGTAAACCGGGATTCTCGGATGAATTACTTCTCAGAAGGCTTGCTCAGGTCCACGCTGCGGATGATCTTGCGCACCGGCAGGATGCTCTTGGCGTTCATGGACAGCTCGTCCACACCCATGCGCAGGAAGGTCTCGGTGAGGGCGGTGTCTGCGCCCAGCTCACCGCAGATGCCCACCCAGATGCCGTGGCGGTGGCCCGCCTCAATGGTCATCTTGATGGCGCGCAGCACAGCGGGATGGTGCGGGTTGAAGAACGGCTCCAGCTTTGCGTTCTGGCGGTCCAGCGCGCAGGTGTACTGGGTCAGGTCGTTGGTGCCGATGGAGAAGAAGTCGCACTCAGCAGCCAGCTCGTCCGCGATCAGTACAGCGGCGGGGGTCTCGATCATGGTGCCGACCTCGATGTTCTGGCCCATCTTGACACCCTCAGCGGTCAGCTCCGCACGGCACTCTTCCAGAACAGCCTTGGCGTCCTGCAGCTCCCGCAGACTGGTGACCATGGGGAACATGATGCTCATGTTGCCGTAGGCAGAAGCACGCAACAGAGCGCGCAGCTGGGTCTTGAAGAAGTCCCTGCGGGTCAGGCAGATGCGGATGGCGCGGTAGCCCAGAGCGGGGTTATCCTCGTGATCCAGCTTCATGTAATCGACGGTCTTATCGGCACCGATGTCACAGGTACGGACGACCACCTTGCGGGGAGCCAGACTCTCCACCACCTGCTTGTAGGCTTCGAACTGGTAGTCCTCGGTGGGGAAGTCCTTGCAGTTCAGATAGACGAACTCGGTGCGGAACAGGCCCACACCGCCGGCGTCGTTCTGCTGCACAGCGCCCACATCGCTCATGCCGCCGATGTTGGCAAAGACATTGATGGTCTTGCCGTCCAGCGTGGTATTGGGCTTGCCCTTCAGCTCCTGCAGCAGGGCCTGCTTCTTCTGATCTTCCTGCTGGCGCTTCTTCAGGCTCTTGAGCAGGTCGGGGGTGGGGTCAACGTAAACGCAGGCATTGTAGCCATCGATGACCGCCATCTTGCCGTCCCAGTCATCCTGAATATCCTTGCACTGGATCAGGGCGGGGATGTTCATGCTGCGGGCCAGAATGGCGGTGTGGCTGTTGGAGCTGCCCTCCCGGATGATAAAGCCCAGCAGCAGGCTCTTATCCATGCGGACGGTCTCAGACGGGGCCAGATCCTCCGCGACCAGAATGCTGGGCTCGGTGCCCTGCAGGCTGGCGTTGTCCACCCCCTGCAGGATGTCCAGAATGGCCTGCGCAATGTCCAGCACATCGGCGCTGCGGGCCTGCAGATACGGGTCGTCCATGGCGGCAAACACCGCAGCCTGATTGTTGCCGGCGGTCTTGACGGCGTACTCGGCGCACATCTTCTGCCCGTTGATGATCTCCTTGATGGCGTCCACAAAGTCGTCGTCATCCAGCATCATGGCGTGGATGTTGAACACCTCGGCGATGTCCTCGCCGGCTTCTGCCAGTGCCTTTTCGTACAGGGCGGTCTGCTGCTCAATGGCCTTCTGGCGGGCAGCTTCAAAACGCTCCAGTTCTGCGGCAGTATCTGCCACAGGGGCGGTGGAAATAGCGGTATCTTTTTTCTTATAGATCTTCAGCTTGCCAATGGCGATGCCATTGAGTACGCTTTTGCCGGTGCCTACCTGCATTGCACACTACTCCTTCTTCATCTGTGCCGGGGCCGCACTGCTCCGACAGTCCAAAAAAAGCCCCCGCAGCTCACCCGCGAGGGCCTTCCTCATGTTAACTGCGGAATCAGACGTTCTCGGTCAGGAACTTCTGGACAGCTGCAGCTGCAGCTTCCTCATCGTCGCCCTCGACCTTGATGGTAACGGTCTCGCCCTGCTTGACGCCCATGCCCATCAGAGCCATCAGCTTGCGCATATCGCAGCTCTTGCCGTCCTTTTCAAGGGTGACGCTGCTGGCAAAGCCCTTGACGGTCTTGACGAGCAGGCCGGCGGGACGAGCGTGGATGCCGCATGCATCCTTAACGGTATACTGGAATTCCTTCATAATCATTTTCTCCTTACTTAGATCCCGTGCGGCGCTTCTGCACTTGCGCCGGACGCAGCCCAGCTGCGGCACGGTTGATACTTCTATTATAAACCCTAGTCGGAAATTTTTCACCATTTTATATTGCTAATTTTTTATGCAAAATTTTGGTACAATTGAACATACAAATGTGACAAAAATGCGCAAATTTCACTTTTTCTTCCGTTTGTGCGTAAATTTTAGGCATTTTGTCCTTTGGCTTTGCAGCAGGAGCCAAAGGCATTTCCGGCTGTTCCCGGTTTTTTGCGGGCCATTCCGGTGCTCATTCCACCGGGTAGCCTTCCGCATCCAGCGGCAGTTCTGTATACGGCACCGCCTGCGGGGCCGCGTCCGGCTCACCGGAGGTCTGCTGTGCATCCAGCTCTTCGTCATGGCGTTCGCCCCAGTCGCCGCTGTAGTCTTCGCCGGAAGTCTGCTGTGCTTCGTCGGTCAATTCCTCGTCGTGGCGCTCGCCCCAGTCACCGCTGTAATCCTCGCCGGAGGTCTGCTGTGCTTCTGCCTCTGCCATGGCGGCCTGCATGTCTTTCAGGCCCACCACCACGCCGGAAGGCCGTTCCAGCAGATAGGCCCCCACAGCCTTTTTCTTATACACCAGCAGCACGCCGTAGCGGCTGGTCTCGCCGCTGCTGGCTGCCGGGATCAGGGCCGTCCATTTCTCCACCGTCTTGCCCTTATAGCGGGCAAGATCCATGCCGCTCTGCTGCACCACCCCGTTGAAGGCCGAAAAGCTGTCATCCCATTTGCGGGGGATCTTTACCTTATCTGCCGTGATGGACGCGCCGTCCACATCCAGACCATAGCCGGTGAACCAGGTCTGGATATCCTGCGCACTCTCGATCCGGTTCACCGCCGCCGAGACCGCAACAGTGCGCTGGCTGATGAACCGGCCCAGCAGGGCGCTGCACACCACCAGTGCGCAGCACATGGCGCCAAGACCCAGTTTTTTCAGGCTCGTTTTGCTCAGTGTAACTACAAACATATCCCCATGCCTCCCCAGCCTGTTTATTGCTCTGAGAACAATTTATTCAGAGTCCGTGCAGGTTATGACGATTTAAAACGTCCACCGCCCCTCTGGCGAAGAGGAGCGATTTTCGGTTTTGCCAAGGGCCCCCTCCGTGAGGGGGCTGTCTGCGGAGCAGACTGGAGGAGTTTGATAAGATGCAGTTCCCCTCCACGACCTTTCCCGTGAAAAAGTAAATCCGAAAAGCCCGCAGGCTTTTCGGATTTACTAATTATAAAATAATATTTCCGCTGCTATTGCAACGGCGACGACTGCGGCCTGCGGCCAAAGACTTCCCCCGGCCGGGGGAAGATGTCGCATAGCGACAAAAGAGGGAATGCAGGGAGGAGCTGTTGGGGCCGTGGCCAGCAGGATGCAAGGCCCGCTCAAGGGCCGTAGTAGCCGCTGGGTGCCACAACTCGTCCAGAGCGAAGCGGAGACAATTCTAAATCAAATTTTTCTCAATGCGCCTTCACAAAATCCTCCGGCGAGACTTCGCCGTTCTGGCGGAGCACCTGTTTCAGCACCTGCATCACGCCGTATTCCCGGTGGGACGGTGCCAGAAACGGCACCTGCGCCCGCAGCGGTTCGCTGCCGTTCTCCATCAGGAAGCCGTACTTTGCGGTGGTGAGCATCTCGGCATCGTTGTAGGTGTCGCCAAAGGCCATCATGCTGTCGGCCGGAATGCCCAGCAGTGCGCCCACCTTTGCCAGTGCTGCGCCCTTGTGCACACCGGGGTTCATCACGTCCACCCAGTTTCTGCCTGCCACCGCCACCGAGAATGCACCGCCATTTCCGGTGTGGAATGCGCCGTAGGTCCGGTCGAAGGCTTCCTGCGAGTCGTCGTTGGGCAGATAGATGGTAAACTTATCCGCCGCCGCTTCCACAGCGGTCAGGTCATCCACGTACTCCACCCGGGTGTAGAAGTTCTTGAACACGGCATCGTATCGTTCATCCCGCTTTTCCGCGTAGGCCGCCTGCAGTCCGCACAAAAGGCCCACATCTCCGGCCTGCTTCGTGCTCCGGGCCAGCTGCCGCCAGCCTTCGGCAGGCATTTCGGACACAAACAGATCCTTGCCCTTCCAGCGGGCCGCGCCGCCGTTATCGCCAATGAGGATGATCTCCTCCAGCAATTCCGGGAACATGGTCTCCAATGTGTAAAGCGGTCTGCCGCTGGCGGCGGCAAACAGGATGCCCTGCCCGGCCAATGCGCGGATCGTTTCCGCAAAATCCGGCGGGAGCTGGCTGCGTTCGTCCAGAAGGGTCGCATCCATGTCCGACGCGATCAGGCGAATGTGGTCCATAGGTCCCTCCCTTATCCCCTTATCCAATGTAGCTGATGTTCACATCCATATCGCCCTTATAGCCGGGCAGACGTGCCGTGCAGGTGCCCTGCCACAGTGCGCAGTCGATGGGGCTGCTGGCAACGCCATAGTGTGCGTTCCAGATGGTATACTTTTTCAGGCTGTTCAGATCGATACGCTTGCGGTACCACAGGGTAGAGGCGTACACGCCGGGCTTGTAGCCCTGTGCCTTGACCTCCTCACAGAAGGCGATGGCGCACTTGGTGCGGTCCTCCATACCCAGACCGTCTGCGCGGCCGGAGCCGTTGGAAGCGCCGGATGCCTCGGTGTCAAAGAAGATGGGGTAATCCAGCTTGCGGCCATTCAGCACATAGGCGCAGGCAAAGGCTTCCTCCTTGGCTTCCGCTTCGGTGGTGGCCTGACTGAAGAAGTACACGCCCACCTTCAGGCCTGCGTTCTTCACATTGGTGAAATGCTCCTCGAACATGGGGTCCAGCACCAGCGTACCGGCCGCACCATAACCGCGGTAGCCGATGCGGACGATGACAAAGCTGACGCCCGCCTTTTTGATCTTCGCCCAGTCCACATTTTTCTGATACTTGGAAACATCCACGCCGAAGGTCTTGCCCTTTTCCAGCACGCCGTCCGCATTGAAATAATAGAGTTTATTGTCGATGCACTGGATGCCGGTCACCGGCTTGTTGGTGCTCTGGCTGTAGTAGTAGGTCTTGCCGCCGGAGGTGCGCCAGCCGGAGTAGGCCGGCTCCGGCTGGGACTCGTCTTTTTTGCCCAGCCAGCCAAACAGGAAATTGAACAGCCAGCTGAAAAATCCGTTCTCATCGCTCAGGTCGATGCACTGGGCTTCGGCGGCATCCATGGCACCGGCATCCAGTGCGGCACGGATCTCCTCCGGGGTCAGTACAACGCTGTTTTCCGGGGTGTGCTGATTCGTGCTGTTTTCTTCGGCTTCTGTGGCCTGTACGGGCGGTGCCCCCGGGTCCTCGGCGGCCAGCTCCGGCGTCTCCGGCTGCAGGGTGGGCATATCCGCCTCCTGCACCGTCCCGGCAGACGCTGCCGCTTCCTCCGGCTGTGCAGCCAGTGCCAGCGGTGCGCTCATCGAAAAGGCAAGTGCCGCCGCCAGAACCGCCGCCGCACTGCGGACCTTGAACTTGTTCCAGAACATTTTTTTCATGCTGTGCTCCAAACTTTCTGAATTTATCGGGATGCCGCCCTCACAGAGAGCAGCATTTCATATTTCGGATACGGTTCCAGTATACACCCGCAGACAAGCTCCCGTCAATTGCCGCTCCTGTGCCGTGCGCCCTCTGCGCTGCCCAAGACCCCGTACCAGAAAATGCTCCAAAACAGATACGTCTGCACCGGCAAAAACATTGCACAAAGCCAAAAATTGCAGATATTTCCAGTAAAATCAGCGTTTCATCTTGCTGTCTTGACATGTGTATGGTATTATACTTGACATGCAGTTTTTGCATCGAATCAACCATCTTGAAACAGAAAGGCAGTTTCTCATGTCAAATGTGAAAGATTTCTTAAAACGCAAGGATATCGTCATCACCCCGCAGCGCTATCTCATTGAGGCGCTGGGTGCCATGGCGCAGGGCCTGTTTGCCAGCCTGCTGATCGGCACCATCATCAAGACGCTGGGCCAGCAGACCGGTCTGGACGTACTGGTGGATCTGGGCGGCTACGCCACCGCCATGAGCGGCCCCGCCATGGCCTGTGCCATCGGCTGGGGACCGGCCCGCCCCGCGCCGGGGCGGTGGCCCACAT
>OCAI01001408.1_pt1 | contig 11496 bp, 8 predicted proteins | sample 1538271 | NCBI WGS metagenome assembly OCAI01 (sample SAMEA2580269, study PRJEB22360) | human gut metagenome | biome: human gut; feature: human-associated habitat; material: faeces | place: Denmark | collected 2008/2010 | reverse complement strand
GACATAATTCCCCGGCCGGTAAAGCGTACCGGTGGCGGGAAAGCCGCTATCTGCCATCTCCCCCGAAGCGTTCAATGCCGGACAAGAAGGCTGGTACTTCGATGCCTCGGACCGTATGGGAAGGGTTAAGGTACGGACGAACCGCTTGTCTACGAATCAAGATCAGAAGATTGTAATTGGTTTCTAACACTTCTATTTATTTTAAAGGTATATGAAAACACAATTGACTTTATGTATATCCGGGACATTGACGCTTATCGGAATGTCCGGTTGCGAAAAAACTCCGGAGCGTCCTATGAATGTTGTGTATATCTTAGCGGATGATTTAGGATATGGAGATGTTGGCTGTTATGGCCAACAGATTATCAAGACTCCCAATATAGACCGGATGGCGAAGGAGGGAATGTTGTTTACGCAGCATTATGCCGGATGTACGGTGAGTGCCCCTTCCCGTTGTTCCTTGATGACCGGATTGCATACGGGACATACGCAAGTCCGGGGAAACCGGGAGATCACGCCCGAAGGCCAACAGCCGATGCGGGAGGATACCTATACGTTGGGTAAATTAATGAAATCGGCCGGTTATACGACCGGCATCTTTGGTAAATGGGGGTTGGGAAATCCGGGCTCTGTCTCCATTCCTAATAAGATGGGTTTCGATGAGTTTTATGGATATAATTGCCAACGGCAGTCGCATTCCTTCTATCCGGATCATTTATGGCATAATGAGGAGAAGGTTCTTTTTCCTGAAAACGAGAACAATGCTTGCAAGACATATTCACAAGATTTGATTCATGAGCAAGCATTGAAGTTCATCCGGGATCATAAGGAGCAACCGTTCTTTGCGATGCTTACTTATACGCTGCCTCATGCGGAATTGAATCTTCCGCATGATTCTATTTATAAGATGTACGAGAACTCATTCGAGGAGACTCCTTATATTGGTAAGTTTGATAAAGTGTATGGCGGTTATAACACCTCGGAGAAGCCCTTGGCCTCCTTTGCCGCCATGGTCTCCCGGTTGGATAAATACGTGGGGGATGTAATGGCTGAATTGAAAGAGTTGGGTTTGGATAAGAATACGATCGTGATTTTTACCAGCGATAACGGCCCACATCATGAAGGTGGAGCTGATCCCGATTTTTTCAAGAGCTACGGACCTTTCAGGGGGATCAAACGGGATGTATATGAAGGAGGTATCCGTATACCTATGGTGGCATGGTGCCCGGGTACGATCAAGGCCGGAGCTCAATCGGATCATATAAGCGCATTCTGGGATGTCATGCCGACATTGGCAGAACTTACAGGTACGGTCTTGCCCGAGCAGACGGATGGAATCTCTTTCTTACCAACCTTGTTATCAAAGAAAAATCAACAGGCCCATGATTATTTATATTGGGAATTTCACGAGTTGAATGGCCGGGAAGCATTGCGCTCCGGTAAATGGAAACTAATCCGGCAACCGATCGTGGGTGAAACTATATTGGAACTGTATGATTTAAGTAATGATATACATGAGGATACGAATCTAGCGGAGAAGTATCCCGATAAGGTAAAAGAACTAGTATCCTTAATGGACAACGCCCGCACAGAGTCTCCGTACTTTAACTTTGGAAGAGAAAAGTAAACGTGCGAGAAGAGAATAAAGTGTAGGCGTAATATCTGTTAGGTAATGATAAAAAAGGCTTTCTTTCAGCGAGAAAGCCTTTTTTTTGTATCTTTGGCTCTCGTAATTTTAAGACAAAAAGAAGTAAGACTATGTTAGACGTTCAAGCGATCCGAAAAGACTTTCCGATCTTGGATCATAAGATATACGATAAACCGCTGATATATTTCGATAATGGCGCTACTACCCAGAAACCTCGTCAAGTGGTAGAAAAGATAGAGAATGGATATTATAACGTAAACGCCAATATCCACCGAGGCGTACATTTCTTGAGCCAAGCGGCGACAGAGGCGCATGAGGAGGCTCGCAAAACGGTACAGCATTTCTTGAATGCCCGTTCCTCGAATGAGATTATTTTTACCCGGGGAACTACGGAATCCATTAATTTGATCGCTTCCAGCTTTACGGATGAATGTATGTCGGCAGGGGATGAGGTGATCGTGTCCGTGATGGAGCATCATTCCAATATCGTTCCTTGGCAGATACAAGCGGCCCGGAAAGGTATTACGTTGAAGGTGATCCCGATGAATGAGAAAGGGGAGTTGAATCTGGATGAGTATCGTAAATTATTCTCGGATAAGACTCGTTTGGTTTCCGTGACTCATGTGTCTAATGTCTTGGGTACGGTGAATCCGGTAAAGGCGATGATCGAGATCGCTCATGAACAAGGCGTACCGGTGTTGGTAGACGGGGCTCAAGCCGTTCCGCATATGAAGGTGGATGTGCAGGACTTGGATGCGGAGTTCTATGTTTTCTCTGGTCATAAGATTTACGGACCGACGGGTATCGGGGTCTTGTATGGTAAAGAGGAGTGGTTGGATAAACTTCCTCCGTATCAGGGAGGAGGCGAGATGATCGCTACGGTCTCGTTCGAGAAGACAACTTTTAATGAGCTTCCCTTTAAGTTTGAGGCGGGAACTCCGGATTATATTGGTAGCACGGCGTTGGCGGAAGCCTTGCGGTATGTAGACCGGATCGGTATAGAGAATATAGCTGCTTATGAGGATGAGCTTTTGCGATATGCGACCGCTGGATTAAATACGATCGAAGGGATGCGTATTTTCGGACAAGCGGATCATAAAGGAGCGGTGCTTTCTTTTTTGGTGGGTAATATCCATCATTACGATATGGGGATGTTGCTGGACCGTTTGGGAATAGCGGTTCGTACAGGGCATCATTGTGCCCAGCCTTTGATGCATGCCTTAGGGATCGAGGGGACGGTGCGGGCGTCTTTCTCCTTTTATAATACGAAAGAGGAGATCGATACGTTCATCGCAGGTGTGGAACGAGTTCGGAAGATGTTTTGAGTATGATGTATTATATTAAGAAATATCCGTTTTCACTGGCGATTATATTGATCGTTATTTACTTGTCGTTCTTTAAGCCGCCGAGGATGGATGATATCCCTTTATTCCCGGGTGTGGACAAGGTGGTTCATTTCTGTATGTATGGGGGGATGTCGGGTATGCTATGGCTGGAGTTCTTGCGGAATCACCGGAAGTATGAGACGGTATTATGGCATGCTTGGATCGGGGCGGTTTTATGCCCGATCGTTATGAGTGGGATTATTGAGATATTGCAAGAATATTGTACGACGTACCGGGGTGGGGATTGGTTTGATTTCTTGGCGAATACTTGCGGGGTGATCGCCGCTACGGCATTCGCTTGGTTCGTGCTTCGCCCTTGGATTGTGAAGGATTTGAATAGTTAAAATTACGATGCCCATTCAATGGAGCTTATGATGGGCATTTAAAGGTGCTTACGATGCCCATTGTAAGGATGCTTGAATGAGCATCGTAAGCATGTGGCGTGTTTTACGATAAAAAGAGATAGATACATGTTATTACCCTATATGGAAACCGGGCGTATAGAGGCTGGGTGTGATGATGCGGGAATATGCTGCTTGGCGGGTGCGGTATTCGCCGCCGCCGTGATTCTTCCGGAAGATTTTAAGAATGAGGATTTAAACGATAGCAAGCAATTAAGCGAGAAGAAACGGTATAAGCTTCGTCCCGTTATCGAGCGTGAGGCGATCGCTTGGGCGGTAGGTATCGTTAGCCCGGAAGAGATCGATAAGATTAATATTTTGAAAGCCTCTTTCTTGGCCATGCATCGTGCGATCGAGCAATTGAAAGTACGGCCGGAACATTTATTGATCGATGGAAACCGTTTTACCCCTTATCCCGATATTCCACATACGACCGTAGTAAAAGGCGATGGCAAATACCTGAGTATCGCCGCCGCCTCTATATTGGCTAAAACCTATCGGGATGATTATATGAATGAATTGGCCTTGGAATACCCCGCTTATCATTGGCTGGACAATAAAGGTTATCCTACCAAGGTCCACAGGGAAGCGATTCGTACCCACGGAATCACGCCTTATCATCGCAAGACTTTTACGCTCTTACCGGAGCAGCTTACACTCGGTTTTTAATACGTATATAGGCATAACCTTATGCGTATATACGTATGAGGCTATGCCTATATCGGTGTAGGCTTACACGTATATACGTATCGGCTCGTGCCTATATACATGTGAAAACACCTGTTTTTATTGTTGTTCCTTTGCCCGGTAAGCCATCGCGTACAGACGCATTTGCTTCACCATCGCTACCAACCCGTTGGAACGGGTAGGGGATAAATGCTCTTTTAATCCTACCTTGTCTATAAAGTATAGATCCGCATCCAAGATTTCTTGAGGGGTATGGCCCGATAAGATCTGTATCAGCAAAGATACGATACCTTTTACGATCACGGCATCGCTTTCTCCTTGGAAAATAATCTTTCCATCCACATAATCCGCTTGGAACCAAACCCGGCTTTGACAACCCTCGATCAAGTTGCTTTCCGTTTTATATTTCTCATCAAGCGGGGGAAGGGAGTTTCCCAGATCTATTAATAACGCATATTTATCCATCCAATCATCGAAGACTGAGAATTCTTCGATTACATTGTCTTGAAGTTCATTGATTGTCATTTTATCAGTATTTTATCGATTGTATATTACTTCCAGTACGGTTTGACCGGCAGCTTTTAGAGTCTCACGGTCTATATTTTCCATATTATCTTTTTGAGTATGCCAATAACTGGCGAAACCTGTTTTAGACTCAGGGTCGTAGTTAATAATGTCGATACTCGGGATATTACGTCCGCTAATCACATATTGGTGATCGTCTATGAGCGCTCCGCCGGTGGCGTTAATGAAATATTTGCCATATCCCAGATCGCGGGCCGCGCTCCATACCATCTCGACGATCGGGGCTGCCGCACGTAAGGATTGTTGCTCCTTGAAAAACGTAGCATTTTTGCCGCCCACCATATCCAATAAGATTCCGTATTCCGCCGTATAATTGGGGACATGCGGATTTTTTGCCCAGAACTGGGTACCTAGGCACCAGCTATCCGGTGTATAATCGGTTACGAATTCCGGCGTACCATAATCCTCCGCATCGAAGAAAATAATATCGATACCGATACCCGGGGCTTTTTGTCCGATTTGGCGGGCGATTTCCAATAAGGCACCTACACCACTACCGCCATCGTCCGCCCCGTCCAATGGAGTTCGGTGCTTGGAAGGATCGGGATCGTGGTCCGAATAGGGACGGCTGTCCCAATGCGCGAATAGTAAAACACGTTTACTATTCTCCGGATCAAACGAGCCTATGATGTTTCTCGCTTCCAGCTTCGTTCCGTCGTAGGCGGTTAGTATCGCTTCCTGTTGGTAGACTTTGGCGCCAAAGCGCTTCAATTCAGACGCTAAGTAATCCCCGCATGCTTTATGAGCCGCCGTGTTAGGCACACGGGGACCAAAAGCGACTTGGTTCGCTACATAGGCGTAAGCGCTGTCTGCGTTGAAATCGGGAACAGCTGAAGTGATCGGTTGTTTTTTGATCTCCGGCATATTACCTGTCTCTTTGGTTCCTTTGGCTCCACATGATAAAAGAGCAAAACTCAATAACGCAAAAAATAATCTGATCATAAATCTGTTTTGTTTATAATGTTTTTACGGAGGCAGTCGCTTGAACCTCGTCTAATACACGCATCAAGTTTCCACCCCATATCTTGGCGATATCTTCCTCTGTATATCCTTTCTCTATTAATTTAACAGTGATCTGTATGAAATCGTTGTCACTTTCGCAACCGATAATTCCGCCACCGCCATCAAAATCAGAGCCGATACCTACATGATCGATACCGGCGACTTTCACCATATGATCGATATGTTCGATCGCATCGGTAAGGCTCGCGTTTTTATAATCCTCATTGATATAGCGGTCGAGCAAGCAAACTTGCGCTACGCCTCCATTTTGGGCAAGGGCCTTTAGTTGTTCGTCGGTCAGGTTACGGTCGTGCTTGCACATCGCCATGGATGAGGAATGCGAGCAGATGATCGGGGCCTTGGACAATTTGATAACATCCCAAAATGACTTCTCAGAGGCATGAGACATATCCACCATGATACCTTGGCGATTCATCTCTTTCACAACCTCTTCGCCAAACGGACTTAAACCGTCCCATTCTTTCTTGGTATGGGTGGATGAGTCGCAAATATCGTTATCGTAGGAGTGGCAGAGCGTGATATAATTGACACCCATCGCCTTGAACTTAGCGATATTCGCCAGATCCTTACCAATGCCGTATCCATTCTCTATACCGATAAAGAACGCTTTTTTCCCTTCATTTTTCAAGCGGATGAAGTCTTGGTTCGTAACGGCGATGCCACATAAATCCTTATTCAATTCAGCTTGCTTGCGAATACCTTCGATCAAGCCTGTTACTTTTTGTACGGCTTCTTGTAAAGAGGCCTCATCACGTTTACCTTGTCCGATGAAGGCCGCAAGGAACACCCCGTCTAGTTTCCCTTCTTGCATCTTAGGGATGTTTACCCGGTTACGTTCCCGGTCGGCGATGCTGAATCCGGCACGTTTAAACCAGAAAGGAGTATCGGTATGTGTATCTACGGAAAGGAAATGCTTGTGCATCTCTTTGGCTTGGTGGAGAGTCTCGGCCTTTCCTATCAGATGGTGGAATATCTTTAACATCGTAGTGTCGCCTCCGTAAGTCAATGCTTCCGGATGCCATTGAACTCCCATGATGGATCGGTTCGGATAAGCGTCGATAGCCTCGATAATACTGTCGGGCGCATAAGCGGTAGCCTTGAAGATAGGCGCCAACTCCTTGATCGCTTGATGATGAAGAGAGTTTACGGCTAAGGTATCTTTCCCTAGAATAGTGGCTAGCTGTGAGTTCGCGTCAACAAAGACACGGTGTGAGCCATACGAACTGGGTAAATCTTGCCTATGCTTGACAGAATGATCGCCACGTTGTGAGGGGATGTCTTGGTAAAGCGTACCGCCAAACGCTACATTCAACAGTTGCAATCCCCGGCATATGCCTAAGACGGGAATATTTTGGTCGGTAGCCATCTTGATTAGTTTCAACTCATACAAATCGCGTACCGGATCGACTTCCTCCAGCTTTTCCCGAGGCTCCTCCTCATACCATAGAGGGTTTACATCCGCTCCTCCTATAAGAACTAGCCCGTCTAAATTCGATACGATATTTCTGAGTACCTTACCGTCAGTAACAGCCGGGATGATAACCGGAGTTCCCCCTGCCTTTACGATGGATTGGATATAGGTGGCCCCCACCCGGGAAGCACCATTGGAGATACTAGCGGAAATCCCGATCAATGGGGAGAATCGTGCCCGCACGTTTACATCGCAAGAGTCTGTCAACTCGTATAGCTTTTTTAAGTTGGGTACCTCCGATCCGGGTGTCTGTGCCTGTGCTCCACATAAGATACTACAGGCGCATATTGCTGTGTATAAGATCTTTTTCATAATATGTAGTTGTTTTCGTTTGCTATTTGTTTGGGAAATCTTGTATAGCGGTCATAACCCTTAGCAAGTTCCCACCCCATATTTTCCGTATATCTTCTTCCGTATATCCTTCTTCTAAAAGTCGGACGGTAATGTTAATCAACTCGTTGGTAGCCGAGCAACCGATCAGTTCCCCGTCTCCGTCAAAATCCGAGCCGATTCCTACATGATCGATACCGATTAAATCCACGATATGATTGATATGGCGGATAGCGTCGCTTAAAGAAGCTTTGTCCTCTTCCTTATTGATGAATCCTTTGTATAGGCAGATTTGGGCGACACCCCCTTGAGCGGCCAGCGCTTTCAGCTGATCGTCCGTTAAATTGCGAGGATGATCGCAAAGCGCACGTGCGGAAGAGTGGGAGGCTATGATTGGCGTCTCGCTCACTTCCAGTACCTGATAAAAGGTACTTTCCGCCGCATGCGAGATATCAACCATGATTCCTAATCGGTTCATCTCTTTTACCACTTCCTTACCGAAAGGACTTAGTCCTTTCCATTCTTGTTTTCCTCTAGCGGAATCACAAATATCGTTATCCCCATTATGGCATAAGGTGATATAAGAAACTCCCATCTCCTTGAACATCCGTAGGTTTTCGATCTGCTTCCCTAAAGCGTACCCGTTCTCGATACCGAGACAGATCGCTTTTTTCCCTTGCGCCTTAATCGTCCGGATCTCTTGGGGGGTAGTCGCTATAACCATCCGGTCCGGATGTAAGGTTTGCTGGCGTTTTACTTGATTCAGCCGTTCTATCGCATACGCTGTCGCTGCCTGTAAGGATGCCTCATCTCGTTTACCTTGCGGGATATAGGCGACCATAAAGGTTGCGTCGATACGCCCTTCTTCCATAAAAGGAAGATTTACTTTCCCTCCTTCTTTCTCCCCGATATTAAATTCACCGGGAAAGATCATCGGGGTATCTGTATGGGAATCGATCGTCACGATCCGTTGATGGATCGCTTTGGCTTTCGCGAAACGGCGGGCATTCTCGATATGGTAAGCGAATAGGGCTTTCATGGCCTCATCCTCTTGCGGAGCCATGGCCTCCGGATGCCATTGTACGCCGAATATCGTTTTCTCCGTATGTTCCATAGCCTCATTGATTCCATCCGGGGCGGTCGCTGTCGCCCTAAATCCGGGGGCGACCTCTTTTACCGCTTGATGGTGGAAAGAGTTGACAAGGATTTGTTCTTCTCCATTGAAAATAGCGCGTAGCCGGTTCGTTCCCGGTTCGAGAGTTACCGTATGCGACGGATATTCCCGCGCCAATGTCTGGCTGTGTTTCAATAGCGGTTGACCGGCTTGTGAATGGATGTCTTGATAGACACTTCCTCCGAACGCTACATTCATGATCTGATGCCCTCGGCAAATACCCATGATCGGAATTTGTCGATTAGCGGCCAAGCGAAGCAAGATCAAATCGTATTCGTCACGTAGCGTATCTACGTCTTGCAATTGCGGGATAGGCTCCTCATGCAAATAGAGCGGATTGATGTCTCCACCCCCGCTCATAACCAATCCGTCTAGTTCGGAAACCAGTACGGTCAATGCTTTCAGATCCGTGATCACCGGGATAAGTACCGGGGCTCCCCCCGCATCCAGCACGGCTTGCACGTAGGTCTCGGCTATACAGGAAAGTCCGTCTCTCCGGTTAGCGGATATTCCTATTCGGGGAGGTTGAAGGCTTTCTTTAGCCGGTATATAATTATCAACTTCTTTGTATAGGGCCTCTAGATTCGGACGACGGACTTTCATGATTTTAAGCATCTATGTTAGCATATGTAGCGTTTTCCTCGATAAACTCGCGGCGAGGGCCTACGTCTTCACCCATCAACATGGCGAAGATTTGGTCAGCCTCGGCTGCGTTGTCGATCGTGATCTGCTTTAACGTACGGTTTTCCGGGTTCATGGTCGTATCCCACAATTGATGGTCGTTCATTTCTCCCAAACCTTTGTATCGTTGTGTATGGATCGAGTTCTCGTTGCCTCCTCCATATTTTAAGATGAACTGCTGACGTTGTTGCTCGGTCCAGCAGTATTCCTCAACCTTACCTTTCTTACACAAATAGAGGGGAGGAGTCGCCAGATACACATATCCGTTCTCGATCAAGGAACGCATACGGCGGAAGAAGAAGGTCAAGATCAATGTGGCGATGTGGCTACCGTCCACATCGGCATCGGTCATGATAATCACCTTGTGGTAACGCAGCTTCTCCATGTTCAACGCTTTCGGGTCATCCTCCGTACCGACGGTTACGCCCATCGCGCGATAGATGTTCTGGATTTCCTCGCTTTCGAAGATCTTATGATCCATCGCTTTCTCCACGTTCAATATCTTACCGCGCAATGGTAGGATCGCTTGGAAGTTACGGTCGCGTCCTTGCTTAGCCGTACCCCCTGCGGAGTCTCCCTCGACAAGGAACAATTCGCAGATCGCTGCGTCTTTAGAGGAACAGTCCGCCAATTTACCGGGAAGCCCACCTCCTGTCAGCGGAGATTTGCGTTGTACCAATTCGCGAGCCTTACGAGCGGCATGACGGGCTTGAGCGGCCAAGATCACCTTGTCGACGATTATTTTCGCCTCTTTCGGATGTTCTTCCAAATAATAGCCTAACGCCTCACCGATCGCCATATCCACTGCACCGGTAACCTCGCTATTACCCAGCTTCGTCTTTGTCTGTCCCTCGAACTGAGGTTCGGCTACCTTGATAGAGATAACGGCGGTCAAACCTTCACGGAAGTCATCCCCTTGAATCTCCACCTTGGCTTTCTCCAATAATTTAGAATCCTCGGCGTACTTTTTCAACGTACGGGTCAGGCCACGGCGGAAACCGGCTAAGTGTGTACCACCTTCTATCGTGTTAATATCATTTACGTAAGAGAATACGCTCTCATTGTAAGAAGTATTATAAGTTAACGCCACCTCGACAGGGATACCCTGCTTCTCGGTAACGATATGGATTACGTCTGGAATCAGTTTCTCTTTAGAACGGTCGATATAGCGGACAAACTCTTTCAATCCCTCATCCGAATGGAATATCTCGGACTTGAATGAACCGTCTTCTTTCAGAACTCGCTTATCTGTCAGACGTAGCGTAATACCTGCGTTCAAGAACGCTAATTCACGCAAACGGGTAGCCAAGATATCATACTTGTATTCCGTGACCGTAAAGATAGAACCGTCCGGCTTGAAAGAGATCGTAGTACCTGTTTTATCCGTATTATCGATAACCTGTACGTCGTGCAACGGCTTTCCGCAAGAGAACTCCTGCATATGTACTTTGCCGTTCCTGCGAACTTCCGCTTTCAGATAAGTAGAGAGGGCGTTTACGCAAGATACACCCACACCGTGCAAACCACCGGATACTTTATAGGTTCCCTTGTCGAACTTACCGCCGGCGTGCAGCACCGTCAATACTACCTCCAAGGCTGATTTACCTTCTTTCTCATGAATATCCACGGGGATACCACGGCCGTCGTCGGTAACCGTGATCGAGTTGTCCTCATTGATTACCACGTCGATGTATGTACAATATCCGGCTAGCGCTTCGTCTATGGAGTTATCTACGACCTCATACACTAAGTGATGGAGACCTTTCTCGCTGGTATCGCCAATATACATGGATGGCCTTTTTCGTACTGCCTCTAACCCTTCAAGTACTTGAATACTATCTGCGGAGTACTCTGTAGAAGTATTCTTAATTTCTTCACTCATGAGTTTATCTTTCTTTAAAATCTGTAATTATCTATGTCCTCAAAAAAAAATCTAACAAATGTAGTGATTTTTATCGAGATAGCGAAGTGGGGGATGTGAAAATAGCGAAAAAAGGACGGGTATAATAAAAAAGGAGAGAGATAAGCCATGAACTTATCTCTCTCCTTTTGGTTGGTAGCCCATAGGGGAATCGAACCCCTCTTTCAAGAATGAAAATCTTGCGTCCTAG
>OCAI01001404.1_pt1 | contig 11592 bp, 10 predicted proteins | sample 1538271 | NCBI WGS metagenome assembly OCAI01 (sample SAMEA2580269, study PRJEB22360) | human gut metagenome | biome: human gut; feature: human-associated habitat; material: faeces | place: Denmark | collected 2008/2010 | reverse complement strand
TTTGATGCCTCCGGCAACGCCGTGATGGTGGATGTGAGCGAGAAGACCGTCACCTTCCGGGAGGCCACCGCCCACGGCATCATCACCATGAACGCCGAGGCATTCGCCGCCGTGGAGAGCGGCACCGTGAAGAAAGGCGATGTGCTGGGCGTGGCCCGCATTGCCGGCATCATGGCCACCAAGCGCACCAGCGAGCTCATCCCGCTCTGCCATCCGCTGCCCCTGACGAAAGTGAGCGTGGACTTCAGGCTTCTGCCCGAGCGGCAGGCTGTGGAGGCGCTCTGCACCGTCAAGACGGCGGGCGTCACCGGCGTGGAGATGGAGGCCCTGACGGGCGTTTCCACCGCCCTGCTCACCATCTACGATATGTGTAAGGCCGTCGATAAGGGCATGGAGCTGGGCGAGATCCATCTCGTCGAGAAGACCGGCGGCAAGAGCGGCCACTACATCCGGGCGGAGGGCGGCTATGTTTGATTCTGCCCAGCGCAATATCCACTATCTGCGCCTGTCCGTCACCGATCTGTGCAACCTGCGCTGCCGCTACTGTATGCCCGACGGCGTGGAAAAGCTGGAACGGGAAGCCGTGCTCACCTACGAAGAGTTCCTGCGTCTGGCGGCCCTGTTCGCCCGGTGCGGCGTCGATACCGTCCGCGTCACCGGCGGAGAGCCGCTGGTGCGCAAGGGCGTAGACCAGCTGGTGGCGGGGCTGAAAGCCATCCCCGGCATCCGCAAAGTCACCATGACCACAAACGGCATCCTGCTGGCGCAGCAGCTGCCCGCCCTGCTGGACGCCGGTCTTGACAGCGTGAACATCAGCCTCGACACTCTGCGCCCCGAGGTGTTCCAAAGCATCACGGCCCGGGACGAGTTCGAGCACGTCATGGAGGGCATCCGCGCAGCCCTCGACAGCGGCATCCCTGTCAAACTGAACTGTGTGCCGCAGGTGGGCGTGAACGAGGGTGAATTGGAAGACCTGGCCGCCCTCGCCGAGAGCCGCCCGTTACAGGTGCGGTTCATCGAGATGATGCCCATCGGCTACGGCGCGGCCATGCCCTGCATCTCGGGGCCGGAGCTGCGGGAGCGGTTTGCCCGCCGCTGGCCGGAGTTTTCGCCCCTGCCCGCCGCCCAGAGCGCCGGGTTCGGCGACGGGCCTGCCGTCTACTACACCGTCCCGGGCTGGAAGGGCGACGTGGGCTTCATCGCGGCGGTCCATGGCAAGTTCTGTGCTTCCTGCAACCGGGTGCGGCTGACCAGTCAGGGCTTTCTGCGCCCCTGCCTTGCCAGCGAGACGGGCTGCGACCTGCGCACCCTGCTGCGCGGCGGCGCAGCCGACGAGGAGCTTTTACAGGCCATCCGGGAGACCATCTGGTCGAAACCCCGGGAACATCATTTCGGAGACAATTCCATGCCCGCCACCCGCGGGATGTACCGTATCGGAGGATAAATTACTATGGGAAAAATTCTGGCGATCTGCACCAGCCCCAAGCGCGGCACCGTCAAGACCGAGGTGCCAAGTGCTGTCCTGACCCCGGAATGGGGCATCGTGAGCGACGCCCACGGCGGAAACTGGCACCGGCAGGTGAGCCTGCTCAGCGCCGAAAAAATCGAGGCGTTCCGCAAGAAGATCTGGGTGGACTATGGTGCCTTTGGCGAAAACCTCGTCATCGAGGGCTTCGACTTCCGCAGCCTGCCCGTCACCAGCCGCTTCGCCATCGGCGACGTGGTGCTGGAGATGACCCAGATCGGCAAGGAGTGCCACAACGACTGCGTCATCAAGCAGCAGACCGGCGAGTGCATCATGCCCCGGGAGGGCGTATTTGCCCGGGTGCTGAAGGGCGGCGAGATTCATGTCGGCGACGAAGTGACCCTTCTGCCCCCGCCGGAAGATCCGCCGCTGCGCGCTGCGGTCATCACCCTGTCCGACAAGGGCAGCCGGGGCGAGCGGGAGGACAAGAGCGGCCCCCTCATCGTGGAGATGCTCACCGCCGCAGGCTATGTGGTGGAAGAGACGATGCTCCTGCCCGACGAGGCCAAGGCGCTGAAAGCACAGCTCATCCGTCTGGCCGATGGCCGTCAGGTGAACCTTATCCTGACCACCGGCGGCACCGGCTTCTCGCCCCGGGATATTACCCCCGAGGCCACCTATGCCGTAGCCGACCGCAACGCCCCCGGCATCGCCGAGGCCATGCGGTACCACAGCCTTTCCATCACCCCCCGCGGGATGCTGAGCCGCGCCGCCAGTGTATTGCGCGGCAAGACGCTCATCGTCAACCTGCCGGGCAGTCCGAAAGCCGTGAAGGAAAACCTCGAGTACATCCTGCCCAGCCTCGGGCACGGTGTCCGCATCGCCGCCGGTCTGGACGGCGAGTGCGCCCGCAGGTAAATTGCTGTCCCGCTCCGCAGCATCCCTCCTGTAGAGCGGCGGCCCGTTAAGCCCTCTCCGTCTGCTTCGCAGCCACCTCTCCCAAAGGGAGAGGCTCTGGCGTGTCGGCAAAGCCTACGCCGGACGAGAAAAGCACGATGTTTCGGAAACAGCAGCGCCCTGCTGTGGGACGAAAGTATAAACCAATGATAGAAGGAGAAAATTCATGAAAACCGATCTCATTTCCCGCCGTAACTTTCTGGCTGCGGCCGGTGTCGCCGGTATTGCCGCTGCCCTGACCGCCTGCGGCGGCGCTGCTTCCCGCACTGCCTCTTCCGCAGCTGCTTCCTCTGAGGCCGCTTCTTCCGAGGCTGCCGGCGAGAGCGTCGAGCTCATCGTCTTCGCCGCTGCCTCCCTGACCGAGACCCTGAACGCCATCGCCCAAGACTACTCTGCCGAGAACCCGGGCGTCACCTTCCGCTTCAACTTTGATTCCTCCGGTACTCTCAAGACCCAGATCCAGGAGGGCGCTGACTGCGACCTCTTCCTCTCTGCCGGTCAGAAGCAGATGAACCAGCTGGACATCACCGCTTCTGCCGACGTAAACACCGACGGTCTGGACTTCGTGGACCCCTCCACCCGTGTGGACCTGCTGGAAAACAAGGTCGTCCTCTGTGTGCCCGAGGGCAGCGACAAGGGCATCGACAGCTTTGATGCTCTGGCCGAGCACCTGAAGGCTCAGGACATCCTGTTCTGCATGGGCAACAGCGATGTGCCTGTGGGCCAGTACACCCAGAAGATCCTCGCCTACTATGACCTCGACGAAGAGGCTCTGGCCGCTGCCGGTGTCATCACCTACGGCTCCAACGTCAAAGAAGTCACCACCCAGATCAGCGAGGGCAGTGTGGACGCCGGTGTCGTCTACTGCACCGACGCTTACAGCGCCGGTCTGACCCCCGTGGACGAGGCCACCGCCGAGATGTGCGGTCAGGTCATCTACCCCGCCGCTGTGCTGAAGGCTGCTCCCAACGCCGAGGCCGCCAGGGAGTTCCTGGCCTATCTGCAGACTGACCGTGCCGCCACCGTGTTCGAGGGCGTGGGCTTTACGGCGATGTAAGGTCAGCCTGACCGTGAGCAAAAGCCTCTCCCTTTGGGAGAGGTGTCACCGCAGGTGACGGAGAGGGCAAGGACGCTGACGGAAAAGCTCAGGCACGGCGATAGTATCGCTCTGACAAAGAGTCTACCTATCGCTGTGCACCGGAACTGTCTCAACGGGCTTGCCCTCTCAGTCTCGCTTCGCTCGCCAGCTCTCCCAAAGGGAGAGCCTTAAGGCCCCCAACATTCGAGGTATCATTTATGGATTGGTATCCCTTATGGAACAGCCTGCGCATCGCGCTCATCAGCTGCACAGCGGTGTTCTTCCTCGGCATTTTTGCCGCTTATTATATCGCAAAGCTGCCCCGCGCCGTCAAGGGCGTGCTGGACGTGGTGCTCACCCTGCCCATGGTGCTGCCGCCCACGGTGGTGGGCTATTTCCTGCTGCTGCTCTTCGGCGCAAAGCGGCCGCTGGGCATCTTCTTCCTGGAGCATTTCGGCGTCAAGCTGGTCATGAACTGGTACAGCGCCATCTTTGCGTCCATCGTGGTGGCCTTCCCGCTGATGTACCGCACCGCCCGGGGTGCCTTCGAGAGCTTTGACGAGACGCTGGCGTGGTCGGCCCAGACGCTGGGACAGTCCAACACATGGATATTCTGGCGGGTGCGGATGCCCTGCTGCCGACAGGGCATTCTGGCCGGTACGGTGCTGGCCTTTGCCCGGGCCTTGGGCGAGTACGGTGCTACCAGCATGATCGCGGGCTACACCCCGGGCAGGACGGCCACCATCGCCACCACCGTCTACCAGCTCTGGCGCACCAACGATGAGGCCGGTGCCATGCGGTGGGTGCTGGTGGACATCGTCATCTCTGCCGTGGTGCTGCTGGCTGTGAACCTCCTGGAGAAAAAGCAGAAAGCAGGTGGCCGCGCATGAGCCTGGAAGTACATATCGAGAAAAAGCTGAACGGCTTCACCCTCCGCTCCGACTTCACCGCCGGGAACACTGCCACGGCCATTCTGGGCGCGTCGGGCTGCGGCAAAAGCATGACGCTGCGCTGCATCGCGGGCATCGTGAAGCCCGACAAGGGCCGCATCGTGCTGGACGGGCGGGTGCTGTTCGACAGCGGGCAGCACATCGACCTGCCGCCCCAGCAGCGGGGCGTGGGCCTGCTCTTCCAGAACTACGCCCTCTTCCCGAATATGACCGTGGAGCAGAACATCCTCTGCGGCCTGAAAGCCGAAAGGGACAAAGCCGCCCGCAAGGCCCGCTGCGCCGGGATGCTGCGGGCCTTGCGGCTGGAAGAACTGGCCAGCCGCCGCCCGGCAGAGCTTTCCGGCGGACAGCAGCAGCGCACCGCGCTGGCCCGTATCCTTGTGGGCAAGCCGAGGATCTTGATGCTGGATGAGCCGTTCAGCGCGCTGGACAGCTACCTCCGCGAGGAGGTGGAGGGCGAAGTGGGCAGCCTGCTGGCGGGTTTCGCCGGCACGGCCCTCCTTGTCACCCACAACCGGGACGAAGCTTACCGCCTGTGCCGGGACATGATCGTCATGGACGGCGGGCAGGTGCTCCGCACCGGCACCACGAAAGAGGTCTTTGCCGACCCCCGCAGCACCGCTGCGGCCCGGCTGACCGGCTGCAAGAACATCCTGCCCTGCACCCGGGTGGACGCCCACAGCGTCCGCCTCGCAGGCTGTGAGCGTCTGCTGCACCTCGCCGCTGAGGTGCCGGAGGGCTGCACCGCCGTGGGCATCCGCGCCCACGACTTCGCCCCCTCCGCCCCGGGCGCAGAAAACGCCCTGCCGGTGGAGCTTCTCTCGGCCAGCGAAAATCCCTTCGACTGGAACCTCATCTTCCAGCTGCCGGACGGCACCACCCGTCTGTGGTGGAAGGTGAGCAAGACGACCCTCTCCGTGGCCGAGCCCGACGCCCCGGCCTGCCTCTCCGCCCTGCCGGAGCGCATCATGGCGCTGGTGGAGCATAAGTAAACGCCAAAAGAGCCGGTGCATCCTGCACCGGCTCTTGCTCTGTTTTTATGACTCACCGAAGAATTTCTTGGCAATATCGGCGCTCTGCTTGGCGTCCTTGGCGTACCAGTCCGCGCCGATCTTCTCGGCGTACTCGGGCGTCAGGACAGCGCCGCCCACCATCACCCTGCAGTCGAGCTTTGCCGCATGGAGGGCCGCGATGGTCTCCTCCATGCTCTTGAGGGTGGTGGTCATCAGGGCCGAGAGCCCCACGAGGTGGACATCCTTCTCCCGGACAGTGTCCACCACCGTCTCCACCGGCACATCGCGGCCAAGGTCGATGACCTCGAAGCCGTAGTTCTCGAGGATGACGCGGACGATGTTCTTGCCGATGTCGTGGACATCGCCCTTGACGGTGGCGAGGACGATGCGGCCCTTGCTGGCCCCGGCCCCGCCCCGCTTGGCGATGGCGGTCTTGATCTCTTCAAAGGCGGCCTGTGCGGCGCTGGCGGCCTGTAACAGCTGGGGCAGGAAGAGCCTGCCCTTCTCGTACTTTTCACCCACGACGTCCAGCGCCGGGATGAGGGCCTCGTCCACCAGCGTCAGGGGCTCGTTTTCGTCCAGCAGGGTGTGGGTGCGGGCGGAGGCTTCACCCTTGAGGCCCTTTTCCACTGCCTGCATCAGCGCGGCAAACGGGCCGCTGTGAGCTGCATCCGCCTCCGCCGGGGTGTTTGACGTCTGAGACGCCTGGGCCGTCCGGGCCTGCTTCAACGCGGCGCTGGCAGGGACTTTATCGGCATAGCGGGCGATGTAGGCCATGCTCTGCTTGTCGCGGTTGGTGAGGACGTTGTAGGAGTAGACCGCCGCCATCATCTCTTCGCTGGAAGGATTCATGATGGCGAGGTCGAGGCCCGCGTACATGGCCATGGTGAGGAAGGTGGTGTTCAGGTAGGGGCGGCAGGGCAGGCCGAAGCTGATGTTGGACACGCCGAGGATGGTGCGGACGCCCAGCTCCTTCTTGCAGCGGGCCAGCGCCTCCACGGTGGCCAGAACGTCCTGCTGCTGGGCGCTGGCGGTGAGGGTCAGGCAGTCGATATAAATATCTTCCCGGGGGATGCCGTGGGCCAGCGCCGCGTCCACCACCCGCTTTGCGATCTCAAACCGGGCGTCGGCGCTGGGCTGGATGCCCCGCTCGTCGATGGCAAGGCCGACGACGGCCGCGCCGTACTTTTTGCAGAGGGGCAGGACACGCTCCAGCACTTCGGTCTCGCCGTTCACCGAGTTGACGATGGGCTTGCCGTTGTAGACCCGCAGGCCCCGCTCGAGGGCGTCTGCGTGGGAGGAATCCAGCTGCAAGGGCAGGCTGACGACGCTCTGCAGAGCCTTCACCACCTGCTCCATGACGGCGGGCTCGTCCACGCCGGGCGCGCCCACGTTGACGTCCAGCACCTGCGCACCGGCCTCGGACTGGCTGACGGCCTGCTCGAGGATGTAGTTCATGTCGCCCTCGCGCAATGCCTGCTGGAACCGCTTTTTGCCGGTGGGGTTGATGCGCTCGCCCACCACGGTGATGCCGTCCACGGTGACGAAGTCCATCGGCGAGCAGAGCACCGAGGGCATGGCGTGGGCGGGGCGGCCCGGCTTGCCGCCCGCCGCAAAGAGCTTCAAATCGCGGTAGGGCTTCATCTCCATGGCAAAGAGCTGGGGCGTGATGTCGTAGCCGCTGCCGTCGGCGCGGGGCAGGCCCGCATTCGGCTTGACAAAGACCGGGAAGTCGCCGGGCAGAGCCTCGGCCAGCCGCTTTGCCATGGGGAAAATTTCTTTCGGGCCGAGGGAGCAGTTGATGCCCACGGCGTTGGCCCCGAGGCCCCGGGCCGTGACGGCGAAGCTCTCGACGGTGCAGCCGGTGAAGGTGCGCCCGCCTGCCTCAAAGCTCATGCTGGCGAGGATGGGCAGGTCACAGTTCTCTTTCGCGGCCAGCAGGGCAGCTTTCAGCTCGTACAGGTCGGTGAAGGTCTCAAAGAAGACGAGGTCGGCCCCGGCGGCGACACCCGCCCGGACGATGCGGCCATACTCGGTCACAGCGTCTTCAAAGGCCAGCGTGCCGTTGGGCTCCAGCAGTTCGCCCAGCGGGCCGACGTCCAGCGCGGCCAGTGCGCCGTAGGGGGCGCAGGCCCGCTTGCAGTTGGCGATGCCCGCCGCAATGATCTCTTCCAGCGTGTATTCGCTGCCCGCCAGCTTATGGGCCGACGCGCCGAAGGTGTTGGCATTGATGATGCGGCTGCCTGCGGCGGCGTACCGGCTGTGGATGCTCTCGATGAGCTGTGGGTCGGTGATGTTCAGTTCCTCAGGCCGTGCGCCCAGTTTCAGGCCCGCCGCCTGCAGCATGGTCCCCATGCCGCCGTCGAGAAGGATGGTATTCGGCTGGGTAAACAGTTCATTCGCTTGCACAGGTCTTGCCCCTCTTTCTATATTCGCACCGCGTGTTCAGCACGCAGTGTCCGCACCCGGCAAGGCGTCCTTTCACCGGGTGGTCGCTCAGGCCCAGCAGAGCGGTCACGCTCTTGCGGGGCGTCATCAGGTCATTTTCGGTCACGCAGAGCCCGGCCCGGCGGGCGGTGTCCAGTGCCGCCGCCACCAGCGGCTGCACCCCGATGGGCCAGTCGCCGTAGCCCGGCGAGAAACGGCCCGTGAGGTACTTGTCCTGCTCTGCGGCCCACTGCCGCAGCTCGGCCTCGGCGGCGTCCGCGGCCTGTTCGGCCAGCACAGAGCCGATGGCGTCCGACGCCACACCGGCGGCGATGTCGCCCACACCGGCCCGGCGTATCTGTCCGTCCACGCCGGGGCCGACCGTCACGGCCAGAAGCAGGGCCTCGCTGCACCCTTCCAGATGCCGGAAGATGTCCTCCCCCTTCAAAATACCGGCCTGCGTGAGGCTCTCCACGTCGGCCTCGAGCCAGACAGCCCGGGGCGTGGCGGCGGCGAGAAGGGGCGCAGCGCACTTTTCCAGAAGGGTGAGGGTAGCGCTGTCAGCCTCGCCCCGCGCGCCGAAATACCGCGCGGCCTGCCGGATGTCGATGGACTCCGGCTTTGCTAAATTCAGGGGTCTGCTGGGGCCGATGGGCATTTTCAGCCGCCTCCTTCTTTTGAATAAAGTATGATAAGTATACCGCACCGGTAGGCTAAAATCAACACAAAAGCCCCTCCCTCAGCATTTTTGCCGGGGGAGGGGCTTGTAAACTTTATATCAGCGGATGTCCCTGACCGACACCGCCTGTTACTTCAAAAACTTGCGGACAGCGCGGGCGACGATGCCGCCCAGGATGCCGGAGACAAGGAACTCGGCCACGCCCTGCACGCCGACCAGCAGGACGACGAACATCAGGGGGTTGGCTGCGCCCTTGACGGACACGAGGTTCTGGACGTAATCGCAGCCGTAGAAGGCCAGCACGATGTAGCCCATGAAGAACAGGGTGTTGAGGGCCGGGGCGCACATGGCGCTGACGATGTAGCTCCAGGTGCCGGGCTTATCGAAATTCTTGACAGCGTTGAAGATAAGGCCGACGCACACGCCCATCAGCACACGCATCCCCACACAGAGGATGAAGGTGTTGACGGGGCTGACCTGGAACAGCGCACCGGTCATGGCGGAAGCGCCGGTGACGGCGTCATAGAAGCTCACGGCACCGAACACGCCGCCGAGGACAGCGCCTGCGGCGGGACCCATGGTGATGGCACCCACGGCGATCGGCAGGGTCAAAAAGCTCATGTAAAGCGGGCCTACAGGGACACTGCCCAGGCCGACGGCCTTCATGACCAGCTCAATGGCGACCAGCAGTGCCAGCCGGGTGAGGGTGCGAATGTCATTCTTTTTCATAATTCAGTTTTCCTCCTTGCTGCCGTTCCGCCCTAAATTGTCGGATACGGCGCAAACCTGCCCGTGAAATACACGGGGTCTTTTGTAGAATACAGTCTGAAATATACGGGATGTTTTGTCAGGGAACTCCCGGGGATAGCATTATAAATCAGTAGTGAAGCGGATGCCCGCATCGCGGCGGGCCGTTTCCAGCACACGGCTGACGGCCACCGAGGTGTCCAGCATCCGGCTGCAAAGCTCCATATCCTCGCTCTCGATGGCGCGGGCAAAGGCGTGGAACTCCGCCGCCTGCCGGGGACGGCCTGCGCTGAGGTTGAAGTGCTCTTCCTTGCCCTTATAGGGGTGGAAGGTGACGCCGCCGCAGAAGTTGGCGGTGGATTTCTGGAGCAGATACCCCTTGGTACCCTGAATGATGTACCGGGCCGGGGAACTGCTGTCCTTGGCATTGATGCTCACGGCCTTGAAGCTGCGATACTCCATCGTCAGCACGCCGCTGGTGTCGATGCCCCGGGTGATGTTGGCCGCATAGTGGACCTTGTTGGGCGAGCCGAAGAGGCCCACCACATAGCTGACATTGTAGACGCCCAGGTCCATCAGCGCACCGCCGGCGCAGGCCGGGTCAAAGGACGGCCAGACCTTGCCGGCGCAGAAATCATGATACCGGCTGGAATACTGGCTGAAATTACACTGCACCATCGTGACGGCCCCCACCTTGGGCAGCACCTCACGGATCTTGGCGTAGTTGTCCTGATACTGCGTGGTGACAGCCTCAAAGAGAAAGAGCTTTTTGCTCCGGGCCAGCTCGGCCAGCTCTTCGGCCAGCGCCGCCGTGGGGGCCATCGGCTTTTCGACGATGACGTGGCGGCCCGCTTCCAGAGCGGCACGGGTATATTTTACGTGCAGGATATTCGGTACGGCGATATACACAACGTCCACCCAGCTCAGCAGTTCGTCGTAGCTGGTGGTGTGGCGCGGCACACCATACTGGTCGCAGAGGGCCTGTGCTGCACCGGCGCTCCGCTCCGTGCTGCAAAGAGCCTCGACCTTGAAGGGGCTTTCCGGCCCGGTGAGCCAGGGCAGGAACTCCCGGACGATCATGCCTGCGCCGAGAATGCCTAATTTCATCATAAGGTCTCTCCTTTCAGGGCTCAGCCCGCTTTGGCCTCATCGTCCCGGCGGGGACGGCGGTTATTGTGGCTGCGGCGGCGGGGGCTGCTGCCGTTGTTGTAAGGGCGTCTGCCTGCCGGGCGGGGACGGCGGTGCTCACCGTCGCTGCGCGGCTCATGGTGACGCTCATGCTGCGGCGCATTGAGCTGGTAAAGGAGAGCCAGCCCCTTCAGCAGCAGCTCGGGGTCATAGGTGAGCGGGTGACGGCAGAGCGGGATGACATACTTTGCCAGACCGCCCGTGACCACCAGCGTGGCCGGACGGCCCAGTTCTTCCTCGATGCGCTGCGTGATGCCGTCCAGCAGGACAGCCGTCCCCAGCACAGAGCCGGAGAGCATACACTTCTCGGTATCGACGCCGATCGCGCTTTTGGGCGAAGAAAGATGTACCTGCGGCAGCTGGGCGCACCGCTCCCCCAGCGCCCGCAGACCGGTGGAAAGTCCGGGGCAGATGACGCCGCCCCGGAAGACCTTATTCTCGTCTATCACGTTGAACGTGGTGGCGGTGCCGAGGTCTACCGTGACCACCGGCAGGGGGAAGTTCGCCGCCGCGTAGGCCGCATCCACAAGGCGATCTTTGCCGACGGCGTGGGGGTCAGGCACCCCCATCGTGAGGCCGGTGCGGATGTCGGGCGAGACGATGACCGGCTTTTTGCCGGTGTAGTGGTGGGCGCACTCGGCCAGCGCCCCCGTGATCTGGGGGACGACGCTGGTGAGGACAGCGCCCTCGAAGCGGATGGGCTTTTCCGGCTGTCTCCGATGAGAGAACACCTTTTCCATCTCGGCACGGTACTCCGCCGCTGTGCGGGTGCGCACCGTGTCCATGTGGGCCACAAAGCATACACGTCCGTCCCGGATGCCCCCGAGGGCGACGGTGGTGTTGCCTATGTCAATGGCTAAAATCATAATTCAGTTCCTCGCAGGGTCGAACCTCTCCGCAAAAGGCTCCCCCCTCTGGGGGAGCTGGCGCGAAGCGCCTGAGAGGGCAAGGCCGGTACGACAGAACTCATACACAGCGATAAGCAGATTTTTTGTCAGAGCGATGCTGTCGCCGTGTCTGCGGTTTCCTGTCAGCGTCCTTGCCCTCTCCGTCACCTTCGGTGACACCTCTCCCAAAGGGAGAGGCTT
>OCAI01001399.1_pt1 | contig 11614 bp, 6 predicted proteins | sample 1538271 | NCBI WGS metagenome assembly OCAI01 (sample SAMEA2580269, study PRJEB22360) | human gut metagenome | biome: human gut; feature: human-associated habitat; material: faeces | place: Denmark | collected 2008/2010 | reverse complement strand
TTGGCATGTTCATGCCAAAACACCTCGCGGGATAGTAGACTGCTGAATAGTTACAGAAATGTTTAAACAAAAAATCCTGCAGAAACAAGAAACGGTGTTCTGCAGGATTTGCTATTTACAGAAAAAATTATTCGATAACCTTTAACCATCCTTCAGGAGCCTGGATACGTCCCATCTGGATTCCTGTTAATGTATCATAGAGTTTCTGGATAACCGGACCCATTTTCTCCATTCCGCTTGGGAAGCAGATTTCTTTGCCATGATCAACGATCTTTCCAACAGGAGAGATAACTGCAGCAGTACCGCAGAGACCACATTCAGCGAAATCTTTTACTTCATCGAAGTATATTTCTCTTTCCTCAGCTTCTAATCCCAGGTATTCCTTGGCAACATAGATTAAGGAACGACGTGTGATAGAAGGAAGGATACTGTTGGACTTCGGTGTGACAACTTTGCCGTCTTTTGTAACGAAGATGAAGTTAGCACCGCCTGTTTCTTCTACCTTGGTACGTGTAGCTGCATCAAGATACATGTTCTCATCGAATCCGTTCTTGTGAGCATCTACGATTGCATGTAAGCTCATTGCATAGTTAAGACCTGCTTTGATATGGCCTGTTCCATGAGGTGCAGCGCGGTCGAAATCACTGACGCGGATTGTGATCGGTTTAGCACCGCCTTTGAAGTATGGTCCTACAGGTGTAGTGAATACCCGGAACATATACTCATCAGCAGGTTTTACACCGATAACCGGGTTAGTACCCATCATATATGGACGAACATATAAAGTTGCGCCTGAACCGTATGGCGGAACATATGCTGCGTTAGCTTTTACAGTCTGAACAATTGCATCAACAAAACGGTCTTCCGGGAATACAGGCATCTCAAGTCTCTTTGCTGAGTTTGCCATACGTTCTGCATTTAAGTCAGGACGGAAAGTAACGATATGTCCGTCTTCTGTAGTGTAAGCCTTCATTCCTTCGAAAACTGTCTGCGCATACTGGAAAACACCTGCACATTCGTTCAGTGTTACATTAGGATCTGTTGTCAGTTCTCCGGCATCCCATGCGCCGTCTTTGAATTTAGATACATAACGATAATCGGTCTGTACGTAACCGAAGCCTAAGCTGCTCCAGTCGATATTCTTTTTTTCCATAATGAATCTTTCCTCCGTTCACACATATTTACAGTATTTACAAGTGTGATTACTGTTTATCTCTTTACCATTGTAAAACTTTTGTCTGCTAAGTTCAATGGGAAATTTCCAATTTTAATGAAAAATTGAAAAATCGTGTTACTGTTCACATACAGTAACAAAAAATCCGCCAGTCTTGTTTTTTATAGAGGATTTCGCTATAATATGGAATAGAAAATGGAGGAAAATATGAGCGAGAATTTTGATGAATTAGGAGAACTTGGAGACAAAATAAAAAAGATCATAGACACAGCAGTTTCTACTAAAGATTACCGCCAGATGACCGAGGATATTAAGCAGACGGTGGGACAGACTGTTAACAGCGCAGTAAATTCTGCTGTAGATTCCGGAAGCGAGGCAATCAAAAATGGTCTGAATAATGTATTTGGAACCGGAAACAGTCAGTCCGGTGATTCCGGGGTATACCGCAATAAAACAAAAGAATTTGAAGAAAAGCGCAGGCGTGAACAGGAGCAGGAACGTCAGAGGATTGAGAAGGAGAAAGCAAAAGAGAAGATGCTGACTCTTTATGAAAGGAACACCGGGGGAAGAATGAAAGGCATGATGATTGCTGTTTCAGGTGGAATCCTTGCCAGTGGAATGGGACTGGGAACTCTGGTCCTCAGCATTTTTGGTGCGGTGGGACATATGAGCTCCCTCGTGACCGGTGGAACCTGTTTTATGGCAGTCGGAGCTTTGACAGGAGTGGGACTTCTCGCAGGCGGCATTAAAAAACTGGGTAAACTGGAACGTTTTCAGAAGTATATTGACACACTGGGAAATCACACATACTGTAATTTTGAACAATTATCTGCAGCAGTAAATAAGCCGGTGAAATTCGTTAAAAAAGATATTAAAAAGATGATTGATGACAGATGGTTCCGTCAGGGACATATTGATGAACAGGAAACCTGTCTGATCACCAGTAATGAGACTTATCTGCAATATACGCAGACGCAGAAGGCACTTGAGCAGAAGAAACAGGAAGAAGAAAAACATCAGGCTGAACAGGAGAGAAACAGAAAGAACACACCGCCTGAAGTGCAGGAGGTGCTGGATAAAGGAAATGAATTTCTGGATAAGATCCACAGGAGCAACGATGCGATTCCTGGAGAGGAGATTTCTGCAAAAATATCCAGAATGGAACTGATTGTGGAGAAGATTTTTGAACGGGCGCAGAAGCATCCGGAGATTATTCCGGATCTGAAGAAACTGATGAATTATTATCTGCCCATGACAGTAAAGCTGCTGGATGCATATGAAGAAATGGATCAGCAGCCTGTGCAGGGAGAGAATATCCAGGCATCCAAAAAGGAGATAGAGGATACGCTGGATACACTGAATCAGGCATTTGAAAAACTTCTGGATTCTGCCTTTCAGGATACTGCGTGGGATGTTTCAAGTGATATTTCAGTGCTTCATACGCTGCTTGCACAGGAAGGTCTGACAGATGATGACTTTGCAAAAATGAAAAAGAACTGAAAATAAAAAAGGATAAAAAGGAGCGGCAGAGGACATGGGAAACGAATTTAAAGATTTTGAAATGGAAACACCATCATTAACACTGGAGCCGGATCTTGGAGAGTTTGAAAAGAAAGAAGAAGTGCTCCCCAAAAAGCAGACACAGAAGGAAGAAGTGCCTGTACTGACACCGGAAGAACAGAAAATGGTAAATGATTTTGCTACAAAGATTGATATTGAGAATACTAATCAGATTCTTCAGTATGGTGCAGGAACCCAGAAAAAAATGGCGGACTTTTCTGATACAGCTCTTGAGAATGTAAAGACACAGGATCTGGGTGAGATTGGAGAACTGATCAGTAATGTTGTGGGAGAACTGAAAGATTTCGATGTACAGGAGGAAGGAAAATTCTTTGGATTTTTCAGAAAGCAGACTTCTAAGATTGAAAATCTGAAAAACAAATATGACAAAGCACAAGTCAATGTGGAGAAGATTACAGATTCTCTTCAGCAACATCAGGTGCGCCTTATGAAAGATTCTGCCATGCTGGACAAGATGTATGAACAGAACCTGAATTATTTTAAAGAACTTACCATGTATATCCTTGCCGGAAAAAAGAAACTGGAAGAAACCAGAAACGGAAAGCTTGCAGAAATGAAAAATAAGGCAGCTCTGAGCGGGCTTCCCGAAGACGCGCAGGCAGCCAGAGACCTGGATGAGAAATGCAGCAGATTTGAAAAGAAATTGCATGATCTGGAACTTACCCGTACGATTGCCATGCAGACAGCGCCTCAGATCCGGCTGATCCAGAATAATGATACGGTAATGGTTGAGAAAATACAGACAACGATCGTAAACACAATTCCATTATGGAAAAGTCAGATGGTGCTTGCTCTGGGAATTGCTCACTCTGCAGAAGCGGCACAGGCACAAAGACAGGTAACAGATATTACCAATGAACTTCTCAGAAAGAATGCAGAGACACTTCATATGGCAACGGTTGAGACAGCGAAAGAATCAGAGCGTGGAATAGTTGACCTTGAAACACTCCAGAAGACAAATGCAGATTTGATCCAGACTCTGGATGATGTGATGCGGATCCAGATGGAAGGCCGTCAGAAGAGACAGGCAGCAGAGATGGAAATGCATCGCATGGAAGAAGAACTGAAGAGAAAACTTCTGGAAATCAGATAACTGTTCAGCAGTAATTTATGGAATTGCTATAAATGAGAGAAGAGGAAAATTATGTACAGAGATCATACAAAAGTGATTCAGATCGGAGACAGAAAGATTGGCGGCGGCAATCCGATTTTAATCCAGTCCATGACAAATACAAAAACTGAAGATGTAGAACAGACAGTAGCTCAGATCCTGGCACTGGAGCAGGCTGGCTGTGATATTATCCGTTGTGCAGTACCGACTATGGAAGCTGCAAAAGCACTGAAGGAAATCAAAAAACAGATCCATATACCACTTGTGGCAGATATCCATTTTGATTATCGTCTTGCTATTGCAGCCATGGAAAACGGTGCAGATAAGATCCGGATCAATCCCGGAAATATCGGCAGTACAGAGCGAATCAAAGCAGTGGTTGATGTGGCAAAGGAGCGAGGAATACCCATTCGTGTTGGTGTAAACAGCGGTTCTCTTGAGAAAGAACTTGTGGAGAAATATCATGGAGTCACTGCAGAGGGACTGGTGGAGAGTGCGCTGGATAAAGTTCATATCATCGAAGACCTGGGATATGACAATCTGGTGATCAGCATCAAATCTTCGGATGTCCTTATGTGTGCAAAGGCTCATGAACTGATCGCGGAGAAGACGAATTATCCACTTCATGTAGGAATCACAGAAGCCGGAACTCTTTATTCCGGAAACATTAAATCTGCTATCGGACTGGGGATCATCCTGAATCAGGGAATCGGTGATACCATTCGTGTCTCTCTTACAGGAGCACCTTTAGAAGAGATTAAATCCGCAAAACGTATCCTGAAAACTCTGGGGCTTCGCAAAGGTGGCATAGAAGTTGTGTCATGTCCAACCTGTGGACGCACACAGATCGATCTGATTGGTCTTGCAAATAAGGTAGAAACCATGGTGCAGGATATCCCGCTTGATATTAAAGTAGCAGTTATGGGCTGTGTGGTAAACGGACCCGGAGAAGCAAAAGAGGCAGATATCGGAATTGCAGGCGGAGTTGGTGTGGGACTTCTGATCAAACATGGTGAGATCATAAAGAAAGTTCCGGAAGATCAGCTTTTGGATACGTTGCGGGAAGAACTTCTGAACTGGAAGTAACATTTGGAACGAAGACTTCCTGTCAGATCAACGAGGAGATTTTATTTTGGAAAAAGACTTTTTTGACGTATTTCCCAGCTTAAAAGTGAAGAAAGAACTGGAAGAACTGCTGGACATGGTTTTTGTGACCAGAGTGTCCTGCAATCCTTCCAGAACTCATATATGGGTGTATATAAAAAGTGAACGCTGGATTCATAAGAAGCATATCTTTGAACTGGAAGAACAGATAGAGAGACAGATTTTTGCAGGACTGAATGTAACAGTTACAGTTATTGAGAAATTCCGCCTTTCCGGTCAGTACAATCCTCAGAACTTTCTGGAAACTTACAGATCCAGCATGGAACTGGAACTGCGCAGCTACAATATGCTGGAATACAATATGTTCAGACAGGCGCAGATTTCTTTTCCCGGAGAAAATGATCTTCATATGATCCTTCCTGATTCTGTAATAGCCAGAGAAAAGAGCGGGATCCTGATCGAATATCTGCAGAAGGTTTTCTGCGAAAGATGCGGAATGGACTTAAAGGTGGAACTTGAGTTCAGGGAGACGCAGGAAAGTAAGTACCGTAAGAATGCAGCAGTGCAGATCGCTCAGGAAGTGGAAAATGTAATCCGTCATGCGAAATTAAACAGTAAGAATGAAGAGCCGGCTCAGTCTGAAGAAGCAGGAACAGCAGAGAAGAAAGCAGAGAAAAAGACTGATAAGGGACAGCAGGAAAAGAAGGACAAAAAAGCTGCATTTGCAGACCGCAAAGACAACAGGAAGGGAGATTTCCGGGGTGGATTCAGAAGGGACAGCAATCCGGATGTTATCTATGGAAGAGATTTCGAAGGAGAGCCTGTTGCACTTGAGACGATTACCGGTGAGATGGGTGAGGTGATCGTCCGCGGACAGGTTATGGAGGTTGAAGCCAGAGAAATCCGTAATGAAAAAACAATTCTTATCTTCCCGATCACAGACTTTACGGACAGTATTGTTGTGAAGATGTTTTTGCGCAATGAACAGGTGCCGGAAGTGACAGAACATGTAAAGAAGGGGGCTTTTCTGAAGTTTCGCGGTGTGACAACAGTAGACCGTTTTGACAGTGAACTGACTATTGCATCTATAGCCGGGATTAAGAAAATTGCCAATTTTACAACTGCCAGAGTAGATACCAGCCCACAGAAAAGAGTAGAGCTTCACTGTCATACAAAGATGAGCGATATGGATGGGGTTACGGATGCCAAATCTCTGGTGAAACGTGCTTATGAGTGGGGACATCCTGCCATTGCCATTACAGACCATGGGGTTGTACAGGCGTTTCCGGAGGCAAATCACTGTTTCGATGCCTGGGGTGGATGTGTGCCGAAGGATTCTGATTTTAAGGTTCTTTATGGAATGGAAGGCTATCTGGTAGATGATTTAAAAGGTATGGTGACCAATGGAAAAGGTCAGAAGCTGAACGGTAGATTTGTGGTTTTTGATATTGAGACAACAGGTTTTTCTTCGCTGACCTGTCAGATCATAGAGATTGGCGCCGTACTGGTAGAAAATGGTGAGATTACGGACCGTTTTTCCACATTTGTAAATCCAAAGGTACCGATTCCTTTTCGCATTGAACAGCTGACCAGTATCAATGACAGTATGGTCATGGATGCCCCGACTATCGAAGAAGTGCTTCCGAAATTCCTTGAATTCAGCAAGGATGCGGTTATGGTTGCACATAATGCGGACTTTGATATGGGATTTATTATGAAAAACTGTGACAGACTGGGAATCGCACATGATTTTACTTATGTAGATACGGTCGGTATGGCCCGTTTCCTGCTTCCTGCATTGAACAGATTTAAGCTGGATACGGTAGCAAAAGCAGTTGGGATTTCACTGGAAAATCATCACCGGGCAGTAGATGATGCCGCATGTACTGCAGAGATTTTTGTGAAGTTTGTAAAGATGCTGGAAGAGCGTGATATCCGGGATGTGGATATGCTGAATGAGCAGGGAGCTGTTTCTGTAAATACTATCAGGAAACTGCCGACCTACCATGTGATCATTTTTGCCAGAAATGAGACAGGGCGCATTAATCTGTATAAATTAGTGAGTCAGTCGCACCTGAAGTATTATCACAGACGTCCACGTGTTCCCAAAAGTGTGCTGGAGCAGTACAGAGACGGACTTCTGGTGGGAAGTGCCTGTGAAGCAGGGGAACTGTATCAGGCAATTCTGAGAAATGCACCGGATACTGAGATAGCCAGACTGGTAAATTTCTATGATTATCTGGAAATCCAGCCTGTTGGAAATAACAGATTTATGATAGCAGATGATAAGCATGATATGATCAGTTCCGAAGAAGACCTGAAGGAGATAAACAGGAAGATCGTTAAGCTTGGAGAGCAGTTTAAGAAACCGGTAGTTGCAACCTGTGATGTGCATTTCATGGATCCACAGGATGAGATTTACAGAAGGATCATTATGGCCGGAAACGGATTCTCAGATGCAGATGAGCAGGCACCGCTGTATCTGCGTACCACAGAGGAAATGCTGGAAGAATTTGCCTATCTGGGAAGCGAGAAAGCAGAAGAAGTTGTCATTACAAATACAAATAAGATCGCAGATATGATTGAGAAGATATCACCTATTCATCCGGACAAATTCCCGCCGGTCATTGAGAATTCCGACCAGGATCTGAAGAATATCTGTTTTACAAAAGCGCATGAAATGTATGGAGATCCATTGCCGGAGATTGTGGAAAGCAGGCTTGACAGGGAACTGAATTCAATCATTTCCAATGGGTATGCCGTAATGTATATCATTGCACAGAAGCTTGTATGGAAGTCAAATGAAGATGGTTATCTGGTAGGTTCGCGAGGTTCTGTAGGATCTTCTCTGGCAGCTACCATGTCCGGTATCACAGAGGTAAATCCTCTGCCGCCGCATTATCTCTGTCCTAATCCGGACTGCAAATACAGTGATTTTGATTCACCGGAAGTAAAGCAGTATGCAGGTATGGCGGGGTGTGATATGCCGGATAAGATCTGTCCGAAATGTGGAACCAGGATGAAAAAGGAAGGGTTTGACATTCCTTTTGAGACATTCCTTGGATTCAAGGGAGATAAGGAACCGGATATTGACCTTAACTTTTCGGGAGAGTATCAGGCTAATGCACACAGATATACAGAGGTTATTTTTGGTAAGGGGCAGACATTCAAGGCAGGGACTATCGGTACGCTTGCGGAGAAAACTGCATTTGGTTATGTGAAGAATTATTTTGAAGAGCGTGGTGTGCATAAACGTTACTGTGAGATCAACCGCATCGTACAGGGATGTACAGGCGTGCGGCGTACAACAGGACAGCATCCGGGAGGCATTATCGTACTTCCTGTAGGTGAGGAGATTGAGAAATTTACTCCTGTCCAGCACCCTGCGAATGATGTGAACAGTGACATTATCACCACACATTTTGATTACCATTCTATTGACGGAAACCTGCTGAAGCTTGATATACTTGGACACGATGATCCCACTATGATCCGAATGCTGGAGGATTTAACGGGAATCAGTGCCAGGGATGTTCCCCTGGATCAGAGGGATGTCATGTCATTGTTTGCAAGTACAAAGGCTTTGAAAATTGAACCGGAAGATATTGGCGGATGTAAGCTCGGATGTCTGGGAATCCCGGAATTTGGTACAGATTTCGCCATGCAGATGCTTATTGACACCAAGCCGAAATACTTCTCTGACCTGATCCGTATTGCAGGGCTTTCTCATGGTACGGATGTATGGCTGGGTAATGCCCAGGTGTTGATCCAGGAGGGTAAGGCAACCATTTCCACAGCTATCTGTACCCGAGACGATATTATGATCTATCTTATCGGAAAAGGAGTGGAAAGTGGCCTTGCGTTTACGATCATGGAGAGTGTCCGTAAGGGAAAAGGTCTTCGTGATGAGTGGATCGAGACCATGAAAGAGCATGGAGTTCCAGACTGGTATATCTGGTCCTGTAAGCTGATCAAGTATATGTTCCCGAAGGCCCACGCAGCAGCATACGTTATGATGGCATACAGAATTGCGTGGTATAAGGTGTTTCAGCCACTGGCATACTATGCGGCATATTTCAGTATCCGCGCCACAGCGTTCTCCTATGAGCTGATGTGTATGGGAAAGGAACGCCTGGAGTATTATATGGCAGAAATTCGCAAAAAAGGTGATTCAGCATCTAAAAAAGAACTGGATACCCTGAAGGATATGCGTATTGTACAGGAAATGTACGCACGTGGATTTGAATTTGTACCGATTGATCTTTATACTGCCAAGGCACAGAGATTTCAGATCGTGGATGGGAAACTGATGCCGTCACTTGCAACTATTGACGGACTGGGAGATAAGGCGGCAGATGCAGTGGTTGATGCTGCAAAACAGGGAAAATTCTTGTCAAAAGACGACTTCCGCGACAGAACAAAGGTCAGCAAAACGGTTATTGATCTGATGGATGATCTGAAATTATTCGGAGATATCCCGCAGTCGAACCAGATGTCATTATTTGACTTTACAGGATGAGCATAAATTCTGTGACCGCAAAGTGTGTTGCAGGGCATGGTGCAGACAGCAACATAAAATGCCCTGACATCATAATATATGATAACAGGAGATGGATATGAAGAAAGACGAACTTAGATATTTACAGAGACTTGCAGAAATTTATCCTACAATCGGAAAGGCATCTACGGAGATTATCAATCTTCAGTCAATCCTGAATCTGCCGAAGGGAACGGAACACTTTATGTCAGACCTTCATGGAGAGTATCAGGCGTTTTCACATGTGCTCAGAAATGGTTCCGGTGCAGTGAGGAAGAAGATTGATGATGTGTTTGGACATACATTAAGTAACAATGATAAGCGTTCTCTGGCAACTCTGATCTATTATCCGAAAGAGAAGATGGATCTTGTCAAAGATACGGAAGAAGATATGGAAAACTGGTATAAGATTACTCTCTACCGTCTTATTGAAATCTGTAAGACAACAGCCTCCAAATATACCAGATCCAAAGTACGAAAAGCTCTTCCCGCAGATTATGCTTATGTGATTGAAGAACTGATCACAGAGAAAGCGGAGGTTCTCGATAAAGAGGCATATTATGATTCTATTGTAAATACGATCATTGAGATTGGCAGTGCGGAGAATTTTATCATAGCACTTGCAGAACTGATCCAGCGTCTGGTCGTGGATCATTTACATATTCTGGGGGATATTTATGACAGAGGTCCTGCTCCACATTTCATTATGGATCGCCTGATGCAGTATCACTCCCTGGATATTCAGTGGGGAAACCATGATGTTGTCTGGATGGGTGCGGCAGCAGGACAGAAAGCCTGTATTGCAACAGTGGTAAGAAACAGTATCCGTTACGGAAATCTGGATATTCTTGAGGATGGATACGGAATCAATATGCTTCCTCTGGCGACCTTTGTGATGGAGGCGTATAAGGATGATCCCTGCGAGATTTTTGCTATGAAAGGTGCTTTCAATTATAATGTTCTTGAGGAAGAACTGGGAAAAAAAATGCACAAGGCTATTGCTGTGATCCAGTTTAAATTAGAAGGTAAACTGGTGCGCAGACATAAAGAATTCCAGATGGAAGACAGAGCACTTCTTCATCGGATCAATCCGGAAAAAGGGACGATCACACTGCCTGACGGAAAAGAATATCCGCTTCGCGACAATAATTTTCCGACTATTGACTGGAAACATCCATACGAACTTACAGCCGGAGAAAAAGAAGTTATGGACAAACTGTCCTCTGCATTCAGAAACTGTGAAAAACTGCAAAACCACATCCGTCTCCTACTTGACAAAGGCGGGCTTTATACAGTATATAACGGAAATCTTCTGTTTCACGGAAGCATTCCTCTGAATGAAGACGGAACATTCCGGGAAGTACAGATTTATGGAAAAAGCTACAAGGGAAAAGAACTGTACGATGTACTGGAAACCTATGTGCGCAGAGCATTCTATTCTGTAGGAAAAGAAGAACAGAAGAAGGGCAGAGATATTATGTGGTATATCTGGGCAGCTCCGAATTCACCATTGTTTGGCAAGAGCAAGATGAGTACTTTTGAAAGATATTTCATAGAGGATCCTTCTACACATGAAGAGAAGAAGAGTGCTTATTACCGCCTCTGGGAGAATGAAGAAGTGGTAGATAATATGCTTCGTGAATTTGGTCTGGATCCGGAAAAAGGGCATATCATCAATGGCCATGTTCCGGTACACCAGAGTGAAGGAGAAAGTCCTGTAAAATGTGATGGAAAGGTTATCGTGATTGACGGTGGTTTTTCCAAGCCATATCAGAAAGTAACGGGAATTGCCGGATATACGCTGATCTATAATTCCTATGGACTGAATCTTACTGCTCATGAACCGTTTACGTCCAAAGCAGATGCTGTGGCAAGAGAGACTGATATTGTATCGAACCGCGTGGCAGTCAGCTACATGTCCAGACGCCAGCTTGTGGGTGATACAGATACAGGTCATGCGCTGAAAGAGAGAATACAGGAATTGATCCAGCTGCTGGATGCATACAGAACAGGTATCATCAAGGAAAAGAAATAAGGTTACTGTTCACATACCACTATCCCGCGAGGTGTTTTGGCATGAATATGCCAAAATCCCGAGACATACAAG
>OCAI01001392.1_pt1 | contig 11737 bp, 10 predicted proteins | sample 1538271 | NCBI WGS metagenome assembly OCAI01 (sample SAMEA2580269, study PRJEB22360) | human gut metagenome | biome: human gut; feature: human-associated habitat; material: faeces | place: Denmark | collected 2008/2010 | reverse complement strand
GAACGCTTTTCTGTCCTTATCCGGAACATATTTTATAGGTACTGATGAATTAGTTGTAAGAGATACTAAATTTTTAGACGCAGATGAAAATATTGATTGGGAAAAGTGGGCACCAAATGGTGGGCGAGTACCAGGAACAATCAAGGAAAATCAAACTATTCCTGCAGGAACTATTATTGACAGATATGGAAGTCAATGGGGAAAATATACATCACCAGCAGGAGTACCATATGAACAAAGGGCACTTCCATATATTGAGAACCCAAATGCATATCATAAATATGAAGTATTAAAACCAATTGATAACGTTACAATATCTGAGATTGCACCTGCATTTGAACAAGTTGGGGGTGGAATACAGTATGAATTACCCAATAATATTAAAAAATTAAAAGAATTAGACTATATAAAGGAGATTAAATAAATGACTAGAGAGGTATTAGAAAAAAAATTAAAAATAGCTGGAATTCCAGATTATATTTATAATCTGACAGGACAAGGAAAAAATGATGAATGTTTATGCTTGGAAAAAATTCAGGATAAGTGGTCGGTTTATTATTTAGAAAGAGGTATTAAGACAACAAATGAAATTTTTGACTCTGAAAATGATGCGTGTCAATTTTTGTATGACCAATTGATGAATTAAAAAATATATTATTAGGGTTATACTCTGGAACTCCCAACAACCTATAGCCTCTGCATGTCTATTAATTAACCATCATAGCTGTTGCGAAGCAATTAAGAATCCAAGATGTTAATTAATAGACACTAGCGAAATTTTGCCGAGCTGGGTATACGAACAAATATTGCAAAATGAATATGCTGATGTAACGCACTCCTAGCAACAGAATATTGCGAAAGCTTTGAAGCAAAAGAAAAAACAATCCTCAGGGCACGAACAGCTCTGAGGGATTTTTTTCGCAAAAAATGAAAAAAGTAGAGAAATTTTTCCGGTGTGACTGCTGTGTGACCACCATAGTGTATAATGTAATGTAATGTAGAAAGAAATAACAAAGAAAACGATATTAAATCGGGAATAAAATGTGAGGTGAAGAGTGATTAATGAGAAAACTGAATTTTTACCACTGGGAAGTATCGTGGTTGTAAAGGGATATTAATTCCTGTTGACAATATTAAATTAAATAAATAGGAAAATTAATGTGTATGAATAATATTACAAAAAATAGATTGATTCAGGTTGGAAAGAACAACGAAAAATTAATACTGATTTGATCCGAAAGAAATATGATGAAATTGGATTAGAATATCCAGAAGTTGTAGATAAATTCTTAAAAGAATATGGCATGTTAAATATAAATCCTAGAGATAAGTGCTATTTTGATGTTTCGTTTAATGCAATCAAAGCAATTGGATGTAATCTTGATGGTTCATATTTTAAAGAGTGTTTAGCTGAATATGATATAAATGAAACAGTATATCCAATTGGAGAAGCTTGTAGAAAGAATTTATTAGTACTAATGACATTAACAGAATCGTTTTATTGTTTTACAGATGGGCTATTATTATTTTTGGGTGGTTCAGTTGATGAAATGCTTGATTGTATAGTAGGAGAATGTAGAAAGCCAATAGAAATTGAATAGGTGATAATTGATGAAGACAAGATTCCAAAAGATATGTCAAAGCGGATGTGTATGCAGTTTGAAGTATCTAGAATTGATATTTGGTAATATCAAATGCAATTTGATAATGAAATTATTGAGGCTGCAGAACATGAAGGAAAAGTATAGAGATTTCCATTTTGGAGAATTTATCGAAAAGCCAAATCAGTGTGGATATTTTGAACAAAATGGAAATTGGTATACATACGTAATAGATGAAAGAAATTTTTGTATATTTACAGGACCATTTAATGGGAGCGCAATAATATATGCGTTTTCTATAGAAGCTGGAAATGGAAGATTATGGGAAAGCGAAAAATATAAGTTTTGATAAAAATACAGGAGAAATACAAGGGATGATGATTACAAAATAAAATTGATGAATAAGTAATGCCTGCTGATTAAGAAGATATCTGTAATTTCTAAATTTTATGTTTGCATCGCTTATACCATAATCAGAACAAATGCACAGTGGTATATTATTTTTTTAATATTTAGGGTGACAAAACAATATATTTATAATAAAATGATATTGTTAAATTATTAATAAAAAGCATACTAAAGAGAGGAGAAAGTTATGCAGGACATTAGTATCATTGGAATTATTGTTGCAGTTGTTGTTCTTGTTATCCTGTTGTTTATGGCAATCGGATACGTGAAGGCACCGCCTGATATGGCGTATATCATTTCAGGTGTGAAGAAAAAGTCAAAGGTAGTTATCGGAAAGGCGAGCATACGTATTCCGTTTTTTGAGCGTCTTGATAAGCTGAATCTCAGACTGATACCTATCGATGTAAAGACGAGCAATGCAGTACCGACAGCAGATTATATCAATATCAACGTCGATGCTACGGTAAACGTAAAGATCAGTAATAATCCTGAAAAGCTACGCCTTGCGGCTGAGAATTTCCTTAACAAAAACACAGAGTATATCGCTGGTGTTGCCAGAGAGGTTCTCGAGGGTAATGTACGTGAGATTGTTGGAAAAATGAAGCTTGAAGAGATGGTCTCAGACCGTCAGAAGTTTGCCAATCTGGTAAAAGAGAATGCAGAGCCTGATCTTGCGGCAATGGGACTTGATATCATCAGCTTTAATGTGCAGAATTTTGTGGATGGCAACGAGGTAATAGAGAATCTTGGTATCGACAATATCGTAAAGATTAAAAAGGCCGCCGCCATCGCAAGGGCAGAGAGTGAGAGAGACATCAAGGTAGCTCAGGCTTCGGCTGATAAAGAGTCAAATGATGCAGCGGTTGCAGCACAGACAGAGATTGCCAAGAAACAGAATGAGCTCGCTATCAAGAAATCAGAGCTTCAGATGGAGGCTGATACAAAGAAGGCTATGGCGGATGCGGCTTACGACATCCAGAAGGAGGAGCAGCGTAAGACCATTGAGGTTGCCACAGCAAACGCTGATATCGCAAAGCAGGAGCGAGAGATTGAGTTAAAGCAGAAAGAGGTTGCAGTAACAGAGCAGTCTCTTGAGGCAGAGGTCAAGAAAAAGGCTGAAGCCAATAAATACGCAGCACAGCAGCAGGCAGAGGCACAGCTCTACCAGCGTCAGAAGGAAGCAGAGGCAAGACAGTTCGAGGCACAGCGTCAGGCGGAGGCACAGAAAGCAGAGGCAGAAGCCATGAGATATGCCAAGGAGCAGGAAGCTGCCGGTATCCGTGCAGTCGGAGAGGCAGAAGCATCAGCTATCCAGGCAAAGGGTATTGCAGAGGCTGAGGCTATGGAGAAAAAGGCAGAGGCATATGCCAAGTACAATAAGGTAGCCGTTGCAGAGATGATGATTAAGGTGCTGCCTGATATCGCAGCCAAGGTTGCAGAGCCACTTGGACAAATCGACAAGATTACTATTATTGGTGGCGGTGATGGCGAAAATGGTGTAGGCAAGGTTGCCGGAAATGTACCGGTTGTAATGGCAAAGGTATTTGAGAGTATGAAAGAGGCAACAGGTATTGATTTATCTGAGATTATCAACGCTGATTCATATGACGCAAAGGTAAATCGCAACGTAAATGTAACCGGACTTGATGGAGTAAATCTCGTTGTAAATGCGGATACGGACAAAAACGGTGAAAAGACTGAAAATTACATGATTATATGATATATTTTGTTGCATAAAAGCAGATTGCCTGTACATGGTGACATATATAAATAATGAAGAGGAAAATCTATGAACGATAAAAGAAAGATAATAGCAATATTTATAATTGTTGCGATAGTAGCTGCGCTGGCTGCAGTTGCCACATTTTTTGTGATTAAGTCAGCAAAAAACGAGGCTAAAGGCTCGTCACAGATGACGGAAACAGCCACAGAGGATAGTTCAGACAAGGACGACCCGCAGCATACGGGAGACAATGCCGGCTCAATGAGTGTGACATCTGATGATGGGGCTTCTGCGGATGAGACACAGATACTGTCTGCAAGCACTGTTGCGGAAAATAGTAATCTGACCTTCGGAATTGATGTATCTAAATATCAGGGCACCATAAAGTGGGACAAGGTTGCCGCAGGCGGAATTGATTTTGCGATGATACGTGTGGGCTACAGAACCCAGAAAACAGGTGAGATGTGTGTTGATACAAATGCCAGATACAACATGCAGGAGGCACAGAAAAATGGCATAAAGGTTGGAGTATATTTTTTCTCATCAGCAGTAAATGAAACAGAAGCCATTGAAGAGGCAGACTGGGTTGCAGACTACATCTCAAAATATCAGATTACATATCCGGTGGCATTTGACTGCGAGGGCTTCACAGACTCAGCAAGCAGACAGTATGGCATGTCATCAGAGGCCCGTACCAAAGTAGCTGAGGCATTTTTGCAGGAAATATATAAAAAAGGATACACGCCTATGTTTTACGCTGCCATGAATGAGTTGTCGGAAAACAGCCAGTGGGATACTAAAACACTTGAGAGCAGGTACAAAATCTGGGTGTCACAATATCCGGACACGGCTTATCCGGAAACACCAAAGTCATCTTATGAAGGCACACATGCCATGTGGCAGTATACCAATAAGGGAAAGGTGTCAGGGATTGATAAGCCGGTAGATTTGAATGTGGCATACTTTGGTTTTGATGAAACAGAATCTGCAAAAAATGGTGATGCGGCTGACAATGCAACAGCTGACCCGGAAGCAAATATGAAGTTTTCGGATGTAAATGAGACCGTAACTGCCAAGGAGAGCGTCAATCTGAGGGATATTCCAAGTCAGGGCAATGACAGCACAATTAAGGTAACGCTGAATAACGGTGATACAGCAACAAGAACAGGCGTCAGTGACAGTGGATGGTCACGTGTCGAATATAATGGACAGACATATTATGCCATTTCAAACTACCTCACAACAGATATGAACTATGTAGTTCCCGGGCAGGACGGAAGTGGCAGCGGAGACGGACTGAAGACAAAGTTCAAGGAGTGTAATGATACTGTCACTGCAAAAATAGAGGTTAATCTGCGTGCACTTCCAAGTGTCACAAATCCGGATGCTACAGTTGTTGCAACGATAAAAAATGGGGAAACCGTCACCAGAACCGGAATCAATGAGGAGTTTGGCTGGTCACGCGTGGAATATAATGGACAGACACTTTATTGTGTGACAAGCTATCTGAGTGTGCAGTAATATAAGTAAATAAAAGCGATAGAACCACTTGCAACGCAGGTCATATTTGCAGCAGATGTGGCTTATGAGTCTGTTGACAGCGGCAGTGCATTATTGACAGATGAGTCACAGAAGGTGACAGTACAGCTTCAGAATGGAACAGCAGTTATTCCGCAGGGTGCAGATATTGAGACTGCTAAAGCGGCAATAGCAAAAGCGCTTGTTGTAAACGCAGACGAAGTTGATGTAAAAAACCTTGATTGGGAGTACGAGTGCGAGGGCAAGGATAAGACTAAATTACAGAAAAATACAGCATTCGGAAGCTTAGAGGGCTTTACGAGCACAACAACGAAAAAATACTTTGGAATACTGTAACAACAGAATATAATCATCCGGCATTTTTAGAAAACGGTGAAGGAGATTTCAAATTCAGACTTAAGGGAAGCGATGAGGTTGTTACACTCCACAGAGCTTACAAGTATGAATCATCATTTGTTTTAAAGGATGCTCCGTATGAAGTGAGCATGGCTTTTAACGCGGATCAGTCATATGATTTTGATGCTACAGCAAGAGCAATTTATGATGCTGTGATAGCAAAGACAAATCCGGCAGGGCTTACATATGATGATGTGGCAATGGAGTACAATGCCGGAACAGATATAATACCAAATTGGCAGCCACTTAATTCTACAAACTGGACTGCAGCATTTAAAAAATTTGGTCCGGGAGAGTGGACTATCCGCATAAAGTGGGATGGAAATAAGAACTATAAAGGTACACAGACACAGGTAAATGTGACTACAGCCGATAACCGTATAGCAGCGGCCGTTGTATGCAGGGAGGGAGTATCTTTTTCATACAATATGGACACTGCCGTTATGAAACAGTCAATATTTGATCAGGTAATTGATTGGGACAACAGTACATTGCCTGCAAAGGATACGTTAAGTGTTGATGATTTTACAATGGAATACTATGGTGTTGATGATGTAGCCGGAGTTGAGGGAGTCACCAGGCAGTGGGCTCCGACAGAAGGCGGAAAGGTTAATTTACTTACTTATCTGCAGATGGGTGCAGGAGAGCAGCAAATCCGTATAACATATAAAGGCAATGCCGAGTATCGTCCATCAGCATCAGCAGAGACTAGTGTGACCGTTAATAAGGCAAAGGTAAATGTTAAAGTAAAGTCAACAAACATTTATGCCGGAGATGCACTACCACAGGATTTTGTTACAACAAATCCTTCAGACAGGTTTGATGTATATACAATCTATGCCGGTCTTACAAGCAATGTAAATGCAGGCATTTATCTTCAGATGCCTGAGAAGTATACAAACAGCACAGTACTTAAGCTTATAGATCCGGTTGTTTCAAAGCTATATGGAAAGTCCTTTACACAGATGATGCAGGACGGTATGACAGTCGGAGAGCTTAGAAAACTTTTCAGCACACAGGAGCTGCTTGACACGTTGAAGAAGCTTCATATAGATACGGGTACAGTTGGACAGATTCTTGAGATAATAAATAAGCTTCCTTCTGTTGCAGACACAGTGAGAGTGTCATTTGGTACTCCAAACCGTGCCGGTCTTTATACGGTGACAGCGGTTACCGATAACAAGAATTATGAGACAGGTGTTGGAGTTGGTGCTTTACTTGTCAAGATGCATTCAAAAGGAACTAAGCTTAGTTGGAATCAGAGCTTTACAAATGGGAAGCTTAAAGCCTCAGATGTAGCATCCTTTGATTTTGGAGCAACGCTATCATATGATGGTGATGTCTCAATCAGCCAGAGCAATGTGCATTATCTATACAGTGGCTTTACAAGCAAGTGGAAGCCATATTCAAGCACAAAGGCTCCTACAGAGCCGGGCAGATATGTAGTCACAGTAGTTACAATTGGTGGCAATTATCAGGCAGCTCCTATTACTAGAAGCTTTCAGATCGTAAAATAACTAAAATCCGCTATACTTTAAAACAAAGTATAGCGGATTTTTTTGATAAATTTATGGAATCTATTTTTCAAGAATACCTGGAAAGGAGCATTAAAACTTATCTTCGTGGCGACAGCGGATTCTCTTCCCAAAACTTTATGAAACCTGTGAGAGTAATGGCTGTTTCCTATTGACATTTCAGTTTATCGGGAGTAAACTATAATTAGTTTACTCCCGATAAACTGAAAGGAGAAATCTTTATGGCTGAGATGAAGATGGGCGTAGTGGAATCCCACTTTGCCGATATTATTTGGGCGAATGAGCCTTTGCACTCCAGAGAATTGGTAAAGCTCTGTGAAAAAGAACTGAACTGGAATCGCTCCACCACCTATACGATATTACGCAAGCTTTGTGAGCGTGGTATCTTCCAGAATAATGGTGGCATCGTTTCCTCTGTTCTGTCTAAAAATGATTTCTATGCCGTTCAGAGCGAGCAGTTCGTTGACGAAACCTTTGAAGGTTCCCTTCCTGCTTTCATTGCGGCTTTTACACAAAGGAAGGGTATTTCTCAACAGGAAGCTGCGGAGATTCGACGCATGATTGATGCAGCCGCCGGAAAGGAGTAATCTATGAGTTCATTCTTTTTGAAAATTGTAAATATGAGTATCGCCGCATCTTGGCTGATCCTTGCGGTCGTACTTTTGCGTGTGGTTTTGAAAAAGGCACCTAAGTGGATCAATGTCCTACTGTGGGGTATCGTAGCTTTTCGATTGATTTGCCCGTTCAGTTTTGAAAGCGCATTGAGCTTGATTCCAAGTGCCGAGACCATCAGTCCTGAAATCATGATGGACTGGACACCAGAAATCTCCACAGGCGTAAGCTCTATCGACAAGGTAGTGAATCCAATTATTACGGACACCTTTGCTCCAGAGCCAATTGCAAGCGCAAATCCACTTCAGCTTTTGATTCCTGTGCTGGCAATCGTATGGGCAATAGGCATCATAGCCATGCTCGTTTATGCTGCCGTCAGCTATTTCCGCTTGCAAAAGAAAGTCGGTGCATCCCTTTCTGTGCGGGACAACATTTGGATTTGTGACGATATACAAACACCTTTTATTCTTGGTTTCTTCAAACCGAGCATCTACATTCCCTCCGGGACAGATGAAGCACAGTTGCCCTATATTATTGCCCATGAGAATGCTCATCTGAAACGCTGTGACCATTGGTGGAAACCGTTGGGGTATTTAGTGTTGGCAATCCATTGGTTCAATCCTCTTGTATGGATTGCATATATTTTACTTTGCCGAGATATTGAACTTGCCTGCGATGAAAAAGTTATTCGTGGACTGAATCAAAACGAGTCTATTTCTTATTCAGAAGCTCTGCTTTCTTGTAGCGTGAATAGAAGAACAGTTATGGTTTGTCCACTTGCCTTTGGAGAGGTTGGCGTCAAAGAAAGGGTGAAAAATGTGCTGAATTACAAGAAACCTGCATTTTGGATTGTTGCTATTGCTGTGGTTTCAAGTATTGTTCTTGGGGTATGTTTCCTGACAAATCCGAGTTCATTCCCAGTGAAACTTGATTCTGTTCAAATTTCCAAAGCAAGCACCATGGACTTTAGAACAAATAGCGGACCGACCACATTCCAATTATCCGCAGCGGAAATTGACGAGTTGAGCAATCGTATTAAAAACTTAAAGATTGGTCACAAAGACCAATCTTTGCAAGGTCATACACCTTTCTATTCCCTTCATGTGGATACCAAGGAAAACGACAGAATCACATTCAGCGGTTTTGATTCCAACGGAAATCAAGCAGCAATTCTGTATGAGAATGTGTATTACCGAATAACTGACTCTGACTTTATCAGCTATTTACAACGCATCTGTGCCGGGGAAACCAGAACAGAATCGATTAACGAAACCAATGTTGATACAGCAATCCATAATGCAATCATGGAACATAACAGCGATAGATACTACAAAGGTGTTTTTGCCTGCGAAAGCCATACTGTATTGGCTACAGAAGCCGGTGGGGCTGCAAACTCTGAGGAGAATGAGACATTGACAGTATATGTTCTCACTCTTTATGAGGAATATAATTTGTCCGAAGAAGGGATTGAAAGTGTCGGTGGAGGTTGTGGTCCTGTTGCCCTAACTTTCAATGTGACAGAGAATGGATATGAACTATCTGAATATTGGGAGCCGGGAGATGGCAGCCAATACTCTGATGATATTCGTAAAAAGTTCCCGGAGGATATATTAGATGAAGTCTGGAATCCTCAGGATTATGTGGATGCAATGACAGCAGAAAATGAACAAAAGGCACTCGAATTTTCGGCACAAAAGTGAGATTTCAAAGATTGATAATGAACGCAGTGTTTTAGGGAATAAAGTCAAAAAAATAAAATGTTATTAATCTAAAATCATGCATAAAGTAGAAATAGTGTAAAAATGTCATGGATATAATGATAGAATTGTTTGAAATAGTGCGTTAAAATACAAAATAACGAAATACGTAAGTAAAGGGGCATTTTATGGAATATTCAGCAATTTTTCATGATATGGATAAAAGATTCTGCTATGCGATAGATAAGGATTTGTTTGTGATACGCGTGCAGGTAAAAAAGGATGATATGAAGGAGGTAATCCTTCACTATGAGGACAAGTATATACCAATCGAGCGCAAGGATACGCGAATGACACTTCCTATGAAGAAGGTAGCCACCTCGCAGTTTCACGATTATTATGAGGCGCAGCTTCAGATGCATCTGATATGTCTGAGATACTTTTTTGAATTTACGGACATGCAGGGTGAAAAGGTATATTACGGCAATTATGAGTTCGACAAGGAGTGCATCACAAACAGGGATAGAATGTTTGACTGCCCGCAGAATCTCAGAGAGGAAGAGATGTTTGAGGTGCCACAGTGGGCAGCCAACAAGGTAGTGTATCAGATTTTTCCATCGCGCTTTGCCACAACACAGCCGGTGGACAAAAAGCTGTGGTATAAAGCGCCGATTACGCCTATGGATGATTTGCATGGCAATCTCAGGGGAATCATAGAGCATCTGGATTATATTAAAGATCTGGGAATCGATGTGGTGTATCTGACACCAATCTTTAAATCAAATTCATGCCATAAGTATGATACCATTGATTATTATCAGGTTGACCCATCGTTTGGAACAACAGAGGACTTAAAGGAGCTTGTACAAAAATCTCACGAGCGTGGGATGAAGGTAGTGCTGGATGCGGTATACAATCACACAGGAAGAGAATTTTTTGCATTTCAGGATATACTTGAAAAGGGCGAAAAGTCAAAATATCTCGACTGGTATTTTATCGACGAGCTGCCACCTAGGGGTGAATGGGGAGAAATTCCAAACTTCAAATGCTTCGGTTATTACGGTGGAATGCCAAAGCTTAATTTGAAAAATCCTGAGGTTGAAAAATACATCACGGATGTTGCCTGCTACTGGATTAAGGAATGTGATATTGACGGATGGAGACTGGATGTAGGAGACGAAATCAGTCATTTCTTCTGGAAGAATTTCAGAAAGGCAATCAAGGCTGTAAAGAAGGATATGCTGATAATTGGTGAGATATGGCACTACGCAGGCGACTTCCTCGAGGGAGATGAGTGGGATACTGTAATGAACTATCCATTCTACCTGAATCTGATAGACCTGCTTGCAGATGAAAAGATAAATGTCAGTCAGTTTGTACAGAATCTGGGATATCTGAAGGGGCGCTTAAACAAAAAGTGCTATCCTCTGATGTGGAACCTGATTGACAGCCATGATACAGCAAGATTTCTACATCTGTGCAACGATAATAAGAAAAAACAGCATCTCGCAGCAGCCTTTCAGCTGTTACTGCCGGGAATGCCTATGGTTTACTATGGCGATGAGTATGCCATGCCGGGAGCAAATGATCCGGACTGCAGACGAGGCATGTACTGGGATGAGGAATACCAGGACAAGGAGATGTATAATTGGTATAAGAAGCTCATGCAGATTAGAAAAGCACATGCATGCATCGTAGAGGGCGAAATGATTGAGACAATCACAAATGACGATGATGATACGATTGTTATGATCAGAAAAAACGGCGAGGAGACAATCGCAATGCTTTTCAATTGCGGCAGCAGTGTAAAGGAATTTAATGAGTATGCCAAGAAATATAATCTGCTGACAGATAGCGCATTTGACGGAAAAGTAGAGGGGCTTGACGCTGCCGTAATTGTGCTTTAAAAATATTATACGGATTATCTATAGGAAGACGGGGTTTTACCCGTCTTCTTTTGGTATAAGGGAAGTAGTTTTTGCATAAAATCAATTCTGTTGAGGTAAAATTGAGATTGACATTGTATTGTATGAGTATAAAATACAAGGAATCAGGTGATGTACAATGAAAAGGCATAAAATATGTAAAATTATTTTGGCTATACTGGCAGTTTTTTTATGTGTGGCTTTTTATGAGTTAATCGGAATCTGCATCACATATAAAAAACAGCCGGCGGTGTCTGATGCTACTATAAAGGAAACACAAAATATTATGAGTGTGGCGGGG
>OCAI01001373.1_pt1 | contig 11939 bp, 9 predicted proteins | sample 1538271 | NCBI WGS metagenome assembly OCAI01 (sample SAMEA2580269, study PRJEB22360) | human gut metagenome | biome: human gut; feature: human-associated habitat; material: faeces | place: Denmark | collected 2008/2010 | reverse complement strand
GCACTCAGGGCAATGTCCTCAAATGCGCGGGAGCGATGTCCCGCCATGCGCACGAGCGTCAAGCCAACTGGCCAATGCCGCAGCAAGACTCCCGGCATGAAGCCGCCCGGTAGGAGACGGCGCGAATCGTCCTCGATAGGGAATTGAGGTGGGTGCCGGTGAAAGGTTGGCTGTCTGCATGAGGTTCGAGGCTTTGGAGATGAAGAAGAAACTTTATGCCTAAGGTCGTCAGTACTGCAAGTCTATGAAATTTATTTATTTTGAGCATTCATCGCAGCAAAAATGATTTGACCAATAAGTTAAAGAAATAAAGGCCTGTCTATTCTTTTTAGAAAAATGTTTTAAGGGTCAATTGGAATTGCGTTAATTGCAGTTTTGCGGTCTTGGTGTTAACGCTTAATTGTTAACCCAAAAGGTCCTTTAATTGTCTATTGTAATGAATAAAAATATAAAGTTTGGGTGATGCATTCCTATTGTTTGGAATTAATCAGGAAGATATCTTTATCAATATGGTGTTAATTTAGTATCAATAATCTGTCTATTTCAGAAAAAGATAGGTTTTATGAGGACTGTTATATGAAATTGATGTCAATTAACTAGTTGAAATATATGAAATATAAATAACAATCGACAAATGTTTGTTATGTGATTGCTTTTTTATATTTCTATGAGGCTTTAAAGGCCCTAAAAGTTCAATATTGCTGCAACAGCTTCAGCATGGTTCGGCGAGAAGAAGGAAGCCGGTTCGTTTTGAAGATGTTGTTTCATCAACTTCTGGGGCACAAAATGTCATCTGGGAAAAAAATCGGACTATTTGCATGTACTGGCATTGTTGCCGGTAACATGATGGGTAGCGGCATCGCCCTGCTTCCCTCAAATCTCGCCAGTATTGGTTCTGTTGCACTGTTTGGTTGGCTGATTGCTATGTTTGGCGCGTTGGCGCTTGCATATGTATATGCCCGTCTATCTACAGTGAATCCGCAAAGCGGCGGTCCTGTCGCTTATGCGGGTGAAATTAGCCCGGCCTTCGGGTATCAAACCGGCGTGCTTTATTACCACGCCAACTGGATCGGCAACCTTGCAATTGCAATTACCGCTGTTTCCTATCTCTCAGTCTTCTTCCCAATTCTCAATCATCCCATTCCTGCCGGCATTGCCTGCGTCGCGGTTGTGTGGTTCTTCACGATCCTCAACTTCTTCGGCGGCTCAATGATCGGCAAGGTCACTACGTTCGGCGTTATTGCGCTCCTTATCCCTGTTGTCGGCACGGCAACTTTCGGCTGGTTCTGGTTTGATCCCCAGCTCTACATGGATAACTGGAATGTCTCTGGCACGACTGACTTGGATGCTACCTGCCGCAGCGTTCTGCTGTGCCTCTGGGCCTTCATCGGTATTGAATCGGCCTCTGTCTCGTCCGGTCTCGTTGACAATCCTCGCCGTACGGTTCCGCTCGCCACGATGCTTGGCGCCTTGCTCGCCGGTCTCGTCTACATCGGTTCGTCTCAGGCTATCGCCGGCATGTTCCCGGCCTCTGTGACGGCTGCCTCGGGTGCTCCGTTTGCTCTTTCGGCCTCGCTGATGGTCGGTGACTGGGCTGCTCCGGTTGTGTCTGCTATCACGGCTCTCGCCTGCCTCACCTCGCTCGGCTCTTGGATGATGCTTGTTACTCAGGCCGGTGCCCGTGCCGCTCAGGAAGGCTATATCCCCAAGATCTACGGTGAACTCGACAAGAACGGTCTCCCCCGCAAGGGTCTGATCCTCTCGGCCACGCAAATGACGGTGCTTATGGCGGTCATCACGGCCATGAACGCAAGCGGCGGCTCTGCTTCTGACCTCTTCGGCATGATCACCGGTATCGCGGTTCTCCTCACGATGCTCCCGTACTTCTACAGCTGCGTCAACCTGCTGCGCATCGAAGGCGCAACGACCCGCAACGTTATCAGCTGCATCGCATCGGTCCTCGGCAGCGGATTCTGCTTCATCGCCCTGGCCGGCGCCGGCTTCAACCAACTGATCGCTACCTTCATCGTCAGCCTGGTCATCATGATGTTCTTCTCCTGGAAGAAGGGCAAGCTCCAGGCGACTGTCAAGACTGCTGCTGCAGAAGCTTCCGACAAGTCCGAAGCTGGCAAGGCTGCAGTGCTCGTCGGCGACAACTAATCAGTCAACACCTCTTTCATCAACTTCTTCCTCTGGCTGGGTCTGCTCACTTTATGTGACGGATTGAGAGGGCAGGCCCAGCCCCTTCTGGTTTCACCACCACATCTCCCTTTGTGAGGTTTCATTATGAACATCATCGTTGAGCTCGTCTCGCCTGGTCGTTTCTTTAAAGACGCCCCGATTCACAGCCTGAATGAGTGCTTAAAAAAACGCGGGTTCGAAGTCGTATTTGCCGCCGATCAGGCGGATCTTGTTCGCGTCGTCGAAAATAATGCCCGCCTTGCCGGTGTGGTGATCGACTGGGAAGATTCTCCTCAGGAACTCTGCCAGCAAATTCATGATTTCAATGAATATCTCCCCGTTTTTGCTTTCTCGAGCTCCAACAGTGTGACGGATGCTACGTTCCAGCAGCTCTCACTGAATGTTGAATTCTTCGAATATGAAATTTCGAACGCTGCGGACATCGCCGTTACGATCTCCCAGAAGGTCGAGGAATACGAAAAGGCTGTTACGCCTCCGCTGACACGCGCATTGATGAACTTTGCCAAAGAAGGCAAGTACACATTCTGCACGCCGGGCCATATGAGCGGCACGGCCTTCCAGCACAGCCCGGTCGGCGCATTGTTCTATGACTTCTTCGGCGCCAACACCTTCAAGGCTGACGTTTCGGTTTCCGTGGGTGAACTCGGCTCTCTGCTTGACCACTCCGGTCCTCATCGCGATGCTGAGAAATACATCGCTGAGACGTTCAATGCTGACCGCAGCTACATCGTTACGAACGGCACGTCGACCGCCAATAAGATCATCGGTCTGTACTCCGCTCCAGCCGGCAGCACTGTGCTGATTGACCGCAACTGCCACAAGTCGCTCACGCATCTGATGATGATGAGCAATGTGATCCCAATCTATCTGCGCCCGACTCGCAACGCCTACGGCATTCTGGGCGGTATCCCGCAGAGCGAGTTTAAGCACGAGACCATTGAAAAGCGTGTGAAAGAAACGCCGAACGCCACGTGGCCGGTTCACGCTGTGGTGACCAACTCCACCTATGACGGTCTGTTCTACAACACCGGCTTCATCAAGAATACGCTGGATGTGAAGTCGATTCACTTCGACTCCGCGTGGGTGCCTTACACCAACTTCAGCCCGATTTATCAGGGCCTCGCCGGCATGAGCGGCGGCCGTACAGAGGGCAAGGTGATCTACGAAACTCAGTCGACGCATAAGCTGCTGGCTGCGTTCTCGCAGGCTTCCATGATCCATGTGAAGGGTGAAATCAATGAAGCGACGTTCAACGAAGCGTTCATGATGCACACCTCCACGTCGCCCTTCTATCCGATCGTGGCATCGACGGAAACTGCTGCCGCTATGATGCGCGGCAACGTCGGTCACCGTCTGATTGATGAATCCATCGATCGTGCGATTCGCTTCCGTAAGGAAATCAAGCGTCTTCGCGAAGAATCCGATTCTTGGTTCTTCGACGTGTGGCAGCCCGAAAACATCGGCACGAAGGAATGCTGGGAACTCAAGCCCGAAGACAAGTGGCATGGCTTCCGCAACATCGATCAGGAGCACATGTATCTTGACCCGATCAAGGTCACGCTCCTCACGCCGGGTCTCAATGGCGACGGCACGATGGCTGAGCGCGGCATTCCCGCTTCGATCGTTTCCAAGTATTTGGATGACCGCGGCGTGATCGTTGAAAAGACGGGTCCCTACAACCTGCTCTTCCTCTTCTCCTTCGGTATCGACAACACGAAGGCGATGGGGCTGCTGCGTGAACTCTGCAACTTCCGCCGCGACTACGACCGCAATCTTGAGATCAAGGAAGCGATCCCGTCGCTTTACAAGAAGGATCCGAGCTTCTACGACGGCATGCGTCTGCAGGAACTGGCCCAGGGCATCCATAAGCTCATCGTTGAACACGATCTGCCGAACATGATGTTCCACGCGTTTGAAACGCTGCCGAAGATGGTCATGACGCCGTTTGATGCCTTCCAGCGCGAACTCAACGGTGAGGTTGAGGAAGTCCGCATTCAGGATATGCAGGACAAGGTCAACGCCAACATGATTCTGCCGTATCCGCCGGGAGTTCCTCTGGTTATGCCGGGCGAAATGCTCACGGCCGACAACCGCGCGGTGCTGGACTTCATGCTCATGCTCTGCGAAATCGGCGAGCACTTCCCGGGCTTCGAAACCGATATCCACGGTGCCTATCGTCAGCCGGACGGTTCCTACACCGTCAAGGTTCTGAAGATGTAAGGCTTCTAGGTTAGGCAGAGATCTGCTGGTGGGGCGGCGGACACATTTGTTGGGTTCCAATGTGTCCGCCGCCTGCAGCCCCATACGAGCAGTGGGAAGCTGGAAGATCTCTGCCGCTTTTCACTCCACCAGAACCCAATCCATCAATCCCAACTTACATTAGGTGGCTACATGACTAACGAGAACATCTCGGTCACAGAAGTACAAAATGAAAATTCGGTTATTGCGGAACGCCGCGCCAAGCTCCTTAAGCTTCGCGAACACGGCGTCGCCTATCCGAATGACTTTGTCCGCAAGGATTTGTTCGGTGACCTTAACGAAAAGTACGGCAACAAGACCGCTGAAGAGCTTGCAGCGCTCGCGCCGAAGGTCGCTTGTGCAGGCCGTGTGATGCTCAAGCGAGTCATGGGCCGACTCACTTTTGCGACCGTCCGCGACTATACGGGGACAATGCAGTATTTCGTCCAAGAAAGCACGGTGGGCGAAGCCGCTTATGCAGATTTCAAGACGCTCGACCTCGGCGACATCGTTGCTTGTGAAGGTACGCTGATGCGTACTCAGGCCGGCGATCTGGCCATTAAGGTGACGTCATTCCGCTTGATGGCCAAGAGCCTTCGGCCGATGCCCGATAAGCACAAGGGCCTGCAGGACCAGGAATTCTGCTATCGCCGCCGCTATGTGGATTTGATGGTCAATGCCGAATCACGCGAGCGCTTTATCAAGCGTTCGAAGGCAATTGCCTCCATTCGCAATTTCATGCTGGCCAACGACTTCCTGGAAGTGGAAACGCCGATGCTGCATCCGATTCCGGGCGGCGCTAATGCACGTCCCTTCATCACGCACCATAATGCGCTGAATACTGAAATGTACCTGCGCATTGCGCCGGAACTTTATCTGAAGCGTCTGGTGGTTGGCGGCTTTGAACGCGTATTCGAAATTAATCGAAACTTCCGCAATGAAGGCATTGATGCGCGTCACAACCCAGAATTCACCATGATGGAGTTCTACGCCACCTATTGGACCTATAAGGACCAGATGGAATTTACCGAAGCGCTTCTGCGACATGTCGCGCGTGAAGTGACCGGTTCGGCCATCGTGACGTATCAGGGAATGACGATCAATTTCGAGGAGCCCTTCGACAAGCTCACGCCGAAGCAGGCCATCTTGAAGTACAGCCCCGAATACACTGAAAGTCAGCTCACGGACGAAGATTTCCTGAAGAAGGAAATCAAGCGTCTCGGTGCCGACGAGCAGATTGATCCGACGCTCGGCTCGCTGCAGATGGCGCTTTTTGACGAAACCGTTGAAAAGAAGCTCATCAAGCCGACCTTCATCATTGACTATCCGACGGAAATTTCGCCTTTGGCCCGAGCCTCGGATGTGAATCCGGACATTACGGAACGCTTTGAACTCTTCATTGCCGGCCGAGAAACCGCCAACGGCTTCTCCGAACTTAACGATCCGGATGATCAGGCAGCTCGCTTCCGCGCGCAGGTTGAGCGCAAGGGACACGGTGACGATGAAGCGATGTATTACGACGCAGATTACGTGACGGCACTTGAATATGGATTGCCGCCAACCGCCGGGTGCGGCATCGGCATCGATCGCTTTATGATGTTGCTTACGGACGCACCTACGATTCGTGACGTGTTGCTCTTCCCCGCGCTGAGACCGGAGAGCAAGAATTGATCATTGAGTTGATTTTGTAAACGCAATGGCAGCCGCGCAGGAAAGTTTCTCCTGCGGGGCTGCTCTTGTTTGCGGCCAGAGGGCAAAAAGGGGCCACAAATGACTAAATTCAAAATGAACAGAACGCAGTTCATGCTGCTGACTGCTTTGAACATGCTGGGATCGGGAATCCTGATGCTGCCGGCGAAAGTTGCACAGGTGGGCGGGATCGGACTTTTGTCCTGGTTTGTTGTTTGCCTTGCAGCTGTCGCGATGGCATACGCATTTGCCAACTGCGGGATTTACTCCAAATATCGTCTGGGCGGTTTAGGCGCTATCGCCGAAAATGCCTTCGGCATGCCCGGCTCTTTTTTGACCAACTATATTTACGCATTTTCTGTCGTCATCGCCAACGTTGCCATTGCTACCACCGCTGTCGGCTATCTGCTGGGTATTTTCGGCATTCAGGCCGATTTGGGCGTTGTGCAGTGCTTAACGATAGCGCTGCTTTGGCTCTCGACGCTGGTGAACTTCGCGGGCGTTAAAGCCATGGGGCGCCTCAGCGCGGTGACCATCTGGGGCATCTTGATCCCGCTCCTTTTTCTAATCTGTGCGGCGCCGTTCAGCTTTGACGCACAGTTGTTTGCACAGAATTGGAATCCTCGTGATTTGTCGATGCAGACCGCGGTGACAGCGACGGCCCCCATGATGTTCTGGGCCTTTTTGGGATTAGAGTCAGCTTGCGCTAACGACGACAGCGTCGATAACCCAGAAAAGTCTGTTCCTAAAGCTGTATTGGCCGCTACCCTTGCGGTGGCAGTCATTTATGTCGGATCAACAACTTTAACCGCAGGCTTGCTTCCAGAGTCAGAACTGGTGGATTCCGGAGCTCCGCTCTTTGTCATCTTCGTGAGTCTTTTTGGTTCGACGGCGAGCCGCATCCTGGCAGTGCTGCTCTTTTTGGCCTGTGTCGGGTCACTCGTTACGTGGCAGTTTACGATGTACCGAGTCTTCATGACCTCCGCCAGGCTGGGATACTTCCCAGCGTTGTTTAAACGCGTTGGTAAAACCGGTGTTCCTTATTTAGGACTCTTTATCCTATGTTTCATCCAGACGCTGTTGGTGCCGTTTATGCCGGTCTCCAACTTGTTCAGTCAGTTTGATCTGCTGGTGGACATCTCGGTCATTACCAATGTCTTCCCGTATTTTCTCTGTATGGCCGCCACTTTTGTAGTTGTGCGCAGAGCCGGACTTCAAGGCGTCAAGAAGGTTTGTGTTGAAGCGGCTGCCTTGGGCTCACTCATCTTCATCGGGTGGTATTTCAGCCTCATGGACGGCGATGTCATGAAGTTTGCGACCATTGTCTTCTTCTTGGGCATTGCGTTTTATGGTCTCTTTGTTGCCAAGGATGGGAGCACAGAGCTCCCTGAGCAATAAAGATATTTTGGCTAAGCCCACGGGGCAGTATTTAACAGTTTAAGAGTTTACAGATGTAAATGCTTTGAGGAGATTTTGAATCCGCAGTGCGTATAAATACTGAGTTTATATGTTGACGCAGATAAGTATGAGTACATCACAAATAAGTTGATAAACAACGATAAACGGTAAATATGCATTTTTCTTGCTATTCCAATAGGGTGATGTACTCAATCGAACTGATCAACTACAATGAGAAACAGTATAAGGACCGCAATAAATAACAATAGAAGATGGTCAAGATAGTTAATTCGAGAGGGAACAATGGAGAGTGCATTTTTTACTGTTGCCGATTGGGTAGCCAATCCTAGATCAAATTCAATTCGGCGAAAAAAACGTCGAAGCGTCCTGCCGCCGCGGCTGATGGATCTGTTGTTTTATTTTGCGCAGCATCCTATGGAGGTCGTTTCCAGACAAGAGATTATTGATAATTGCTGGGATCGGGATGTTGTAACAGATCAGGCTATCACTCAGGCCATTTTCGAATTACGAAAATTTTTAAAAGACGGCCGCAGTGCTAAAGAGGCACCGGAATATATTAAAACGGTACCAAAACGCGGCTATCGTTTATTGGCGCCGGTTCATCAGCTGACGGTGGAAGAATACATTGCCGCAACCTCTGAAAATGGGGCTCAAGGCACACAGGTGATCGACGATGAGGACGTTGCAGCTGAGAGGGAACTGCAGCAGCCCGTCAGTGCGGCTGAGCCCGAGCATGAAGCGGCAACCTCGTTTGAAAGCAAGATTCTGGAGGAGACGGGTACAGCTGCGCTCGAACAGATACCTTCCCGGAGTGCCTCTATCAAGCAAGAGCGCCGAGGAAAAGTTACCCCCTTCCCCGCACAGAAGGGCGGCGCGGCCAAGAGAAATATTTTCAACAAAATATCCGACGCATTGTGGCTGGATCAAGTGACCTTAGGCTTTAAGAAAGGAGCCTATTAAAAGAACGCTGGGCGCTGCGTCTGTGAACGGCGGCAGAGCCCAGATGACATCGTTCTTGGGCCGGGCAAGGCCGAGAGACCTAGTAGCAGAGAAAGCGGTCTAGCGCGGCGTTAGAAGCAAAAGAAAGGGGCTGAACCATTATCAGGTGCAGCCCCTTTATTTTGCAGATTCGCCGTCTAGGCGTTTTCGCGGTTTACCCATATTGTGATGCCTCTTAAAGATTAGTGCTGTTCGCTCGCGAACGGAACGCTGACAGAACGCATATTGCGGGAAACACCCAGACAGAAGGTATTCAAATACTCTTCTGCAAAGGCAGCGATGATGGAACCGATCGTATGAATAAGATGCATAGCCATTTTAAAACTCCTAAAGATTCAATGGTGTTGTTAAAAACTTGAGATCTTCCTGACCTCGAGACTTAGATTACCCCTCTCATAAAAGAGATGCAAGTCGATGATGAATTAAAAAAGAATGAATCGCTAAACTATCAATCCTATTAATGGCTAATACCTAAAAATAAAATAGCCTTTAATTCTGTCAGACGAAATGTAATAAGTGAAGATTTTTGAAAACAGAAGAAGAAATATTAATTGAATACGATACACTCATTATGTAAGCTGATAAATAAAAGGGCTGTACTTCAAGTACAGCCCTTTTATTTGGGAGCTTCGTCAACTGGAGGTTTTCGATATTCCGGCATGTTGACTCCTATTGAATGAAAATAGACTTCAAGCGGTGCGAGTTGACGTCGAATTATCTTCTGCGGGGAACGGCGCACTGACTTCATGGAGGTCTCGGGAGATGCCCATGCAGAAGGTATTGATAAAGTCTTGGGCAAAAGCATCAAAAAGAGCACCGCAAATTCTAAGAATCGAAGAAAACATTTATGTAGTCCAAAATTACTGAATTGTTCTAAAAATGAGATATTCCTGATCTCGCGATTAGAGTACACCAGCTTTATTTAGGCTTGCAAGCAGATAAATCGAAAAACAAACATCAGAGAACCAAACCGACAATTCAGTTTAGGGTTAGTACCTAGCGTAGAAGATCCGGTCACTGAAACAGCAATAGCGGCAGAATCTTGATGTTTTGAGGCATATAGGTTTAAAGAAAGCGTTTTGGCCTTGTGAAGATGGGCAGGCAAAAGAAAGGGGCTGTACCCAATTACAGGTGCAGCCCCTTTATTTCGCAGGATCGTCCGGCGGACGTTTTCGAGATTTATTCATATTATTTACTTAATAATCAGTTAATTAGCTGCGCGGTGCGAAGAAGCAAAGACCGTGACGGTCAAAGCGGAAAAGACGATCAGCATAAACAGAAGGAATCTGGGACATACCGTGTTCCCAAGCAATGATCTGATGAGCAGAAACGCGCAGGATATCGGCGAGCTGTTCAACAGAGAGTTCGAGATGTTCGCGAATAGAACGAAAATTGCTGCCGGTCATACTAATTCTCCTATGACATGTATGAGCTGTTAAAAACTTGAGATCTACCTGATCTCGGGTTCAAGATTACGCGGTCTTTAAAGAAGTTGCAACTCAAACTGGAAAAATCAATTCATCAACACTAAATCATCAACCGGTATTGGGGTTAGTACCTATTTGGCGAATTAAGGCAAATTTAGGGAAGAAATACAAAAAGCTATAAAGACATACGTTTATTCTTTGAACTGGTTATGAATAAAAATGCATTTCGAAATATCAAGCAGGCCGTAAAGATATGCATATTGGTTATACAAAATATTCTTGTTTACTTTTTGAAAACAAAACTATTCGGAGGCAGGCGTGATCGGCGGATGGGGGCAAGGTTTGCTTTAGACTTCGCCGAGAAGTCTGATGAATATTGATGGGCTCACGATGAATGACAAGCCCGTACCCTTATGTCTCTTGTGAAAACACCTGCTGATGATTCGAAAACGGCTGCCGCAGAGGATCATGAGGTCGCAGCTGCGACAAAATCCGGCCGTCCTACGACCAAGGATGCTGCGCTTCTCGCCTTTGTTTCTTCTATCGGCCCTTTTGCAGCCAATGCGTATGTCCCCGCCTTTGATGAAATAGGGCAGCATTACGGCGTTGGGCTTGTAACCGTGCAGCAGACGCTTTCGATCTATCTGGCCGCATTTGCTTGTACGTCGCTTCTGATAGGGGCGGCTTCAGATGCTTTCGGACGAAAGGCTGTGCTTGCCCTTTCAATGACGGTATTTGCTGTCTCGTCGCTGGGGCTTCTTTTTGCCGACTCGATGGAAGCGTTCTTTATCTGGCGGTTTGTAATGGGGATGGCAGCGGCTGCGGGGCCTGTTGTAACTCAGGCAATCGTTCGCGATCGCTGGAGCGGGGGTGATGCAGCAAAAATCATCGCGCTCATCGCGGTTATTTTTGGTCTGGCGCCGGCATTAGCTCCGGTTGTAGGGGGTGAACTGACCGTTCATCTGGGCTGGCGGTCCATTTTTATCTTTTTAGCCGTTTTAAGTGCAGCGATGGCATTTTGCTCAGCATGCGTTCTGAAAGAGTCGCTCCCCAGCGAACGCCGTGTTTCTTTTCGTCCGTGGGCGACATTGCTTCGTTATGGCGAGGTGCTTAAAGTCCCCGCATTCACGTCGGGCGTTGTTGCTCACGGCTTTATTTTCTTGGGCTTGATTGTTTATTCTGCAGGCGCGGCTGATTTTGTCCTCAATGTGATGGGACTCGGGGTAGATGAATTCGGCTGGCTGATGATTCCGATGGTGGTTGCCGGCATGACGGGTTCTTGGGCCTGTGCTCACCTGCTGGCGATGTTCGGTCAGAATCGGCTCCTTTTTGGGGGAGTAGGCATTTTGGCGGCATCGGGCTTATTCGGCGTGGTATTCGATCACGGCCCTTTTGCCGTCTTCCCCTGGGTGCTGCTGGCGCCGGTTGTTTATAACCTTGCGGCAGCGGCCGTTCGCCCGGCACTCAACGTGATGAACCTCGACTATTTCCCCAAAAGCCGCGGCTTGGCCGCTTTAGTGCAGCAGTTTTTTCAGACGGGCGCTTTTGCGGTTTCATCGGCGCTCCTCATTCCCATCGTTTTGGGGGAGGCCTGGAAGTATGCTGCAGTGATGCTCGGTTCCGGACTGATTGCTCTGGTGCTGCTGCTCGTTGTGCGGCGGACGAGACCTGCTGCCCTGGCAGCGGCTGAAGCTGAGGAGCAGGCAGAAGTCGAACTGAGGGTTAAGCCGACAAAACTTTCCTAACGCCAGAGCATTCACACTGCGGCGAAAAAAAGCCCGCGGTTTCATCGAGAAACCGCAGGCTGACGGAAGGAAAAGCGAAGCGGAGCTGTTCGTGAGTTCTGAATCAACAGCCATGCAGCACACGGGACCATTTGTCCGTTGCGTGTGCTGCATCCCTGCGGCGGTTAATCGAGCTCCGCTTCGTAGTAGTCAAAGCCGGCATCAGGCTGAACGTCGAATT
>OCAI01001358.1_pt1 | contig 12115 bp, 7 predicted proteins | sample 1538271 | NCBI WGS metagenome assembly OCAI01 (sample SAMEA2580269, study PRJEB22360) | human gut metagenome | biome: human gut; feature: human-associated habitat; material: faeces | place: Denmark | collected 2008/2010 | reverse complement strand
TTTTATGGATAGCGGCGATGATGCTCATCCACTTGATATTCACGTCTCTCTCTTTCTCCTCCGGACTGCCGGGAGGGAATTTCATCCCTACACTAGTTACCGGGGGATTGTTCGGGCAGATCATCGCCTTATTATTGGTGAAGTATGGTTTCATTGAAACGGAGAGCATCAGCTATATCATGTTAATCAGCATGGTAGGTTTCTTGGTGGCGGTAGTCCGGACACCGCTGACGGGTATCGTCTTGATTACGGAGATAACCGGGCATCTGGATGTATTCTACCCCTCTATCATTGTCGGCGGGCTTACGTATTACTTCACGGAAATGCTACAGATAAAGCCCTTTAACGTGGTTCTCTACGACGAGATGATCTCGACTCCAGCCTTCCGTACCGAAGGGCGTTCCAGCCTGTTCGTAGAGATCATGACAGGTGCCTATTTCGACGGGAAGGAGGTAGATCACCTCACCCTCCCCCAACGTTGTATCATCAAGACTATTCACCGGGATCGCAAGGACTTGGCTCCCGCCGGACAGACTCTTATCCCCGGTGATCAAGTTGAGATCGAGATCGATTCGCAGGATATCGAGAAGCTGTATGAGCCGCTGATTAGCATGGCGAACATCTATTAATCGCAGCCCTGCCAATCGCCTCGAAAAGAAATGCCACACCAAGAATCCCCCGGTGTGGCACATCAACAAAACGCTACATTATCAGAAGTTATATTGAGCGGAAACATTAAGTCGGTTGGCGTGGCGGGTCATATCGTTGAAATCGGTACGCCAGCCTCTCAAATACTCGGCGCCGACTTGCAGATTAGCGTTCACGTTCCAGAAAATGTTGGCTACCAAGTATTGACCGTAGCGGTATTGATCCGACGGGGTAACCGGGTAATCATTCTCGCTGTATAAACGAGTCTGGCTATAGGTGCTGGAGACGAATACCTTCGGCGTGATATTATACTGCAAGCCAGCGTACCAACCCATCATCGGAAGCACTTGCATCTTGCCTTTGGCCTCGGGGTCCGGAACCAGATCCACGTCCAGATTACTGATATCATTCAAGAACTGGCTGATCCCCCGGCCGTAAGTAGCCTGACCGTAGAAGTTCAGCTTGCTCGTCACATTGAACGTAGAGGCGGCAAACACGCCCCATCCGGCCTTAGACTCGGCCCGTTGCGCCACCAAGTTCTCATACGTCATATTACGTACGATACCAGCTACACGGATATGGCTGCTCTTATTCCAAGCGTATTGGATATAGGCAGGGAAGTTCGGCATACGTTGGTTACTGATATTCACGCTTTGGTTCGTGATGCCATCCACCACAGGCATCTCGATACCTACACCCGCTTTCCATCCCTTACCGAAAGCACGCTCATAGCGTAACAGGGTGGCACGGCTGAAAACCTGTCCGGCAGGCCCCGCATAATCGATCGAGGGCGGAAGGGCGGCCAGATCCATGAAGGTACTATAATCGTAACCCATCGTGAAACCAAGGAAAGACACATAGGCGTTCTGGAGCTCGAAGACCTTGCTGCCTCCCCGGAAGTTACCCGCCGTATACACGACGAAATCCCCGAGGTGTTTGGTACGACCCACTAATTTCAAGAATATCGTACTGGTAGTAGCGTCCATCTGGAACTGGTTACGGACGTAGTTCTGCCCACCATTCGGGATCATGGACGGATAGAAATCGACATCATCCGAGATCCCGCCGAAATCATACTCCGCCGTAGCCTTCACGTAACCGCCGATACCCAAGGCGAAACGTCCCTTACGATCGGTCAATACGAAGCGGGGGGCTTTCGGGTCGTGGAAACGAGGGCTCTGCGTCTCATTCATTATCCTCACGATTTCATCACCTGCCTTGTCTTGGCTGACAAGGACTATCGAATTTGGCACGTCATCCTCGATGACCACCTTTTGAGCCTTAGCGGGAGCCGATAAGAATCCCATACCTAGCAGTAATACTGCTCCTTGTACAAATAGTCTCATAAATGTGTTTTGTTTAGATTAATTACCTACCTTGAACAAGGCTATAAAGAAAAGGTTCTGATTTTAACAACCCTACGAGCACTTTTTCCACCCTATTGCCCGTTCAAAAAATATTCATATATTTGCGGAATATATTACTTGGGATGAGAAGATTTTTATTGTTCATACTCGCTGTTCTTTACCTCGGGGTTTCCTCCGGGTTTGCGCTGAATTACCATTATTGTATGGGTAAGTTGGCGGAGGTGAGTTTGCAGTATCTTGACACTTGCCCCAGTTGCGGTGAGGCGGGCACGTCCCATAAGTGCTGCTCTACCAAGACGGAATATGTTAAGTTATCCGTCGATCAGGATGTGGCGAATACGCTCGTGCAATTGTCCGCTCCTGTCGCTGTAGTTTTGTTGTTCGATCTACTCGACTCCTATAAGATCGCCGGGCGAGACGAGACAACACGTTCCAATCCCTTTATTAATCCACCCAAGGAGAATAGCGCTATCCCGTTATTCGTCCATCATTGTACTTTTTTGATTTAGCGTATAGGCTTCCTTTTTAAAAGGCGATTTACGTCTGTTTACGCACGAGTACCGGCGTAATCTATTGCGAGTACTGGAGTAATCCACCGCAAGTACTGGAGTAATCCATTGCAAATACTGGAGTAATCCATTGCGAGTACTGGCGTAAAGCATCACGAGTACTCATGTGATCGCTTGCCTTCAAAGACGAACAAATAAGCGTTCTCATATGTTTTCAAATCATAAAAGCTCATTCAAATGTTAAACAGAATCATTCGTTACTTCCTTGAGAACAGGGTGGTAACCTTACTTTTACTAGTGCTGATTATCGTATGGGGCATCTCCACGTCCCCCTTCAATTGGCACGGGGGGATCATTCCCCGGAATCCGATTCCGGTAGACGCCATCCCCGATATCGGCGATAACCAGCAGATCGTGGCCACGGAATGGATGGGCCGCTCGCCGAAGGATATACAGGACCAGATCACTTATCCGCTGACCACCTCTCTTTTAGGTATCCCGGGAGTGAAGACGATCCGTAGTTCCTCCATGTTCGGGATGTCCTTCATATACATTATCTTCGATGACGATATAGAGTTCTACTGGAGCCGTTCCCGTATATTGGAGAAGCTGAACTCCCTGCCTCCGGGAACCTTGCCGGAAGGCGTGCAGCCTACCTTGGGACCGGACGCTACCGCCCTCGGGCAGATCTATTGGTATACGCTGGAAGGACGGGACCCCAAGACCGGTAAACCTACCGGAGGCTGGAACGCCGAGGAGTTGCGTACGATACAGGATTTCTACGTCAAGTACACCTTATCCTCCGCCGAGGGGGTATCCGAGGTTGCCTCGGCGGGCGGCTTCGTGAAGGAGTACCAGATCGAGTTGAACCCAGATGCCATGTACGCCTTCAACGTCTCCGTGATGGATATCATGAGCGCCATCAAGAAGAGCAACCTCGATATCGGCGCCGAGACGATGGAGATCAACAAGGTGGAGTACCTGATCCGGGGCTTGGGGTATATCAAGAATGTAAAAGATATAGAGAATGCCGTCGTCACCGTTCGGGAAGGCGTGCCGGTTCGCATATCGGACGTGGCGTTCGTGAATATCGGCCCCGGAACCCGACGGGGAGGGCTGGACAAGGAGGGTGTGGAGGCCGTGGGCGGAGTGGTCGTAGCCCGCTATGGCTCCAACCCCTTGGAGGTTATCAATAACGTAAAGGCGAAGATCAAGGAGATGGAACCGGGATTGCCCCAGAAGGTACTGGCGGACGGGACGGTCTCCAAGGTAACCGTCGTGCCGTTCTACGACCGTACGGGGCTTATCAAGGAGACGATCGGGACGTTGGAGACCGCCCTCTCCCACGAGATATTGATCTGCGTGATCGTTATCATCGTGCTGGTGCTCAACCTAAGGGCCTCTATCGTTATCGCCAGCATGTTACCGATAGCGGTGCTCGCCACGTTCATCATCATGCGTTATACGGGGATAGCGGCGAATATCGTGGCTTTATCGGGTATAGCGATCGCCATTGGCGTGATGGTGGATGTAGGGGTCGTCTTCGTGGAAAGTATCATCCGTTACCGGGAGATGCCCGAGAACAGGCATATACAGGGGGGAAAGGCGTTTGTCAACCTTATTTATAAGGCGGTAAGCGAGGTGTCCGGGGCGATCAGCACGGCGATGATCACGACGATCGTCAGCTTCCTCCCCGTCTTCACCATGGAGGCGCAGGAAGGGAAGATGTTCTCGCCCTTGGCCTACACCAAGACGTATGCTTTGGCTTCCGCCTTCGTGCTGGGATTGATCTTGCTTCCTTCCCTATCGTATTGGTTGTTCTCGATAAAGATCCATTCAAGGCAGATACGGAAAATACTGAATTACCTGTTGATCGTGGCCGGAATCGCCTTACTTATTATCTATGGCAGTATTCCCGCTATCGGGCTAACGGCAGTCGGGTTGAATAATCTATTGTCCGGGTATTGGAAGAAGCCTCAGATGAGCACTTATATCAATATCGGTATCACCCTCTTTGTCTCGATCTATTACCTGTCCGAGGAATGGTTGCCGATGGGGCCGCAAAAAGGGATGCTCGCCAATATCCTGTTCGTGGCGGGTTGCGTAGCCATCATCCTAAGCATCCTGTGGCTGCTCGTTATGTATTATGAGAGGATATTGCGCTGGTGCTTGGATAACCGCTGGAAATTCATGTTGATTCCGGGAGCTACCATCGTATTCGGTTTCTGGATATGGAGAGGCATCGGACAGGAGTTTATGCCTAGCCTGAACGAAGGTTCTTTCCTACTGATGCCGACTAGCATGCCGCATTCCGGTATCGAGCAAAACCTTGATTATATAGAGGCGCTCGACAAACGGCTGGCCTCTATCCCCGAGGTGGAGACCGCCATCGGTAAATGGGGCCGTGTAAACTCCGCCCTCGATCCAGCGCCGGTACAGATGTTCGAGAATACGATCAACTACCGTCCGGAATATATCCTGAATGAGGACGGGAAAAGGGAACGTTTCAAGGTAAACCGGCAAGGGGAGTATCTCCTAAAAGATGGAGGCGTATATAACCCCAAAGACGGTTTCCGGCTGATTCCCTCAGACAGCCTGATCCCAGACGCTAAAGGCGATTACTTCCGCCAATGGCGACCGGAGATCAAGAACACGAACGATATCTGGCAACAGATCGTGAACGTCACCCATCTTCCGGGATTGACTTCCGCCCCGAAGCTGCAGCCTATCGAGGCCCGTCTCGTCATGTTATCCACCGGTATGCGTGCCCCGATGGGTATCAAGGTGTATGGCCCGGATCTGGAGACGATCGAGAAAGCCGGAAAGGCGATCGAGAAGGCATTGAAAGAGGTATCCTCCGTTATCCCCTCTTCCGTATTTTACGACCGTGCGGTAGGCGCCCCTTATCTGGAGATCGAACTGAACCGTGAGAATATGGCCCGTTACGGCGTAAACGTGGAGGACTTGCAAGAGATATTAAGTGCCGCTGTCGGTGGCATGGTACTGACCCGCACCGTGGAAGGCAGGGAACGTTTCCCGGTGCGCCTACGCTACGCTCGTGAGCTTCGAGATAATCCAGAGGCGCTAGGTATGATCCTCGTACCGACCGCCACTGGGGCGCAAGTCCCGCTTAAAGAGCTTGCCGATATCAACTATACCCGTGGAGCGCAGATGATCCAAAGCGAGAACACTTTCTTGGTAGGCTACGTCATCTTCGACAAACTGGCGGGGAAGGCGGAAGTGGATGTCGTGAAAGAGGCTTCCCGCATCCTTGAGCAACAAATAAAGGAGGGAGGGTTGAACCTTGATCCCGGCGTATCCTATAAGTTCGCCGGCAATTACGAGCAGCAGGAGCGTGCCACCAGCCGGCTGATGATCGTCGTTCCCCTCGCCTTGTTGATCGTCCTGCTGGTTCTATACTTTCAATTCAAGACGGTCACTGCCTCACTGATCCATTTCTCCGGGGTGTTCGTGGCCTTCGCCGGAGGTTTTATCTTGCTATGGCTTTACGGACAGGATTGGTTCATGAACTTCTCCATCGCCGGAGAGAATATGCGGGATCTTTTCCAGATGCACACGATCAATCTGAGCGTGGCAGTCTGGGTCGGTTTCATCGCCTTGTTCGGTGTGGCTACGGATGATGGGGTATTGATGGGAACCTACATCCATCATGTATTCCTCGAGCGAGACCCCCGCACCAAGCACGATATCCGGGAAGCGGTAGTAGCCGCCGGACTGAAACGGGTACGCCCTGCGGCCATGACTACAGCCACTACCCTGATCGCTTTGCTCCCCGTACTTACCTCTACCGGTAAGGGGGCGGATATCATGGTACCGATGGCTATCCCTACGTTCGGAGGAATGCTGATCCAGAGTATGACCATGTTTGTCGTTCCCGTCCTGCAATGCTGGTGGCGGGAGAACGCTATAAAGAAAGAACAAAAGAATAAAATTCAAGAGGAGGTAACGACTTATGAGATATAAAAGAATCAGACCAATCATCATGGCAGGTGTACTGGGGATGCTAAACGTCCTTTTCGCTTACTCCCAGCCGGCCGATAGTTTAGGCTATTATCTGGAACTGGCGGCACGTAACAATCCGCAGATCAACGCCGACTTCTCCCTGTATAAGGCATCTTTGGAGAAAGTCCCGCAAGCCGGAGCCTATCCGGACCCGGAACTGGAGATCGGTTTCTTCCTGAAACCGATGGAGATCTTGTCCGGAAAGCAAATAGCGGATTTCACCTTGATGCAAATGTTCCCTTGGTTCGGTACCCGGAAGGCGGCCCGCAACGAGGCGACCGAGATGGCCCGGATGGCTTACGAACAATTCCGTAACAGTCGCAACAACCTGTATTACGAGGTGAAGAGTCAATGGTACCAGCTTTGCAATATCAGCGAGCAATATAAAAATACGCAGGCGAACCTTCGTCTGCTAGACCAGTTGGAACAGTTGGCATTGAACCGCTTCTCCGCTCCGTCGGCGAAGGCGGGCGGTTCCTCCGTCTTACCCTCCCCCGTATCTTCTGCTCCATCGACTCCTCCCGCCGTATCCGGTGGAGGTATGTCGGGTATGGGAGGCAGTAGCATGGGAAGCCCTACGGTACAAAGCACGGGAGCATCCGGTAGTACGATGTCCGGAATGTCCGGCGGTAGCCCTATGGGTGGAGGCTCTATGGGAAGTGGCAACTCCATGGGCGGAATGTCGGACGTATTGCGAATCCAGATGGAGAAGGTAGAACTGGAGAATACGCTAGCCTCCTTGTTATCGCAACGGAAAACGGCCGAGGCTGCTTTTAATACGTTGCTCAATCAGTCGCTAGCTACCCCGATTTCCGTCCCCGACTCGTTGGAACGGCTTCCTCTCTCATGGGGTGAGTCGATGGCTCTTGACAGCGTCATCTCCAACAACCCCATGCTTACCATGCTGGAGGCGGAAGGAAACGCTTACCGGGCCAAGGCGGAGATGGACAAGAAAATGAGTTACCCCATGCTAGGTATCGGCCTCCAGTATTCCTTGATCGGGAAGAAACCGGAAGATATGTCTATGGGCTCTATGTCCGGTATGAACGGAAAGGATATGTTCATGCCCATGCTAAAGATCAGCCTTCCTATCTTCCGTAAGAAATATAACGCACAGCAACGGGAAAGCAAGCATTATTGGAAATCCAGCGAGTTGAAGTACGAGAACACGATGAACCAACTGCAAGCCGAGTATATCCGTATTACCCAGCAATTGGAAGATGCCGCACGGAAAATCGATTTGTACCAGAAACAATACGATCTATCGTTGGCCACCTACCAACTGATCGTCCGGGAATTCTCGACAGGAAGTACGACCTTGACCGACGTGATCCAAGTGGAGCGACAAATGTTGGACTATCACTTGAAGAAAAGCGAAGCGATAGCGGAATATAATACCCAAATCGCCGGAATCGAGAAATTAATATCCACCTCTGTAAACGAATAAGAAAATGAAAAATATAAATGAAACCGTAAAATCCAAGTACCTGATATATATCCTGTTCCTAGCGGGCGGCCTCTTGTTGGGCTGGCTTCTGTTCCATAACTCCGATACCGACAGCCATACGTCACAAGCGAGCGAGACCGGCACGGAAGTTCACGACCCTACGCATGGCCACGACCTCCAACAGAACGAGGCCGGCGAGTGGACTTGTTCCATGCATCCCCAAATTCGCCAAGACAAGCCGGGTAAATGCCCTATCTGCGCCATGGATTTGATCCCCGTACGTAAGAGCTCCTTCTCCGACAAGGCCATCGATCCCAACGCCATTCAGCTTTCGGAAGAAGCAGCAGCCTTAGCGGACGTACAAACCTCCAAGGTATCCCGCCAGAATCCGGTCAAGCAAGTCCGTTTATACGGCAAGATCGTACCGGACGAGCGTAGCCTGCAATCTCAAACAGCCCATGTAAGCGGACGCATCGAGAGCTTGAACGTTGATTTCACGGGTGAGACGGTGCGTGCCGGACAGACCCTCGCTACCCTCTACTCCCCAGAGCTTTTCACCGCCCAGCAAGAATTGTTGGAAGCGATCCGCATGGGACAATCTCAATTGATACAGGCCGCCCGTGAAAAACTATATTTATGGAAGATGACAGATGCCCAGATCGCCGCTATCGAGAAGTCCGGCTCTATCTCCCCGGTTGTAGAGATCAAGTCGAACACGAGCGGTATCGTCCTGTCCAAGCGGGTAAGCCAAGGTGATTATGTATCCCAAGGAGCTATCCTTTTCGACGTGGCGAACCTCACGAAGGTATGGGCCTTGTTCGACGCTTTCGAGGTGGATCTCCCTTTCCTTAGCAAAGGTGATCCGGTGGAATTTACCCTGCAAGCGCTACCCGGCAAGAAGTTCTCGGGTAAGATCTCTTTCATCGACCCGATCTTGAACACGACGACCCGTACCGCCAAGGTCCGTGTAGAGGTACCGAACGCCTCTTTGGAGCTCAAGCCCGAGATGTACGCCACGGCAAACGTAAGCGCCCCGCTCCGCAACTATAAGAACGAGATCGTCGTACCGCAAACCGCTGTGCTCTGGACGGGTAAACGTGCTATCGTGTACGTAAAGCAACCGGATACGAATACCCCCGCTTTCTTGATGCGTGAAGTGGAGCTAGGCCCTTCCCTTGGTAACTCTTATGTTATCTTGAATGGCTTGCGAGAAGGTGAGGAAATCGTAACCAACGGAGTCTTCGCCATAGACGCCAGCGCACAGCTGGAGGGAAAAACTTCCATGATGAATAACGGCGACGAGCCCGCCAAGCCTATGATTGGGCATGAGGGGCATATGATGCATGCGCAAAGCGCCACGGGGGTAGCCTCCGAGCATGCCATGTTCGGTGTCAAAGGCTCTTGCGATATGTGCAAGGAACGTATCGAGAAAGCGGCAAAAGGGGTAAATGGTGTGTTATCCGCTCATTGGGACAAAGATACCCAGATGATCCATCTCCAGTACGATCCCCAAAAGACCTCCCCGAAAGCGATCAGCAAGGCGATCGCTAAAGTAGGCCATGACACGGATATGGATAAGGCGGATAAAGCCGTATATGATAAGCTACCAGCTTGTTGCCACTATAGATAAAGTATTGGACATTCGGGGGTGTGTCAAAAGTGTGAACATGGCACGCAGATAACGCTGATTGAGCAGATGACCGCAGATTTATGATATGAAAATCAATATATTATCTGCGTAAATCTGCTAAATCTGCGTGCCATAATACCAACTTTTAACACACCCTCCTTATTAGTAAAGATTCCAACGAAAAGAAGCGACTGCTTTAGCGGGAACCTCGTAGGTAAACGAACGTTCGCCACTGTTTACCGTTATATTTTTAGTCCCGTCCGTATTATTTAGTAATACGAGCGCTTCCGTTCCATCTAAATTCTCGAAGGCGGAATACATAATCCCATCAGCCGTATACCCTTTAGAGCCGATCCGTACTGCCCCCGGTTTCACCACAGAGGATAAATGACCGATAATATAATAATGAGAATTCCGGGTAATCGTCTTATAATCCGAGCGATCGATATCCACGGCACCATAACAAGTCTGGCAACCACCCTCTCGGTTCGGTCCCCGCTCGTTGTCCAGCATCAAGTTCCATACGATAACTGCCTTACACCAGTTATTCACCGTACCCAAGGCCGTCTCCTCCATATCTTCCATCAAGCGTTTCTCTAAGTTACGTCCATCATTCCACATGCCGATAGAAGTTTCCGTAAATATTAATTCTTTATCGGGGAACTTGCCGTTTACGTTATTCAACTCCTCCCGGTCGCCCCCGTAATTATGGTAAGCGGCACCTGTCAGGAAAGAAGCGGCATTCTCATCCTCGTAGATTTTCATCGGATAGCCTTGCTGCTCCAACATATTATCGTAATTGTAATTATGGTCGAAAGCGTAGATCTTCGTCTTGAGGCCAGTCTCTTTCAGTTTAGGGCCTAGAGCGTCACGCACGAAAGAGAGTTGCTCCTCCCATCCCATAAATAAGGAAGCGGAATTTCCTCGGTTCAAAGGTTCGTTTTGGGGAGTTATCGCCTCGATAGGAATCCCCTCGGCCTCCATCGCCTGTATCCATTTCACGAAATAGGTAGCGTAATCTTGATAATAGGCGGGATTCAGCTGTCCGCTAGTCCATGACTCGAACGGGCGCAAATCCATTAAGTTATCCACCTTCATCCATCTTGGACAAGTCCAAGGCGATCCCAAGATTTTTATAGAAGGGCTGATCGCCAAGATCTCCTTCAAGATCGGTATCACATACTCCTTCTCCTCGCTCTGCAAGGCGAAATTCTCGACACCCTTCGTGTCACAACAAGTATACTCACTTAAAGAAAAGTCCGAGCAGCCAATCGAGATACGGATATAGCTATACCCCATCCCCTCCGTATCAGAGAAAGTCTCTTTCAGGAAAGCTGTCCGATCCTCGGGAGCCATCCGCATCAAGTTATAGCAGGTAGAGCCTGTCACGGCGGCGCCAAAGCCATCCATCGTCTGATAGCGCACCGAAGGGTCTATCGTTATCACGGAAGGCGAGGCGGCTTGTTTGTCCCCCAAGGCGATCTCACTTCTCACGAAATCTTTCGCACGATCGTTTGTCGTGACATACACCGTTACATTGTCCGAGGTCTTCGCTCCAGAACATGCGTTCAAGCAAATCAAGACCATTAATAAAGAAAAGAGAACCATACGTATTAAATTAAATAGTTTATCGAATTACCGGGTTTCTGAACCTTTCAAGATCGCATTCACGTGATTCTTTAAGATGTGGAAGGCAGGAGCGGCCATCGATCCATGATCATATCCGTCCAACTCATAGATATAAGTATTCTTATGTCCGGCCACTTTCATCATACGCCAAAAATAGGCGTTCTCCTCATAGCGGCCCAGCATCTCCATCTCCCGGTCGCCCGAGACGATAATCAATGGAGGAGCGTCAGGACGTACGTAAAACAAAGGGGCGAACTCGTCGATACTCGGTTGGGTATCTTTCATCCCCTTCGCCTGCCGATAAGCGAAATGGCTGATCGCATGACCGCTGAAAGGGATTAATGCAGCGATGGAATCAGCATCTATCCGGTACTTAGTCAACCACTTCTTATCCAGTCCGACCATATTTGTTAAATAACCTCCAGCGGAATGACCTGAGACAAAGATTTTACGCCTATCCCCACCATACTTCTCAATTTCGCTGAATGTCCAAGCGACAGCGGCGGCGGCGTCATCGATACAATCGCTCAACGTGGCTTTGGGTAGCAGACGGTAATTTACGGCGATAACGGCTAATCCGCAGTTCTTCAATTCCTCCGGGATGAATTTGCTACCTCCCGACAAGCCGCCTCCGTGAAACCAGACTACCGTAGGGAAGTCTTTTGCGTTCTCGGGATAATAAAGATCCAATTTACAACGTTCCACCGCATATGGATTTTTCGATTGGGTATAAGAGATATCTCTGACTATTTTATAGTCTTGATCTTGCGCCGCAAGGATATTACAGATAAACAGACTAAATAGAAATAAATAGATTTTCTTCATGATATTAGATAATAGATTTAATACATCAAATTTAATA
>OCAI01001346.1_pt1 | contig 12330 bp, 9 predicted proteins | sample 1538271 | NCBI WGS metagenome assembly OCAI01 (sample SAMEA2580269, study PRJEB22360) | human gut metagenome | biome: human gut; feature: human-associated habitat; material: faeces | place: Denmark | collected 2008/2010 | reverse complement strand
TCGCCGACCGCGCGGGCCACGACCTGAGATACGCCATCGACTCGCGCAAACTCAAGCGGGAACTGGGCTGGCAGCCCAGCCTGCAGTTTGAGGAAGGAATCGAGAAAACTGTCCACTGGTACCTCCAAAACCAATCGTGGATGGACGACATTACCTCAGGCGAGTATGAAAAATACTACCGGAGTATGTATAAGGGAAGATAAATGACCCGTGACGAGAAAATATATTTTTCCTTACTAAGGATAGGATTGGGAACTGAAAGCCCGAGAGAAATTTTACCGGAATTGGCTAAACTCCAATGGGGTGAAATTTATCGTTTGGCTGTCCGGCAGGGGACGGGGGCATTGATCTGGGATGCTTTGCGGCAATTGCATGCAATGGAATATTTACCATTGTCTTTGCGTGTGCAATGGGCCTATAATGTCGAACAAATTGAAGATCGTTATCGAAAACAGGAAAAAGTATTGGCTGGATTGTCAAAATTCTATGCTTCCCATTCCATTTCGCTGATGCTCTTGAAAGGGTATGGACTGAGCTTTTGCTATCCGTGCCCCGAACATCGGGAATGTGGCGATATCGATATCTGGCTTTTTGGTCGACAGCGTGAAGCGGACGAGTTGTTATGTCGTGAATGGGGAATTCGGATCGATGAAGACAAACACCATCATACAGTTTTTCTCATCGACGGAATTATGGTCGAAAATCATTACGACTTTCTGAATGTTCATGCCCATGCATCGAATCGTGAGATCGAGCAGTTGCTGAGGACCTATGCCGAAATCCATGGTGAAACGATCTGTCTGAAAGATACGGAAATTCATCTTCCGTCACCCTCTTTCAATGCATTATTTCTGTTACGGCATGCCGCAGCACATTTCGCTGCAGCGGAGATTGGGATGAGGCATATAGCCGATTGGGGCATGTTCATCCTCCGTTACTGTGATAAGATTGATTGGACGGAGCTTTATGCGACGGCCCGCCGGATGAACATGCATCGATTTCTGAATTGTATAAATGCTATTTCAATAAATAACATAGGGGTAGATGCGAAACTATTTCCTTCGTTCGAACGTGATTTAAAACTCGAAGAACGGGTTTTAAATGATATTTTGCATCCTGAGTTCAGCGAGAAATTTCCTGAAAAAGGTTTTATCCGGATAATGCGGTTTAAATTCCGTCGTTGGTTGGCGAATCGTTGGAAACACCGGATCGTTTACCGGGAAGGTTTGATACATACGTTTTTCAGGCAGGTATACAGCCATCTGTTAAAGCCTAAGTCCATAGCGCATTAGGTCGTGGACACTGTTTTGGGTGTAATGATATGTTTATTATGAAATGGCTACTTCTTTGGGCGGTATTCCTCGCTCTGTTTTATAATTTCCTGTGGTGGGTTATCCGCCGGACGCCGGTGACCAAAGACGATGAGAAAGAGGGCTGGATAGATTGAAATGATAATATCGTACTAAATTATGATATATCAAGTGTTTCTAATTATTCCAATTTTTTGTACTTTTGCAATGGTTATTTGAAGTAAAGAAAATTAGTGCAAGATACTGACAAAAAACCGTTGCCTTCTCGTCACCTGTTATTTATATAAAAACTGTAACGATCCGATAAATCGAATCGTTACGGCTGTTTAATCCCGCTCTCGGAAGAACTTGGACAAAAATCAATTTATCGTCATGCTTGACACACTGCTTAACCGTCGATTGTCGGATGCGGAGTGCACAGCCTTTCATGCGGCTTATGAAAAGTTCATCGACCTGCTGCACGGTCTTACGGCTCAATCCTGTAAATCGCCCCTTGACCTGCTGCACGAACTTGCCCGCCTCCAATCCCGCCTGATGCGGTTGCAAGCGCGGATTGTTTGAGAAGGAATCTCCGCAAGCGTCGCTGCTCAAATCGGAGCTTCTGCTGACGAATTTCGAGATCCGTTTAGTCTTTACCCGGCTTCGTTATCCGTCCATCGCCGCCCCGGTATCGGTCGAAGTCCCTAAATCGCCGCTGTTCCTCTCCGAACAATTCACGCCTACGGATATCATGGAACTGAAAACGGCACTGCATCTCTCTGGAGCCATACGCCGCATCGACGGCACGCGGATCGATCTGGCGACACTCGTCGATGTGCTTTCCAGAACTTTCAATGTCCGGATCAATAATCCGGAACAGTGCCACCATACGCTCATCAACCGCAAGTTGCGGGACGCATTTTCTTGACATCTTGCGTAACAATCAGATAGAATATAACCGTTGATAGCTGGAACGCCTAAGTAGAGAAAAAGCAAATGAGAGAATTCTCATTTGCTTTTTTATCGGCTATTTTTTATCTTTGCATAAGAGTCTTTGAAAAGCTAATGAATGCAAAGGACACGGCCTTCAGAGTTAACAAATCATTACCTCGACTTTTGTCATATACTGTCTATCATATAGTTAGATTAGATTAGCACTTTTAGCTACAAAAGTGTCAACGACCTGATTGCCGGACGACGGGTCTCCGCCGGCAAAAGTCAAGACCGAAAAAAAAGCTTCCCGCATCTCTGCGGGAAGCCTCCGTCAACATTCAAACCGGATTCCGGTTATTCGTTCCGGCCGTAGATATACATCTCCGTGATATCGGGTCCATAAGCGCTGCCCTTCGTGCCGACCCACTTGATATAGCGGGCATTGCAGGGCTTGAGCAGCTGAACGTAGTTGGTTGCGCCGTAGCCTCTGTTGGGAGCCTCGGCCTGCCGGAGCTCTCCGTGCGGCGTCCAGTTCTCCCCGTCTTCCGACGTCGAAAGCTCGAAGTACTCGCCCATGTAGCCGATACTTCCGTAAGCCTGAATATCAAAACCGGCGACCCACTGCGAGGTCTTCATATCGATTGTAATCTCAAGCGGATTAGCGCCATAGACATCGGTACTCGTACTGCCATCCCAAAGTGCGGCATCTCCGCCCCATACAGAGCCGTTGGTATCAAAGGTCCATCCGCTCGTCGGGTACTTCATCCACGACGCATCGGCCGCGGACAGGAAAGCCAGAAGATCGGACTTCTTCACGATCGAAATCGCAACGCCGGCATCCTCCGGATTGACAACGGCCCCAGCGGTATCGCCGACCAGCTCGGCCGTGAGCTGTACCGGGAAAGTGCCGAGTTCTTCGTTCGCTTCGAGAAAGTCGTCCGTCACCGACCACGTCGTCGCGTCCGACTCTTTCGCCCCGGCCGGAATCGTCACTTCGGCAGCGGGCGTAAAATGCTCGTCGCCGGCAAATCCTTCGGGAATGCCCGCCGATTTCACGACGAACTTCGTATCCTCCAGTACGGGACGGTCCACCACGACCTTCACGTCATATGTTATCGGATCTTCGTTGACGATCGCACCGTCGATGAAGTTGCGCTTGAAAGTCACGGCATTGCCCTCGACGCCCACGAGCGACGCGACAGCGACATAGGCAGCCTTTTCGATCACCATCTTCGCCTCGCCGTCCACCACGGGAACCTGCGAACCGCGCGCTTCGACCACACGCACGCCCAGCTCGTAGGTCACAGGCCCGAACACATTCTCCATGAAGTCGTAGTTCTCCTCGATCATCCTTACCGAGACTGCCGCCGGAGTGCTGCCGGCGGGAATCACCAGCTCGCGCGCGCTGATCTCGACCAGCTCGGCCGGTACGTTGGTGATAATAGGTTCTACGCGAACGACCGTCTCTTCGGGGCTGGCCTGCGCAAGGGCAATGGTATACTCGCCCGAAAGCGAACCGGCGAGATTCAGCACGCCTTCATTATCGTAAGTTCCCGCGAAAGTCGCCACCCGGTCCGTAGTACCGGAGATCGTTGCGCCGACCGGCGTTTCGGGGTAACCCGCCAGATCGACCTCCTCGTCGGCGCGGCAGCCGGTGAAGAGCGCTGCGCCGCCCGCGAAGGCGAAAACCAGCGCATATTTAAACATGTTTTTCATCGTTTACTGTTTTTCGGTTAATTCCGCCTTGCAGGCGGGGTCGCCCCGCCTGCAAGGCGGAATCGAATCAATAGTTTGGCCACTCAGGCTGTGCCGGACGCGAATAGGTATCCGGCAGGTCCTCAGGATAATTATAGCGCGTGGTGTCGGCGAACTTGTAGAAGTGCTCCGGCTCCTTGAGCGGCGAACCGTAGAGAGTTTCGGGACCCTTGTTCAGCCGGTTGACGAAAATATTGCGCCAAGCATTCTTGTCCACCCTGCCGTTGGTATTCTTCAGCGGATCGGGTGCGAAGCCCATGAACCAGCCCTTGCCGGTGGTCGGGTTGAGCATACCCTCGGCAACGCCGCTGGTGAAGTTGCCGCCCGTACCGCGGTTGAACTCCATCGAGATGGCCGAGCACTGCTTCTGGGTCATGTTGCCCTTGGGCGAGGTGGACTGACCGTAATCGCCCACGGCGATGTCGACCCACTCCGCAATGTCCTGCCCTTCGATCTCGGTCGGCCAACTGCTGATATGGAACGAAGAGTAGCAGTAGGCTACGACCAGCTTGTCGGGCATCGCCTTCTTCGATTCGTAGGCAAGACGGGCCGCACGCGCCGAACTGCGCGAAGCATAGTAGGGATTCGAAAGATCGGGACTGTTCGAATACTCGTCGTCGAAGCACACGCCGTCGATATTGTATGCTTCGCAGAACGTGGCGAGTTCCTTGGCGAACATCTGGCATCCGTAGTCGGAAAGCTGGGCTACACCCGACTGGTCGTGGTTGCCCAGTACGCACATGATGACCTTGATGCCGCGTTTGCGCAGCGGCTGAATGAAGACCTCGTTGTTATCCATCCAGTACTGGGTCTGCGGATTGAGGCTCAGGAACGGAGCGTTGCGGTCCGCATGGTGGTTGATGTTGCCCGAAAAGAGGCAGACCACATCCCACAGCAGGCGTCCGTCTTCGAGCTCGAACGTCAGGGCGTTGAGCGGATTGACGTCGTTGACCTCGAAGAACAGGAAGCCCTTCGGCAGGTCGTCGCCCTTATAGCAGGTAGGCATCGAGGTCATATCCTTCACCACGTAGAAACAATGGCTCTCCTTGAGGATCACGCCATCGGCTTCGAGGGCTACGGGGATCAGATATCCCCGGCCTGCTACGAGTCCTTCGGCAGCATGGACAGTCATCTCGACCGTAAGTTCGACATTGCGGCCTGCGGCGGCAAAGAGGCCGTCGTTGGCAAAAGTCACCTTGTCGGCCGGATAAAGCGTATAGTTCGTGCCGTTGGCCTTGTTGTACTGTCCGACGTCATAGGAGTCATCGACCTTGGCGCGGGCCGTAAATCCCTCGGAAGGGGTTTTGGTCAGCACCAGACGCAGGTCGGCGGTGTAGGTCTCCTTCCACAATTCGACGGTGGTGTTCGACTTCCCGGAATTGAGGTCCTGCAGCATGGCGCCCGTTTCATTGAGGCCCGTTTCGATCGAGCCGGCGCCATCCCATTCGCCGACCGTGACGTCGTCCGTGCAGGATACGAGCGCAGCGGAACACAGCAGGGCCGCGGCTGCGGCAAGAATACCGGATTTGAAATATCTCGTTTTCATGCGTAATAGCTGTTATTGGTTATTTTATTTCAGGAAGAGTTACGGGAATCCAAGTCGGCGTGCCGCCCACGGCAGAGAGATTCGTGCCGTTCGCATGGTCGATGATCGTCGAACCGGAACCCTCGTTGAATTTCCAGTAGGCTACCAGCCCTTCGCTTTCGGGGCTGACACCGTACATGTTGCCGGCGATCTGCTCCGGCGTGCGGGCAACGCTCCAAACGCGCAGCTCGGAAATCTCTCCGGGGATGTAACGCTCCTCGTTGTACGACTTGCCGACATAACAGTTGCCGGTCAGCGTAACCGATCCGCTCATCTTCTGATTGGAGTAGGCCACCTGTTTGCCGTTCTGGTAGTAGATACGCTCGCCGTTTACGGCGTCCCAAACCACGGCGATATGCACCCACTCGTTGACCGGAAGCCCCGGAGCGGCATTAGCTGCGGGCCAGTTGCCGCCGTTGGCCGATCCCGTGGCCAGCTGGAGCTGGTCGCGCGGACGGTCGGCATCGCCGATACGCACGAGGAAGTTGCCTTCGATACCGAATACCGAGCTGAGGGCGTCACCGCGGCCGTCGGTCCAGTCGGCGCTGCGCAGCAGGGCCTCGATGGTGACCTGCTTCATGCCGCTGACGAGCGGTTTGGCGTCGGCCGACCAGCTGACCGGGAAGTTCATCCACGCGATGTTGGCCACCACGTTGATCATCGCACCCTGACGGGCCACGAAGTAGACCGTACTGCGGCTGTCGAGCAGATCCACGCCATTGCACGAAGTTACCGTCACGGGCAGCACGTAACGACGGCTGCCGTCGAGGGTGTTGATATCCTTGAACACGATCTCTATCGCGTCGCCGCTCACCTGACCGGCCGCAATGTCGATCTGGTTGGAAGAGAGTTCGTAGCATTCGGCGGGAAGCGCCACGGCATTGTCGCCGTAGATCATGTTGTAGGCGGCGACCTGCGACGGATCGGCCTCGATCGTCACGGCGACCTGCTGCCCGGCAGGCTTGGCCAGACGCGATTCGATCGTCTTGGTATAACCGGGCGTATCGCTCTTGATCAGCAGATCGTCGGAGAGGATGGCCGAAGTGATATAGAACTTGTTATCGAAACGATGCTTCTCGACATCCTCGTTCTTGCAGCCGGTGAAAACGACTGCGGCGAGCGCCGAGAGAACCAATAAGCATTTATTGTATTTCATGGCTGTCAGTTTTTAGATGGAGGGGTTCATAATGCCGATTGCCTCGCGGGTCTTGGCCCACACCTTGGCGGGGTTGTAATAGTCGTACTGGACATCCTCGATCAGCAGCCCCGCACGCGTATAGCCCGGCGAAGGGAGCGTCACCCATCCGGCCCAAGCCTCGATCGCCTCGACCGTATCGCCGAAGGCATCTCACCGGCCGGTATAACCGAACTCCTTCTTGTCGTCGCCGGGACGGGTGGTCTGGGCCGTCACGATCAGACGGTCGGCCGGCACGCCGGCAACGCTGACTGCGGTAAGAGCCGAGAACGACATCTCGTCGAGCGTCTTCACGTCATTGGTCGGCAGGATGATGTAGGCGCACTCGTCCAGCAGCGGCATATTCGTCTCCGTAATGGCTCCGGTGAAACCGCGGAAGACGAGCGCATGCGACGGGTGGGCCTCATGCCAAGCGCGGATCGGAGCGAAGAGCGCTTCCTGACGGGCCGTATAGACGGCCAGCGCCTCGTCCTGCATGCTGCCTACGGCCTTGCCCGTGTAGGTGAAGATGAAGCCGTCATAGCCCCAGCGGTCTACCAGCGCGATCTGCTCGCCGACACGGCCGCCGAGATAAGCCAGCGCATCTTCCTCGCTGAGCGTGGGGTCCTCCTTCAGCACCTGCGTCCAGTCGTTTTCGAATGTCTGCAGGTCGATATTGAAGAGGATGCGGGTTCCCTTCTCATGCACTTTCCGGATTTCATCGACAAGCGTCTGGCAAAGGACGGACGGAACCGGATTCACGACGATGAAATCGACGCTGTCGGGCATTGCCGTGAAGTGCTGCGTACGATGGGTAGTCGGGGCGCCGTTCTCAGGAACGCTCATCGTAACGAATACCGCCTTGTGGGAACCGGCCTTGTACTCCCGGAGCGCCTGCATGTACCGGGCATACAACTCCGGGTCCGCATCCTCGAATGACGAATAGTTCACGTCGATCGCCTCAGGCTCGACGGCCTCGTGACAGCCGGCCATGAAAAGCACGGCTGCAAGGGGCAGAAAATATCTTTTGATGTTGATTTTCATAGTTTGACGGTTTTATAGGTTAGCGAATCCGGGGATTGCAATCCCACCACAGACGGGTGGACATTTTGTCCTGACCGCCCAGCCACTGATCCACGGCGGCCCGGATCGTTTCTCCGTTCGCCTCGTACTCCTCCAGCGGATAGGTCATACGGCGGGCGCCCAGCTGCAGATTCGTGATGTCGGGATTGTTATTGACCACCACCGGGAACAGACGCGGATAGCCCGTACGGCGGTAATCGGCCCACGCTTCGGTACCCAGCGGGAAATTGGCGATCCACTTCTGGGTGATGATGCGTTCGAGGTTCTCTTCGAAAGCCGCCCCGTCGTTCCAAGGGATCGTGACCGTCGACTGGTTCGAACAGCTGTAACCGAATGCCGGGTCGTCATAGCCGCCGGGAAGCGCCGTCGAAGCGTTCATCCACATCAGCGACGTCGATGCCGTCACGTTATACCGCGAGAAGTTGTTGATACGATCATCGTCGGGAATCTGGATGCCGTTGCGAAGCCCGGCATAGCCGCCTCCGCTGAAAGCCGACTCGTTGAAATAGCTCGCACGACGGGGATCGTCGTAACCGTTCATGAACGACGCGATATCGGCGGCGACGCGGTGGTCGCCCGCACCCGACTTATAGCTGAAGAAGCAGACGTAGAAAGGATTGCCGTCCTTGCCGAAGCCCGTATACATGGCATTGCCGGAGTTGTCCTCGATCACGCCCAGCTCCGAGCTGACGGCCTCCTCGGCCAGCTGCTGCGGAGTACGACCGTCATCGGTGGTGAAATCCGTATAGACGATACGCATCGCAAGACGCAACTTGAGCGAGTTGGCCAGACGGCCCCAGCGCTCCAGACTGCCGCCGTAAAGCCGGTCGGCATCGGTGGTGATCATGCCTGCACGGTTGCGCGTAAGCACCTCGACGGCAGCATCCAGATCAGCGAACATGGCCTTGAAGACCTCTTTCTCCGAGTCTAGCGGCACCGGATCGGCGCCCGTACCCACCTGCGTATAGGGAATCGGTCCGTAGGTGTCGGCGACGCGGTGTACGCCGGCGACCTTCACCACCTTCGCCACGGCGATGGCATTCTCGTCTTCGGTCACCTTGCACAACTCCGTGAAGTTCGACATTTCATTGGTGTAGATAACCCGGTAAAATACCGGCGACCAGTTCGACTGCGGGTCGTAGGTCGAGAATTTTCCAGTGTTGAATCCGCTGTTCGCATCGGCGATATAACCGCCGTAAGGCCCGCCCAGCAGCAGATCGGTGAACTGGCACTGATTGACGTCGGCCGGAATGACCCAGCTCTGCATGGTGGTCATGAACGACCGCATGGCGTAACCGTCCCGCTCCATATCCTCTGCGGTAACCTCATAGGGATTCCGGTTGATATCTTCGTAGTTGGCCGTGCAGGATGCCGCGCCGAGCGCTGCCGCCGCAAGGGCCACCGTCATATTCGATATATTGAATTTCATGGCGTTTTAGCTTGATTAGAATTTGACACGCACGTTGAAGCCGATGCTGCGCAACGAAGGCATCATGAAATAGTCGATGCCCTGATAGTAGTTGCTGGTGGTAGCGACCGCCTCAGGATCAAAGGGCGCCTTGTTGTAGAGCATCCACAAGTTGCGGCCTACGATCGAGAGGGTGATGTCGCAAACGTCCTCCCAGTTTCTTGCGGGGAATCGTTTAGCCGATCGAAGCCTCCTGCAACCGCACATTCGTAGCCGAATAGGTGTAGTACTGCGGAGTCGTATCGCCGTTGGCGACGGTCTGGTACCATTTCTGCGCATCGATCAGGTCGTTGCCGTTGATGACGATGCCGCCCGCATCGCGCGCATCGGCCGACGAGGCCGATACGCCGTAGTAATCCATTACGGCCTGCGTGCGCGAGTAGACTACGCCGCCCAGACGAGCCGTGAGCAGGAACCCGAAATTGAAGTTGCGCCAGCGGAAGTCGTTGCGCCATGCCAGATTGGCGTCGGGGAATACGGAACCCAGCTTGATGAAATCCTTGGTCTGCGTCTTGTTGTCCACGAAGATGTTGCCGTCCATATCCTGATAGATATCGCCGTTCGAGTCGCGGCGCAGGTCGGCGCGCGAATAGATGTCGCCCAGCGAGCCGCCCTCGCGCAGAATGAAGCGGACGTTACCCATGCCTCCCACGTTCAGGTCGCCGATCGGAGTGACCTTGCCCGTGTTGGGGTCGATCACCTCTTTGCCCAGCTTCATGATCTTGTTGCGGTTGACGCTGGCCGTGAAGTTGCTGTCCCATGAGAAGCGGTTCCACGTATTCTTGTAGCCCAGCGACATTTCGAAACCGCGGTTGCGCACGTCGCCGTCCTGCTTGTAGACCTTGCTGTACATCGAACTTGCGGGGATGCCCGTGTTGAACGTCTGGTTGATCGTACGGGTGTTATAGTACGAAATGTCGAAATTGAAATGTCTGAGGAAGCGCATCGTAAGACCGACTTCGAACGATTTGGTGCGTTCGGGCTTCAGGTCGTAGAGCGGACTTTGGGACGAGAGGTTCCAGCTGTTGGTCGAAGAGTTCCACGAGCGGGTCGGATTGGCGTAGAAACGCGAGAAAGCCAGACCCACCGATGCGTACGACGCACGCAGCTTGACGTAGGAGAGGTTCTTGGGCATGTTCGGAATGATTTCCGAGAGCACGACCGAAGCGCCGACCGACGGATAGAAGAACGAGGAGTTCACCGAGTTGGGACCCGCCAGCTGCGAGGGCCAGTCGTTGCGGCCCGTCACGGTCAGGTAATACGCCCCCTTGAAGCCCACCTCGGCCGAGAAGAAGACCGACTGCGACTGCTCGCGCCAGCCGATCTGCTCGCGGACGGTCTTCGAATTGGAGAGGTTGTAGACGTTGAACACGTTGGGGATGTTATTCGGCTCGTAGATGGCGTTGCCGTCCTTGTCGTAACCGGTCTGCTCTCCGTAGGCGATCGGGCCGCGGACTTTCGAGGCGTCGGAACGCATGTCCGAGATCGAAGCGCCGACGTTGGCCTGCAGACTCCAGTTCTCGCCGAAGGTCTTGTTGATATTGACCATCACGTCGCCGTAGGTCTGACGGTCGTTGGTCTTGGTGATGCCGTAGAGACCGTTGGGCGATCCCTCGGTGCGCAGGTTGTTGGTCGATGCGTAGAGCTTCTCGGTATAGTCGCTGTTCGAGTTGTCCACCCGGATGCGGCCCGAAACCGAGAGCCAGTCGAGGATGTCGTAGGTCAGCGAGGCGTTGATCATGTAGCGGTCCTTGCGGTTCTCGCGCAGGTTGCGGTAGCTGATCCAGTAGGGGTTCTGCATCTGATAGGTATCGGCTCCCATCGTCGGCCAGTACTGCTCGTAGATGCCGCGCGAGGGGTTGTAGCGTTCGTACATCTCCACATCCGCCCAGTCGTCGCCGCGCGGGAAGAGGTAAGCCGACACCAGCGGGTTGGAGTAGACGCCCTGATTGACCATGTTGCGGTCTTTCTGGATAATGTAGCTGGCACCCAGATCGAGGTGCATCTTGTCCTTGAGGAACGACGAGGTATTGCGGAAAGTGAAGTTGTAACGGTCGTAACCGTTGTTGGGAATAATACCGCGCGAATTGACGGCGCCGGCCGAAGCATAGGTCTGGCTGCGCTCGTTGCCCGTCGAGAACGAAACCGTCTCGGTGCCCACGACGCCCGTCTGGAAATAGTCGTCGGCAGGGTCGTAGCCCCTGTAATTGAACGCATTCAGACGTTCGCCCCACGAGTAGATGCCGTTGGCGGCTCCCGCCAGCTTGTCGCCCGTGCCGTAACGGGTCTGGAACATCGGCATCACGAAAGGCGCGAGCACTTCGGTGTTGCTCGTCACCGTCACGGTCGTCTGACCGGCCTTGCCGCGCTTGGTCGTGATCAGAATGGCGCCGTTGGCGGCATCCGAACCATAGAGTGCCGCGGCGGCTGCGCCCGACAGGACGGTCATCGACTCGATATCCTCAGGGTTGAGGTCGGCGATGGCCTCCGAAGAGCCCTGCGAATCGAACTCCTCGCTGCCGTCGCTGCGGAAGTTGCACATCGGAATGCCGTCGATCACATAGAGGGCGTTCGACGACTGCTCGATGGATTTCGAACCGCGCATCACGACCTTCGACGAACCGCCGACACCCGACGACGAGGCGTTGATATTCAGACCGGCCACCTTGCCGTTGAGCGAATTGACGAAATTGACGTCTTTCACGGCCACGATGTCCTCGGCGTTGATCTGCTGGGCATTATACGAGAGCGCCTTCTCCGAGCGCTTGATGCCGAGGGCCGTCACGACGACCGATTCGATCTCCGATGCGGCCTCGCGCAGCGTAATGTCGAACGAAGTGCGGTTGCCGACGGCAACCGCCTGCGGCTCATAGCCCAGATAGCTCACTTCGAGCCATGCCGTCGAAGGTGCGGGCACCGAAAGGGTGAAACGGCCGTCGGCGTCGGTCGTCGTACCGGTCGAGGTGTCGCGGACGATGATCGTGGCGCCGATGACCGGCTGGGCGCTCCCGCCGCGGGCATAACCTGCGGCGGCGCAGCCTGC
>OCAI01001343.1_pt1 | contig 12404 bp, 9 predicted proteins | sample 1538271 | NCBI WGS metagenome assembly OCAI01 (sample SAMEA2580269, study PRJEB22360) | human gut metagenome | biome: human gut; feature: human-associated habitat; material: faeces | place: Denmark | collected 2008/2010 | reverse complement strand
CCAGGGACCGAGTTTCTCGGCGAAATCAATGGCGGCCGGAGCGTAGCCCGTGGCCGGATCAGCGTAGCCCGCAAAAGCGACTTTGCAGAGCGCTTCCTTATTGATGGCATAGTTGAAGGCTTCGCGGACGCGCTTGTCCTGGAAGGGCTTCTTCGACATGTTCATTTCAACATAGCGAAGAATGATGGAGGGGGTAATGTCGAGGCGAACCTGATCCTTCCCCTGAACCTGCTTGACTTGTTCGGCGGGCAGCGGGAAAGCAAACTGTGCTTCGCCCGTCAGAAGCATCGCAACGCGGGTGCTGTTCTCAACGACCGGCTTCCAGTTAATGGCATCGAGTTTCGGGAATCCTGCCTGCCAGTAGTTCGGGTTCTTCACGACGCGCATGCCTTCGCTCGGATTGTATTTGTCGAGCGTGTAGGGACCGGTGCCGCAGGGTTCGAAAGCGATCTGCTTATTGGTCTTATTGGCGAGCGTTGACGGGCAGATCATGACGCCGGCCGGGTGGGCGAGCTGATTGATGAAGCTCGAGAAGGGCTTCTTGAGCGTGAAGCGCACCGTGTAGGGATCGACCACTTCAGTCTTTTCGATGTTTTGGTAAAGCATGTAGCGCTTCAGACCGTTGGCCTTGTTGGTCACGCGGTCAAAGTTGGCTTTCACAGCGTCAGCCTGGAATTCTGAACCGTCATGGAACTTCACGCCCTTGCGCAGCGTCACCGTATAGACGAGGCCGTCGTCGCTCACTTTGTAGTCCGTGGCGAGTGCATCGATCACCTTCATGTCTTTGTCGAACGTGAAGAGACCTTCATAGAAGGATTTCGAAGCGGTCTGCGACAGCGTATCCGAAGCGTCGTACGGATCAAGCGTCGTGAACGTGCTGGCAATGGCCACCGTAATTTCTTTCGGCGCGGCCTGCGCGGCGCCGGCGGCGACAAGACTTGTGAGCGCGAGCGCGGCGGCTGCATGCTTCAAATTCATTTTGTTCCTCCAAAACAGGTGAGGCGCGGGCTGCCCTAATAATCGACCCGCAAAAGCGTTTCTAGACTAACCCGCTCAAACGATTCGGCATCACAGAATCTCAGCTGCAGACTGCAGAATTTCAGCCGAGTTGACTCTTACGCAGTCGATGTAGGTAAATGTGCGCAGTTGGGGCTAGCCTGGTGCAGCTGCTTCCTGAGTGGTGTACATAGAAAAACGCGGCGAAACGCAAAAAAGAGCGTTTCGCGGCGGCAGATTCGGCAGGATTCGGCGACAGACGATGAATGATCTTCAGGCGTCTGTGCGGGATGCTTTCGCCGAAACGTTAAAAGTTAATGTGGATGCCCGCCATTGCCTGGCCGGAGAGCGGATCGTCCACGGGTGCATTGTTGGTGCGCGCGTCGATGAAGTCCTTATAAACGCCCACTGCAGCATAAGCTGTTGTGCTCTTGGAGAGCGGATATTCGTAGGCAATTGTCGCGCCGAAGCGTTTGAGGCTGTTGCCGACATTGTCTTCGTCGGCAGCCTCAACGTCATCGTGCACTTTGACGTCAAGCCAGGAAAGCGCCAGATCCGTAAAACCATGGCCGGTGGGGATCTTCGCTGAAACCGCGGCGGCGAAGCCCCGCATGTCGTCCAGACCGGTGAAGAGCGGATAGTCGCCGATGTTCGAGAGTGCCATGATGTGGTTTGCGCCGCGGAAGTACTGCGCCCAGCCGAAAAGCTGGAAAGCGGTAAAGTCGTAGCTGCCGCCGACTGTCACAGCGATTTCATCGTCGCGGCTTCCTTTCGAGGAGTTTTCATTCATGTACTCCAAAACGGTGACGAGACGAAGGGGACCGCGGTCATAAGTGAGCGCAGCGGCGCTGTAACGGTCCGTATTGGCCTTATTCTCGTCGCCGCCGTCTGTGCCGCCGAAACTGGTTTCAATGTCGAGCTGCAGTCCGTTGATGACGGGCGATTTGTAAAGCAATGCATTGTCGACCGAGAAGCCGATGAAAGGCATGGCATACAAAGCCCCTGCGCCGTAACCGTCCCAGCCGGAGCCGAACGGGCTGGTGCGCTGACCGAGGATCTGGAAGCCCGCGGGTGTGGCACCCGAACGCATCGTGCCGAGGCGTCCCATCCAAAGCTCGCCGTACTGCTTGTGAGCAAGGTAAAAGAGCGAGCCGAGGTTAAAGAAGATGTCCTGTTCCTGAAGTTGTCCCGAATCGGCTCTAAAACCGGATTCTGCAATGAAACCCACGGAAAGCTGATCGCTGATGTCCTCGTGAGCACGGATGGCGAAGCGGCTGGAGTCCAGCATGCTTGATTCCATGCCTAAAGCCGTCTCCGTGCCGTGGATGCCGTCGTTCACGAACGTATATTTAAGACCGGTGTCGTACATGCCGCCGATGGATACGCTGGCAGCACAGACTGCCGACGATGCAGCTGCCGCAAGAAGCGCAGCGCAGGCCGCGCAGCGGGAGAGAGGGAATAATTTTGGATTGAACGTCATCATTTGGCGCTCTCTGGTGTGGTTTGATTGGCGAAAGGCAGGTTTAGTCAAACGATGCGCTTTCAGGAATGTCGGCGTGCTGTGACGCCCGAAACTTCGGAACCAAGGATTGAAGAAGACTTCTGATGTGTGTGAGCTTTGGGATGAGAGAGGTTCCGCAGTGAAGCTGAGATGTTGCTTTGGAGTGTTTGTCCTCGAAGAAGGGTGAAAGGCTGCCTTCTGATGCGGTGCAGCTGAACGGTCTCCCGACTCTGAAAAAGGAGAAAAAACAAAGTCGGGAGACCGAGACGCGGAGCGTTACTTAGCGGTCTTCACGTACTCAGCGGCTTCCTTGCCGGCGATGCGGCCGGAATTCCATGCAAAGCCCAGGGCGAGACCCTGATACGGCGGGTAGGATGGAGCGGAGTAGAAGCCGTTGGCGTTGTTGCCGACGGCGTAAAGGCCATGGATGGGCTTCAACTCAGAATTGAGGACCTCAAAGCGGTCGTTGACGCGCACGCCGCCCAGCGTCGAAAGGCTCACAACCTTTGCGCGCGCAGCGTAGAACGGGCCCTTTTCAACCTTGAACTTGAGGAATTCAGCCGGCTTGCCGAAGGGGTCCTTGCCGCTCGATACGGCCTGATTGTAGGCCTTCACGTCGGAAAGGAATCCTTTGGTTTCAAAACCCGCCTTCTGAGCAAGCTCTTCGAGCGTATCGGCCTTGAAGGCCACGCCCTGGCGTACAGCTTCTTCCATCAGCGCGCGGAAATCGCCCTTGCCCGTCGGATTGGCGGGACCGGCGCCGGAGACTTCAAACGGGAGCTTGTCGGCTGTGTAGGCGTCAAGCGTCTTGCCGTCAACGACGACAAAGTACTTGCCGCCCACGGAGTAGCCCGCGTTGGCCCAGTAGACGGTGTCGTAGATGAGTTCTTCATTGGCAAAGCGCCGGCCGGCCGGATCCACCCAGAGGAGCGGCGTCTTCAGAACGCGAACCAAGAGGTTCGAGTCGACCATGCCGTGACTGCCCGCGGAAGAGGTCGAAAGACCGTCGAATTCAGCGGCGTGAATGAGCGCGCTGTGTTCGCCCGCCTTCTGGGCGCCGGCCTTCCAGGCCATATTGAGACCTTCGCCGTTGTTCGACCAGGCGATGCGGTTCGTCAGCTGGCTGCTTTCCATTTCCTTGGCGAGGCGATTGGCATCGCCGCCGTAGCCGCCGGAGGCGAGAATGACAGCCGAGGTCTTAATGGTGAGCTTGCCGCCGTCAGCTTTTTCAGCGATGACGGCCGTTACGTTGCCGTCCTTATCCTGAGTAAGGTCATAGGCGCGGGTCTGAAGCAGAAGTTTGCCGCCGAGCTTGCCGAATGCGTCATACATATTCTTGAAAGCACCGGCATTGTCGACATAGCGGTGGTAAATGCGCCAGCGGATCGGATAGGGGTTCTGGCCCTGCTGCGGATTCCAGTCGATAAGTTCAAGCTTGGCGCCGTGCTTATTCATCCAGTCGACGGTCGAAGAGGATTCATCGATGACGCGGCGGGTGATCGAGGCCGAGCTCAGGTAGTGGTTGTAATCCATGAGCTGCTTGTAGAGCTGGTCCTTCGTGAGCTGAGAAAGCAGTTCCGGATTGTTCTTGTACTTGGCTTTCTGCATGGAGGATTCAACGGCAAAGAGCCCGGAGGCGAGCTTGCCGGCACCGCCCACTGCAGGTCCCTTTTCAAGCACGATGACCTTGGCGCCTGCTTCAGCGGCGGTGACGGCGGCGGCAGTGCCCGAAGCGCCCGCGCCGACCACCACGATGTCGGCCGTCAGGGTCTCATCGGCGCCGACGGTCTTAGCAACCTTCACGTCGTACTTTTTCGGATCAGCGCCGGCCTTCTCGATCGCCGCAGCCACCGCCTTGCGGATGGCTTCGCTCGACACCGTAGCGCCGCTCATGCCGTCGACAGCCGTGGACTGATGCTCAACAATGGCAGGCGCCATTTTCTTGGCAGCAGCGCCGCCGAGTTCAGGGGTTTCGCCGGAAACGTCAAGCTTAACGTCGGTGATGCGGCCGTCCTGATTGAGCGTGACGGCAGCCTTGACGGTTGAAAGCTTGCCCTGAGCGGCACCCTCATAGGTGCCGGCAGTAACAGCAGCGACGGCCATGGCCGAAACACCGCACAAGAGCGCGGCAACGGCGGTCATGCGGAAGGACTTGGTGATCATGAACGGTTCTCCAGATAGAAAAGTGAGGCTTCGTATGTGGTTTGCGGCTGCCCGAGGCTGTGAGGCGCTCGAACGGCACTCTTCAATAGGTCGGTAGCCTAAAGTTCAGTGGTTTTTTGAACAATCTCGGCGGAGCTACCGCATCATTGGGAAAGCTAATCGTGGCTGTGTTATTTTTTTCCGATTGAGTCCGGCAGCAGCATTTTGTTCAGCTCTTCATTCCATTCGTGCGCTCGTAAAGGAGACGTCATGTTTGAACCTCGTCATCTCAAAGCGTATTTGGCGCTCGTTAAATGCATGCACTTTGGCCGCGCAGCGGAAATGCTCGGTATTTCGCAGCCGACCTTGAGCCAGCAGATTCGGATGCTTGAGGAAGCGGTTGGTGCGCCGCTTATCAACCGCAGCAACCGCACCATGGAACTCACGCCGGTAGGCCGCGTTTTTGCTGAAGATGCGCAGCAAATCCTCACGCTCATGGAGCGAGCCAAACGCAATGCTGAGGACATTCTTTCCGGGGAAGAGGCCGAAGTGAAGCTTGGCGTCTGCCCCGGCACCATCAGCTCCGGATTCCTTATTAATCTCCTTGCAGAGTCCCGACGCAGATGGCCGCGCATCAAAGTGCTCACGGAGGTATCTCCGCCCACGAATTTGGCTGCCCGGCTCTCCAAAGGACAGATTGATATTTATGCCGGATTAACGACTGGCGTTGATTTCCCGCAGACTGTAACCAGTCAGGTCATCGCAGAGTGGGATGCCGTACTGGCAGTTCCTAGGAGCCGACTGGTACTCGAGGAAACAACGTCTCCGGAATTTCTTAAGGATGAAACATTCATCTATCTGGAGGGCGGTGAAGCGGGCTATCCGCACGTGGTGGAAAGCATTTTGGGTTTTACGCCCAAATCGACTTTGAGCACGCCCTCGAGCCGACTGATGATGGCTTACGTGGATGCCGGCTACGGCGTCGCGCTTATTCCTGCGCCTGATGCAACGATACGCGGAACCAATACGCTCATTCGAGCCGTGGCCGGCGGCCGCGGCGTGATGAAAGCCCGTGCCGCTCGGCTCGCGGTCAACAATGCGCCGGCCGTGCGGCGTGTCTATGACGTCATCCTTGCGCTCTCGCGCAACGGCAGCGAATAACAAAACGACGCGTGACTGATCGGCTCACGCGATTTAACACATACTTCATCAGAAGATTGTGAAGGAAACTTGATTTGCCGCTTATTTCGGCGTTCTCATGCCGAGAGCTCGGTTAAAACGTCTGCACAGGCTTTTTTTGGTGTCTCGGGCAGATAAGATCAGCCTATGATCTTGTTTTACTGTACGATCTTGATGTATGTTTGTAGTATCATTGGAGCGTATGTTTGGGAGGATAATTATGGAATTTCAAGTAACTAGCCGCGAGTTTAATCGTAACTCTGCAAAGATTCGTGAGGAATCTCTTCATAAACCGGTGATCATCACTGTGCGAGGCGAGCCGACCAATGTGCTCCTTTCTTATAAGGAGTATGTTCGTGTTTTCAAATCTTCAGATAACCGCAAGACTGCAACTGAGCTTTTTGCTCACAAAAAAGCCGCTTATTGCGATCTCGAGTCCGAACTGGTGCGTAATAAGGAATTGGTCAAAGCACCGGAGTTTGACTAATGTTCCTTCTCGATACGAACGCTGTCTCAGAAAGCAGAAAGCTTGCAACCAGCAATGTTGATCCTGTCTTTAAGAACTGGATTGACGAAATTGATCCAAATCTGCTTTATGTATCGGTCATCAGTTTGATGGAACTTGAAGTGGGTATTCTCCGCATCTCCCGCAGAGATACTCGGCAGGGTATCGTGCTCCGAGAATGGTTTGATATGGAAATCAAACCGAATTACGAGGGGAGAGTGCTCGATATCACTCCTGATATTGCCTATACCTGCGCGCGTTTAAATGTACCGGACCCGCGGCCTTATCAAGATGCTTGGATTGCTGCGACAGCATTAGTACATGGCATGACTGTGGTGACGCGAAATGTTCGTGACTTTGTGCCGATGAATGTATCTTTGCTTTGTCCATTTACTCAGCCGCATTAATTTCGCTTGGGCTTCATTGGATGGAAAAGAATTAGTTCATGTGAAGTGAAATCTCATGTTTAAGGTTGGTCGAAATGCATTCGGGCATTTCGACCAACCTAATTATTTCTGAGTTGCCGCAGCAATCTTCAGAAAATTCTCGAGCTGATCGAGCCCCCGCTCGGTCAGCATGGATTCAGGGTGGTACTGAATGCCTTCAACCGGGAGCGTGCGATGGCGCAGCCCCATGATTTCACCGTCGTCCGTTTCTGCTGTCACCATCAAGTCTGCGGGGAGCGTGGTGCGGTCCACGGCGAGCGAGTGGTAGCGCACCACAGACAAGTCTTCGGGCAGTCCGGCAAAGAGTCCCTGACCGTCATGACGGATGTGCGACGTTTTTCCGTGCATCACTTTTTGAGCGTGAATAACGTCTCCACCCAGCGCTTCGCCGATGGCCTGATGTCCGAGGCAGACGCCGAGCATCGGCATTTGGCGTGCGAGTCCCTCGCGGATGAGCTCGAGCAGAATTCCCGCGCTTTCTGGACGGCCCGGACCGGGAGAGAGAACAATCGCGTCGGGGCGAAGGGCGAAGACGGCATCGACCGTTGTGCAGTCGCAGCGTCGAGCCGTCACGTCGCAGCCGAGGATCTGAAAGTACTGCACGAGGTTGTAGGTGAACGAGTCGTAGTTGTCGAGCATGAAAATCTTCATGGCAGTCATTCCTTTTGAAGCGTATTTCGGGCTCATTCAGTCGGCGAGTCCGCGGGCAGCGAGTTCAACAGCCTTCATCATGGCTGCGGCTTTATTTTTCGTTTCCTGATATTCGAGCGCCGGAACGGAGTCGTAGACGATGCCGGCGCCCGCCTGAATGGAAAAGTTCCGCCGCTTAGCGACGCCCGGCGCTTCGGGTTCCTCAAGGTCCTCAAAGATCAGCGTGCGGATCGTGATGGCAAGATCCATCGCGCCGTCGTAGCCGAAGTAACCCGCTGCACCGCCGTAAAAGCCGCGCGGTTCAGGTTCAAGTTCGCGAATGATCTGCATGGCACGCACCTTCGGCGCGCCCGAGAGCGTTCCGGCAGGGAAGGCCGAACGAACAAGATCGTAGGCGTCGAGTCCGGGGGCGAGCTGGCCTGTGACGGTGGAAACAATGTGCATGACGTGCGAAAAGTATTCGACGGTCATAAAGTAGGGCGTTTTGACGCTGCCCGGGGCGGCTACGCGCCCTAAGTCGTTGCGTGCAAGGTCAACGAGCATCAGGTGTTCGGCGCGCTCCTTCGGGTCGGCGAGGAGCTCTTCGGAAAGACGTTCATCGTCAGCGGCAGAGGCGCCGCGTTTCCTCGTGCCGGCAATCGGCCGGAGCAGCGCACTGCCGTCGGCTTCGGTGCGGCACAGTGTTTCGGGAGAAGAACTCACGAAAGTGAGGCCGCCCATCTTCATAAAGAAGGTGTAGGGCGAGGGATTAATGCGGCGAAGCGCCCGATAGAAAGTAAAGGGTTCAATTGTCGTTTCACCGGAAAATTTCTGGGAAAGAACGACCTGAATGAGTTCGCCGTCACGGATTAAGCCTTTGGCTTTTTCTACCATGGCGCAGAAATCGTGTTCGGTCGTATTGGCCTTGAGAACGGGTGTCGCAGCCGGATGCTGATCCGGGAGCTTCGAAAGATCGAGCGGTCTGCGGATTCTCGCCCGCACTGCTTCCACGCGGGCCGCGCCCGCGGCGAAAGCCGAACCGAGATCGGGGAATTCGTCGATGCGCACGCCCGCAGAAATCGTCATGGTATGGCGGAAGTTGTCAAAAATGATCATATCTTCGGCCACCATGAAGGCTGCCGTAAGCCCATGAGGCTTGTAGCCGGTTTTTGGTTCGAATTCACCGCACATCTCCCAGCCGAGCGCACCGACAGCACCGCCCGTAAAGGCGGGGAGATCCGTGGGTGCCGCGGGACGAAGGCCTTCCGTAAGCGACCTCAGGGCCATGAAGGCGCCCTCTTTTGTAGCGGCTTCAGGAAGCTCCCGGCGTCCGTCGGCGTCCTCCACAAAGGCTCGGCCGTCTTCGACCGAGAACCGCGCTCTGGGATTGAGGCCAATGAAGGAATTGCGGCCGAAGCGCTCGCCGGCTTCAACGGATTCGAGGAGAAACACATTCTCGTCATCCTTGAGCCGGGAAAGAATGGAGACGGGGGTTTCCAGATCGGCAGTAAGCGTAAGCGTTACGGGAACGTAATTGCCCTGCTGGGCGAGTCGGGCAAATTCGCTGAAGGCGAGCATGGCGGCATCCTAAAAGAGAATCATGAAATCGGAAGACGAAAAAAAACGGACCGGAATCACTGAACAAGGATTCGGTCCGTTCTTTTGGAGATCTGCGGCAGGCGCTCTGCAGCAGAGGTCTCGCGGCGGCTGAGGAAGCTCGAATGCATCAAGGCGCTGGGCGCTTTTCGTTCTTTTGCTCCTCCCGGCTGCAGACGCAGACGGGCGCCGACGGATCGAATCCGGGACGCCACCGCCAGCTGCGGGAGAGAAGAAGCAAGAACATGAAGGTTCCTCAATGGGGCATAAAGTACAGAATCACTATCGCATGATGCGGGGCAGTTCGGCGGGAGCGCCTCTCGGCGCTCCGCCTCGGTCGATTTGATCCGCATCAGAATCCGGTGCGGATAGCGGTCGGCTGCCTTGTCAATGTCATCCAATCGGCCAGCCGAGCGCTTCGAGCACATTGCGCGCCGCGGCTTCGGGTTCAACATTGTCGACCGAACAGTCCGCGGTGCCCTCATACGTAGCTCGTCTTTCCGCCCAAATGACGGAGAGCGGCCGCGACTGCGAGACGGGGCGCCCCATGGTCGGCAGTTCTTCGATGGGGCGCTTCAAAAGCGCTACGTGGCCGTTCTGCTTTAAGGCTGAGACATTTTTCACGCGCATCATAGTGCCGCCGCCCGTGGCAATCACCACGCCGCGCCGTGCTCCGGCAATGGCGGCAATGCGCGATTCCAGATCGCGGAAAGCGGGTTCGCCGTGACGGCGGAATATTTCGGGGATGGGGAGTTCCGCAGCGGCTTCGATTTCTTCATCGAGATCGATGAAGGGGCGTCCAAGCCGTGCTGCAAGAATGCGGCCGACGGTGGATTTGCCGCTCCCCGGCATGCCTGAAAGCACGATGTTTTCGAACTGCCGCTTGAGGTCCGCATGAATTTCTTCAGCGCTCGCTGCCGGTTGGGCCGGCGCGCCGTCGACGGGGGAGGCGATCGAGAGAAAATCGCGCGCGGCTGCTTCGGCCTGCACGACAAGCATGCGCAGGCCGTTGACTGCGGGGATGCCGCGCGCTCTCGCACGAAGCATGAGTTCGGTGACGGCAGGGTTATAAATGAGGTCGAAAACGAAGGAGAGCTTAGGGAGGAGGCCCAGGTCGCCGATGGGCGACACGCCGCAGACCGGGAACATGCCTACGGGCGTGGCGTTGACAAGAATCTCTGCATCGGCATGGCGGTTAAGCGCTTCGCGTCCTTCGGCTCCGCTAATGTTCACCATGACGGCAAAGGCGCCGAGATCCTTTAGGACCGCCTGCACGCATTTAGCCGCGCCGCCCGTGCCGAGGATCAGGGCTTTCCTGCCCTTCACTTTGATGCCGCTCGCACGGACAGTGTCGAGGAATCCGGCATAGTCGGTATTGTCGCCCACGAGTTTTCCGTCAGGACGGTGCACGAGGGTATTGACCGCGCCGACATGCTGCGCGGCGGGCGTCAATTCGTCGCAGTAGGGCAACACCGCTTCCTTATAAGGAATGGTGACGTTGAGGCCGTCAAACGGCGTTGTTCGCAGGAATTCGTCCAAACGCTCGGGCTCGCACTCAAAACGCTTATAGGCGTAGGCGCCCAGACGCGCGTGAATTTCCGGCGAAAGCGTGTGTCCGAGGCGGCGGCCAAGCAGTCCGCAGAGCAGTCCGGCGCCCGCTTTGGGCGGAATCGGTTCAGCATTGCGGTCGATGGTGACTTCCACCTTTGCACCGAGCCCCTTGAGGTCGGCCGCCAGAACGCGGTTCATGCCGGCCCCTTCAAGGGTGAGGCCGACGCCTTCGCGAGTCGCCTCGAGCAGAGCGGGCGCAGCCCCCGCGGCCGTGCAGGCGCAAATAAGCCGTTTGGCGGCATACTGCGGCGTTTCGCCTTCGCCGAGCGTTTTGAAAACAGAGAGCCGCCCGGGCTGATGCCCTTCAGTGCCGAGAACGCCTTCATCGCAGAGCTGAGCGGAGAGCTGCCGCTGGCGGGAGCCCGCGATCAAAAGTTCGTAGACCGCTGCGACAATCGGCCGCTCGTTGGGCGGCACGCGTTCAACGAGCTTTTCCAGCAGTGCTTCTTCGCGCTTGGGCGCATGAATCGGCAGGTTCCGGCCGCGCTTACGCTCGCCGATTTCGTCGGCGATGGCCAGGCGCTCGACAATGAGTGCCGAGAGCTTGGCGTCAATGACGTCGATCTTTGCCCGCAGGTCAGCCAAGAGGTCGCTCGGCGCTTCGCGCAGCTGCGCGGGATGAGGGTGAGGTTCTGCCGTCTGCTGGTCGGTCATGATGAATTCAAACGTATCTTTTTGAAGGGTGGTATGGGGCGTTTCAGCGCGGTGCGCTTTCATTGGGCAGTGTTCTCGGCTCGTGCCTTTAAAGCTTCAGAAGCCCAGCACTCGGCATTGGGGAGGTCCTTTGAGAGCACTGCCGGCGGCGCGAGGAGGAGGTCCAGGGCAGCGAGCGCCGCAACGGCCTCTACGACCGGCACCGCGCGGATGCCAATGCAGGGATCGTGCCGGCCGGTGACAATCAGCTCGGCGGCTGTCCCCGCTTCGAGCGAGACCGTCTGCTGGCGGAGCGCAATGGAGGGCGTGGGTTTCATGGCTGCACGAAAGAGGATCGGTGCAGAGGTGGTCATCCCGCCCGCAATGCCGCCCGCGTGATTGGCCGCTGGTGCTGCGCCGGGAGCAGAGAGCTGAGGCTCCCAGGGGTCGTTCTCAGCCGAGCCCGAACGGCGTGCGGCCGCAAAGCCGTCACCAAACTCCACACCTTTGACCCCTGGAATGCCAAAAAGTCCGAAGGCGAGCGCACCGTCAAAACCCTCAAAGAGGGGGCCGCCCAAGCCCATGGGCAGTCCCGTGATCATGCCTTCGATCACCGCGCCGATGCTGTCGCCCGACTTTCGGGCGGCAGCGACGGCGGCGGCCATGGCTTCGTCGGCTTTCCCGCCCACGCGGATCGGCTTCATCGCTGAGCACTGGGAGTTCGCGCTCCAGCCGCGCCTGCAGCACCGCATCGGTTTCGCCCATGGGGCTGAAAGGCCGGTCTTCAACGGTGCCGACTGCGGCCAAGTGAGCCGCAACCCGAATGCCGCGGCGGGCAAGAATCTGCAGGGCAATGCCGCCCGCGCAGCAGATGGGAGCCGTGAGGCGTCCGGAGAAGGCGCCGCCGCCGCGAACATCCTGAAAGCCCTGATAACGCACCTGCGCGGGCAGATCCGCGTGCGACGGACGAGGGCGGTCAGCAATGGCCTTGTAGTCTTTCGAGCGCTGATCGGTATTGCGGATAAGGGCAGTGAGCGGCGCGCCGCAGGTGATGCCGTTCATGAGACCGCAGAGAATTTCAGGCTGATCCGTTTCGCGGCGCTGCGTCGAAAGCCGGCCGCCCGGCGCCCGGCGTCCCATAAAGGCGCAAAGCGCCTCTTCGTCA
>OCAI01001327.1_pt1 | contig 12546 bp, 9 predicted proteins | sample 1538271 | NCBI WGS metagenome assembly OCAI01 (sample SAMEA2580269, study PRJEB22360) | human gut metagenome | biome: human gut; feature: human-associated habitat; material: faeces | place: Denmark | collected 2008/2010 | reverse complement strand
ATGAAGCACTGCATGGAGTGGCCAGAGCAGGTGTGGCAACCATGTTCCCACAGGCAATTGCGATGGCTGCAGTATTTGACGATGAAGAGATGAAAAAAGTTGGCGACATCATTGCAACTGAGGGAAGAGCAAAATACAATGCATATTCTGCAAAAGAAGACAGAGATATTTACAAGGGTCTTACTTTCTGGTCCCCCAATGTAAACATTTTCAGAGATCCGAGATGGGGCAGAGGGCATGAAACCTATGGTGAGGATCCATATCTGACGTCCAGACTTGGCGTGAAATTCGTAGAAGGACTTCAGGGTGACGGACCTGTAATGAAAGCGGCAGCATGTGCAAAGCATTATGCAGTGCACAGCGGTCCGGAATCGCTCAGACATGAATTTGATGCACAGGCAAGCATGAAGGATATGTGGGAAACATATCTTCCGGCTTTTGAAGCGCTTGTAACAGAAGCGGATGTTGAGGCTGTAATGGGTGCTTATAACAGGACAAACGGAGAACCCTGCTGTGCACATAAATATCTTATGGAAGATGTCCTGAGAGGAAAATGGAAATTCGAAGGTCATTATACTTCTGACTGCTGGGCAATCCGTGACTTCCATGAACATCACATGGTAACTTCTACGCCAAGACAGTCCGCTGCTATGGCATTAAATGCAGGCTGTGACCTGAATTGCGGTAATACATATCTTCATATGATGGGAGCTTATCAGGATGGACTGGTAACAGAAGAAAAAATCACAGAATCTGCAGTCAGACTGCTGACAACCAGATATCTGCTGGGCCTGTTTGACGGAAGTGAATATGATAAGATACCGTATAGTGTGGTAGAGTGCAAAGAGCACATTGATGAAGCTCTTAAGATGGCAAGAAAGAGCTGCGTACTTCTGAAGAATGATGGAGTTCTTCCGATTGATAAAACAAAAGTAAATACTATTGGTGTCATCGGCCCGAATGCAAATAGCCGTGCAGCTCTTATTGGAAATTATCATGGAACATCTTCAGAATATATTACTGTTCTTGAAGGAATCCGTGAAGAAGCAGGTGATGATGTAAGGATCCTTTACTCTCAGGGATGTGATTTATATAAAGACAAAGTTGAAAATCTGGCATGGGATCAGGACAGAATTTCTGAGGCAGTAATTACAGCGGAAAACAGCGATGTAGTCATACTCTGCGTAGGTCTTGATGAGACTCTGGAGGGAGAAGAAGGAGATACCGGAAACAGTGATGCATCCGGGGACAAAGTTGATCTTCATCTTCCGAAAGTACAGGAAGAACTGATCGAGAAAGTAACAGCAGTAGGAAAACCTACCATCGTAGTTCTGATGGCAGGAAGTGCGATTGACCTGAATTATGCGCAGGATAACTGTAATGGAATCCTTCTTGCATGGTATCCGGGAGCAAGAGGCGGACGTGCAATAGCAGATCTTCTCTTCGGAAAAGAATCTCCATCAGGAAAACTTCCGATAACCTTCTATAAAGACCTGGAAGGAATGCCGGAATTCACAGATTACTCTATGAAAAACAGAACTTACCGTTATATGGAAAAAGAGGCACTTTATCCATTTGGATACGGACTTACATACAGTGATACCTGCGTAACAGAAGCAGAGGTTGTCGGTGAAGTATCAGCAGAGTCCGATATCGTGTTAAAAGCAACTGTTAAGAACAATGGAACAGTAGATACAGATGAAGTTGTTCAGGTGTATATCAAAGACCTTGATTCTCCGCTTGCAGTTCGTAACTACAGTCTCTGCGGATTTAAGAGAGTATCTCTGAAAGCGGGAGAAGAGAAATCTGTAGAATTTACAATTTCTAATAAAGCAATGAATATAGTTGATGAAGATGGAAATCGTTACATCGCAGGAAAACATTTCCGTTTATTTGCAGGAGTATCCCAGCCGGATACAAGAAGTGCAGAACTGACAGGACATAAGCCTGCTGAGGTAGAAATTGCACTTTAACCGAACGGAGTAAGTATTCTGTTTCAATTGCGAAAAGTAACATAAAATAAAAACCATATTATATATGGACAGGAGGAACACAGACATGAAAAACAAAATTAAAAAAATATTACTTCTTGGAATGACAGCCATGTTTACTGCCGGTGCAGCAGGCACAGCAGTTATATCCTGTCCTGTATGGGCAGATGAAGCAGAAAAAAACTCTGAGACTGCAGAAGAGCCAAAAGCAGAAGATGCAGCTGTGGAAGAAGAAATTGCTGATCAGACAGATGATAAAACAGAAAATACAGATTTAAAAACTGTAGAACATCCAAGAATGTCTGTCTATTCCATCCGCAGATTCTCCATTGTAAAGGGCGGCGAAGAAGTATTTCAGATCAAACAGGAACCGGCAGATTATAAGATGGATTTCGACTACTGGGAAATTACCAATCCGTATGATGAGACTGCAACAGTAAACACAGAGAATATGTATGAAATGTTTGGAGTGCTGGCTGCTTTTGATCTCAGCAACGGCGTCGATGCAGCAAATACAGATACCGGACTGGATAATACAAAGACATATTTTACAGTAGATTTTGTAAATACAGTTAACGATGACACAGCAAAAGAAACGCAGGATGCAGATGCAACAGCAACAATTCTTATAGGAAATACAGATGAGAATGGTGACTATTATGCATGTGTAAAAGGATACGAAGAGGCTGTTTATCTGCTTTCAAAAGAGTCGGTGAACAGTCTTCTGGAGCTGAAACCATTTAATTTGATTCTGAAGATTCCGGCATTGGTAAATATTGATACACTTGACAGTGTGGATATGAGCATTGGAAAGAAAACCTATACGATGAAGCTGGACGGCAGCGATTATAAATTCGGAAAGAAAACTGTAAAGAAAGAGAAATTTACTGAATTGTATCAGGCGCTTCAAAGTATAATGCTTGATTCGGAAGTCGAAGAAACAAAAGATACAGCAGATGAGGAAGAAGTGCTGACTGTAACATTCCACAGAAACACAGAAGAAGCTCCGGAAGTAACTCTGAAATATTTTGCATATGATGATACTTATGATAGTCTGGAAATCAATGGAACCGAGAGATTTCTTGTGAAAGCGGAAGATGTGGATGCACTGGTAAAACAGATTAAAAAAGCGTTTTAATCGAATCGAATCTGTTATTTGCTACAGAGCTCAGCAGAGAAACATAATATGTGGTATCCTAATTTATATCATAAAATATTTTGGTACACGGACAAATGTCTTTTGGTGGTTGACATGATGGATAGAATTGGTTATAATCGGAATAATTACTGAGCGTATAACAAAGGAGGAGCACGAAGATGTATTCAATCGACGACGTAGCAAAGACAGACAAGGATATCGCAGATCTGATCGAGGCGGAGCTTGCACGCCAGAATTCCCATATTGAGCTGATCGCTTCAGAGAACTGGGTAAGTAAAGCAGTTATGGCAGCAATGGGAAGCCCTCTTACTAATAAATATGCGGAAGGATATCCGGGGAAGAGATTTTACGGCGGATGTTCCTGCGTGGATGAGGTGGAAGCTCTTGCAATCGAACGTGCGAAAGAATTATTCGGATGTGAATATGCAAATGTACAGCCGCACTCCGGAGCACAGGCAAACATGGCAGTCTTTTTTGCAATGCTGCAGCCGGGAGATACTGTAATGGGTATGAATCTGGATCATGGTGGACATCTGACACATGGAAGTCCTGCAAATATGTCCGGAACCTACTTTAAGCCGGTATATTATGGAGTCAATGATGACGGTGTGATCGATTATGAAGAAGTCAGAAGAATCGCCATTGAGAATAAACCAAAGCTGATCGTAGCAGGTGCAAGTGCCTATGCCAGAGTTATTGATTTTAAGAAATTCCGTGAGATCGCAGATGAAGTTGGGGCTTATCTGATGGTGGATATGGCGCATATCGCCGGTCTGGTAGCAGGAGGACAGCATCCAAGCCCGATTCCTTATGCAGACGTTGTGACTACAACCACACACAAAACTCTGCGTGGACCAAGAGGCGGCCTGATCTTAAGCAGCGCAGAGAATGCAAAGAAATTTAACTTTAATAAAGCAGTATTTCCAGGAATCCAGGGTGGTCCTCTGATGCACGTGATCGCTGCCAAGGCAGTATGTTTCAAAGAAGCGCTTCAGCCGGAATTTAAGGATTATGCAAAGATGATCGTTGAGAATGCGCAGGCACTTTGCAAAGGGCTTCAGAAGAGAGGAATTGATATTGTTTCCGGTGGCACAGACAATCATCTGATGCTTGTAGATCTCAGAAGTTTGGGCGTTACAGGCAAGCAGATGGAGAATCTTCTTGATGACGTAAACATTACCTGCAATAAGAATGCAATTCCAAATGATCCCCAGTCTCCATTTGTTACAAGCGGTGTACGTCTCGGAACAGCAGCAGTTACTTCACGAGGCATGAAACCGGAAGATATGGATAAGATTGCAGAAGCAATTGCTATGACCTTAAAAGAAGAAGGCAGCCAGGAAAAGGCAAAGGCAATCGTCAAAGAACTTACAGACAAATATCCTCTGGTTGGATAAATAAATCATACAAAATAATGTATAAAAGCGAAATGCATGGTTCATGAGTGAACAGCACTTCGCTTTTATTTATTATGTCGCTGAATCGAGAAACTTATTTAACCAAATTATACCAAAATTATCCAAATAAAATCATGGATTTTTTTCAGAAAACGTAGTATAGTAACAATAGCTGATAATAAGTTACTGAGAACAGAGTGAACAGTAACGATGATATATCACAGTATATTGAAAATAATAACAGAGAGCAGGTGACAGAATTTGGAAAAAGTGATAATCATAGGTGCCGGACCTGCAGGAATTTCCGCTGCGCTTTATGCAGTTCGTGGAAATCTGGATCCCCTGGTGATCAAGAATGGGATCGGTGCTTTGGAAAAAGCAGAGAAAATAGAAAATTATTACGGACTGGAACATCCGCTGTCCGGTCAGGAATTATATGATACAGGAATCGCTCAGGCGAAAGCACTGGGCGTACGAATATTGGATGCACAGGTTCTGGGAGTCGGCGGGTTTGATACTTTTGTGGTAAAAACTACAGAAGGTGAATTCGAGACTCAGAGTCTGATTCTTGCAACAGGAAGCAAACGTGCTGCACCAAAGATCCCGGGTGTTAAAGAATTTGAGGGAAAAGGTGTCAGTTACTGTGCAATCTGCGATGCTTTCTTTTACAGAGGCAAGGATGTAGCAGTTCTGGGAAACGGTGATTTCGCCATGCATGAAGCAAAGGAATTGTCCAATACTGCTTCTACAGTAACCATTTATACAAACGGTGAAGAACCGGAATTTACACCTGAAGAAAATATCAGTGTAAACACAATGAAGATCCAGTCTGTAGAGGGCGATGATCTGGTATCCGGAATCCGTCTTGAACCTGATGTGCAGGCAGAGGAAATAAAGGCAGGAGCAGGTCAGCAGGCAAATGATTTCTGTCCTGCAGAGGGTGTATTTATTGCAATGGGAACTGCAGGCAGTACTGAGATTGCCCGCCAGATGGGAGCTGAACTTACGGAAAAAGGCAACATTAAAGTTAATGAAAATATGGAAACAACCATCCCGGGACTCTATGCGGCAGGTGACTGTACAGGTGGACTTCTTCAGGTGGCGAAAGCTGTATATGAGGGAGCACAGGCAGGTATTAATGCAGGGAAGTATGTAAGATCTTTAAAATAAAAACTGAAAATTTAACAGGGTTATAGTGTTGATATTATGAAACCAGAGAACTTACATTGCAAATTTTTATAAAGAATAAGCAAAGGAGATATAAATCATGGCAAAAGAGATTACAACAGCAAATTTTGAAACAGAAGTATTAAAATCTGAGAAACCGGTTCTTATAGATTTCTGGGCAACATGGTGTGGACCATGTATGCGTCAGGGTCCGGTTGTAGAAGAACTGGCAGAAGAGGGATACGCAGTAGGAAAAGTAGACGTAGATCAGAATATGGCACTTGCACAGCAGTTTCGTGTAGTCAGCATTCCGACACTGATCCTGTTTAAAGACGGTGCGGAAGTGAAACGCTTCGTAGGTCTTACTTCCAAAGAAGAGCTGAAGAGTGCACTGGAAGGCTAAAGATCTATGAAGATTTTATTAGCGGCATGCAATGCAAAATATATTCATTCCAATCTTGCTGTTTATGATCTGCAGGCATATGCATCCGATTACGCAGATCATATTGTATTAAAGGAATATACCATCAACCAGCAGAAAGATGATATTATGCGTGATATTTACCTGGAGCATCCTGATGTGGTATGCGTGTCCTGTTATATCTGGAACCTTTCTTTTGTAAAAGAACTGATGGCAGATCTGATAAAGATTCTTCCGGGCGCCGACTTCTGGGCCGGCGGTCCGGAAGTTTCTTATGATGCGGAGAAATTCCTGACAGAAAACTCAGAATTTAAAGGTGTTATGGTCGGGGAAGGTGAAGAAACATTTAAAGAACTTGCCGGATATTATGTGGAAAAAAATCCGCAGGATCTGAAAAATATGACAGGAATCTGTTACAGAGACGGAGATCAGATCATACATAATGGATGGCGCCAGATCATGGACTTAAGCAGTATTCCGTTCATTTACAAAGATCTGTCTGAGTTTAAGAACAGGATCATTTATTATGAAAGCAGCAGAGGATGTCCTTTCTCCTGCAGTTACTGTCTTTCTTCCATTGATAAGAAACTGCGTTTCAGAGATACAGAGACAGTAAAGAAAGAGCTGCAGTTTTTTATAGACAATAAGGTTCCGCAGGTAAAGTTTGTAGACCGTACCTTTAACTGTAAACATGACCATGCAATGGCAATCTGGAAGTATATTAATGAACACGATAATGGTGTGACAAACTTCCATTTTGAGATTTCAGCAGATCTGTTAAGAGAAGAGGAACTGCAGGAAATGTCCACCATGCGCCCGGGTCTGATTCAGCTGGAGATCGGAGTACAGTCAACAAATCCGGACACGATTAAGGCAATTCACAGAACTATGGATTTTGAAAAATTGAAAGGAATTGTTGACAGAATCCATAGCTTTGGAAATATCCATCAGCATCTGGATCTGATCGCAGGACTTCCCTATGAAGATTACGACAGCTTTCGGCATTCCTTTAATGATGTTTATGCACTGAAACCACAGCAGCTTCAGCTGGGCTTTTTGAAGGTGTTAAAGGGTTCCCATATGATGGAGATGTGCAGGGAATATGGTATTGTATACAAAACACAGGAGCCTTATGAGGTACTTTCCACGAAGTGGCTGGATTATGACCATGTTTTGAAGCTGAAAACTGTGGAAAATATGGTGGAAGTGTATTATAATAGTGGACAATTCCAGAATACACTTGAATATCTGGAAAACTTTTTCCAGGATGCTTTCTCAATTTACGAGAGACTGGGCAGCTTTTACATGGAAAAGGGCTATGGTGATGTTTCTCACACAAGAATGCGAAGATATGAGATCCTGCTGGAATTTCTGGAGGATATGCCGGAGATTTCCGTGGATCAGGTAAAAGACCAGATGGTATATGATCTCTATCTGAGAGAAAACCTGAAAAGCCGTCCTGGCTTTGCCAGAGATCAGAAGCCTTTTGAGAGACAGATATGGGACTTCAGAAAACGGGAAAAAGTGGCAAAGAATGCACATGTGGAAGTATTTGCAGATGGAACAGTGCTGCTGTTTAACTATGCAGACCGTGATCCGCTGACTAACAATGCTCATGTGACAGATGTGACGAAAGATGTGTTTGAGAACCTGAACAGAGATTAAAGAGGTGAAGAGAAATGGGAATGTTTAATCCAAAGAACCGTAAAGTGATCACAGCAATTATTGCAATCATTCTGGTACTGGCAATGGTAGTGCCGACAGTTCTGTCTCTGATCGTATAATAAATTTTCGGAGGAAAAGAATGAGACTGGGACAGGCGGCAATGGAGGCTCTGAGGGCAGAAATAACCGGATGCCTGAAACCGGGAGATGAACTGGTAGTGGCATGCCCGGTGGCTTTGAAAGGAACTTCTGTAATAGCAAAAAATAAAAAGGACAAACTGGCAGAGAGATTCTCTGCCGGTTTTATTCAGAATTGCGTTTCACTTTGGGATGCTTATGGAGCCGGCAGTATTGTCTGGAAAATTGCGCAGGAGGCAGATGCCAGCGCATTATATGCTATGGGAGAGGGCGGTTTTTTAAGTGCGCTCTGGAAGATGGCAGAAGCTTCAGAAGTAGGACTGGAAGCAGACTTCCGTAAGGTACCGATTCGTCAGGAGACCATAGAAGTATGCGAGATTTTTGACCTGAATCCATATAAGCTTCAGGCAGATGGAGCAGTATTGATTGGAATCCGCGGAGGTGAAGCACTGGTACAGAGACTTCGCAATGAGGGATTTATGGCAGAGGTCATCGGTCAGACAAACAGTGGCAATGACCGGCTTCTCTACAGTGGTGGCAGTGCCCGATATCTGGAACGTCCGGCAGAGGATGAACTGCAGCAACTTCTCAAAGAGTAACTGCAGGAAACTTAAGAGACAATTTTCTAAGAAAAGACAGACGATTAATAACAAGAGGAATAAAAACAAAATGGCAAAATTAAATATTGTACTTCATGAGCCGGAGATTCCTGCAAACACAGGAAATATCGGCCGTACTTGTGTGGCAACAGGAACCAGACTCCATCTTATCGAGCCTCTGGGATTTTCCTTAAGTGAGAAAGCCTTAAAGAGAGCAGGAATGGATTACTGGAAAGATCTGGATGTAACTACATATCTGGACTTTGAAGAATTTCTGGAGAAGAATCCCGGTGCAAAGATTTACTATGCAACAACAAAAGCACCTCAGACTTATACTGATGTTCATTATGAAGAAGACTGCTACATTATGTTTGGAAAAGAGAGCGCAGGAATCCCGGAGGACATTCTGGTCAATAATCAGGAAACCTGCGTAAGGATCCCTATGATCGGAGATATCCGTTCTCTGAACCTGAGCAATTCCGTAGCAATTGTTCTGTACGAGGCACTGCGCCAGAATAATTTTGACCACATGAATCTGGAAGGACACCTGAGAAACTACGACTGGAAATAATCACAGTAAGCAGACTGGAGGAGTTATATGCCAAATACCACAAAAGCAGCTCTGGAAGAATCCCTGAAACGGCTTCTTCTGAAGAAACCTCTGGACAAGATCACGATAACAGATATTACCACAGACTGTGGAATAAGCCGCATGGCTTTTTATTATCATTTCAAGGATATTTATGATCTGGTTGAATGGTCCTGTGTGGAAGATGGGACAAAAGCCCTTCAGGGCAAAAAGACTTCTGAGTCCTGGACAGAAGGGCTGACCCAGATATTTGAGGCAGTGCTGGAAAACAAACCGTTTATTATGAATGTTTACAGAAATGTGGACAGGGAGCGGATAGAAAATTATCTTTTTAAATTAACCTATGATCTGATCGTGGGTGTGGTGGAAGAAAAAAGCAAGGGTCTGAATATCACAGAAGAGGATAAGAAATTTATTGCAGACTTCTATAAATATGGTTTTGTGGGAATCATGCTTGAGTGGATCAGGGAAGGAATGAAAGAAAATATTGAAGATCTGGTAAGAATGATGGATTTGACGCTTCATGATACAGTGACTACATCCATTCATAACTTTCAGAAAAATAATATGGAAAAATAATCATATAAAAATTCTTTACAAAAGCCGCAGGGTGATAAAAAACTTATCATTCGGCGGCTTTTGTAAATTGTAGAATCATATTTTAACTGTTAATATACAGCCATAGCAACAAACAGATAATTCAGACGGATGAAATGCTTATGATGTGGGAAACATACAGATAAGAATGTAAAAGTCATGAAGATGTCTTGCCGGGAGATCAAGAGATTTCCGGCAGGCGAAAAGAGTTTCCGGGAAATGGGTAAAGCAGAGAGTAAAAAGCATTTAAGATAACGAATCTGAAAGAACTTCTAAAGAAGAATTCAAGAAAGGTGGATGTGTATTATGAGTAAAAATAAAGGTTTAGGACTTATATCCGCATTGGCAGTTGGAGCAGGCGTGGCAGCAGTGGCAGCAGGAAAGAAGTATAAAACAGCTGAGACAAAGAAAAAAGAAGATTATGACGCACTTCATAATACAAGTGAATATCGCAATACAGAACGTGGAAAATATGAGAAAAACAGTAAGGGAATTTATTATACAAACGGTAACTATGAAGCATTTGCACGTCCAAGAAAGCCGGAAGGCGTAGATGATAAACATGCTTATATCGTAGGAAGCGGACTGGCTTCTCTTGCAGCAGCCTGTTTCCTTGTACGTGACGGACAGATGCCCGGAAAGAATATCCACATTCTGGAAGCAATGGATATTGCAGGCGGTGCATGTGACGGTATCTTTGATCCGAGCCGCGGATATGTGATGCGTGGGGGACGTGAGATGGAAAACCATTTCGAGTGCTTATGGGATCTTTTCAGAAGTATTCCATCCATTGAAACACCTGGTGTATCTGTACTTGATGAATATTACTGGCTGAACAAGGAAGACCCCAACTATTCTCTCTGTCGTGCAACAAAAGAGAGAGGCAAGGATGCTCATACAGACGGTAAATTCAATCTGAGCCAGAAGGGCTGCATGGAGATCATGAAGCTGTTCATGACAAAGGATGAAGATCTTTATGACAAGACAATTGAAGATGTATTTGACGATGAAGTATTTGATTCCACATTCTGGTTATACTGGAGAACCATGTTCGCATTTGAGAACTGGCACAGTGCACTGGAAATGAAACTGTACTTCCAGAGATTTATCCATCACATTTCCGGACTTCCGGATTTCAGCGCCCTGAAATTTACTAAATACAATCAGTATGAATCCCTGATTCTGCCAATGCAGAAATATCTGGAAGAAGCAGGCGTTGAATTCCAGTTCAATACAGAGGTTACAAACGTACTCTTTGAGTTTGAAGGCAATAAGAAGATTGCAAAAGCAATCGAGTGTAAGGTGAATGGCGTAGAAAAGGGAATTGTTCTTACAGAGAATGATCTTGTATTTGTGACAAACGGAAGCTGTACAGAGGGAACCATCTATGGCGATCAGAATCATGCACCGAACGGAGATGCAGAAGTTCGTACAAGTGGATGCTGGAGTCTCTGGAAAAATATCGCAAAACAGGATCCGTCCTTCGGACATCCTGAGAAATTCTGTTCTGATATTGCTAAGACAAATTGGGAGTCAGCAACAGTGACTACTCTGGATGATAAGATCATTCCTTATATTACAGATATCTGCAAACGTGATCCGAGAACAGGCAAGGTTGTTACAGGCGGTATTGTAAGCTGTCAGGATTCCAGCTGGTTATTAAGCTGGACGATCAACAGACAGGGACAGTTCAAGGATCAGGACAAAGACAAGGTTTGTGTATGGGTATATGGTCTGTTTACAGATGTACCTGGTGATTATATCAAGAAGCCTATGAAGGAGTGTACAGGTAAGGAAATCACAGAAGAGTGGCTCTATCATCTTGGCGTTCCGGTTGACCAGATTGAAGACATGGCTGAGAACAGTGCAGTTTGTGTACCGACCATGATGCCTTATATTACAGCATTCTTTATGCCGAGAACAAAGGGTGACAGACCTGATGTTATTCCGGATGGCTGTGTAAACTTCGCATTCCTCGGACAGTTTGCCGATACACCAAGAGATACTGTATTTACTACTGAATATTCCGTAAGAACTGCTATGGAGGCTGTGTATGGACTTCTGGGTGTTGACAGAGGTGTGCCGGAAGTATGGGGCAGTGTTTACGATATCAGAGAATTACTGGATAGCAGTGTGAAGCTGATGGATGGAAAATCTCCACTGGAGATCGAACTTCCGGGACCACTGGATATGCTGAAGAAACCGCTTCTGAAAGCTGTTAAGGGAACTGTGATCGAGAAAGTACTCAGAGATCATGATGTGATCAAAGATTATATGATGTAAATATAGAGATGTAAGTGATATGAAAAGGCTGCAGGAGATATCCGGCAGCCTTTTTGTAAAGCCGTTAAAAGTTGATGGAAAGTTGCTTTGGTAAAGAAAAAACAGGTTGCAAATTAAAAAGACAGATGATAATATATAATGAAATATATAGAAAAAATTGATTTGGACAATAAAAAAGTCTGAAAAAACAAGTAAATATGATAATATATTGGAAGCTTTGCTGTAATAATGAATATGTAGCGCAGGAGGGCTTTCAAGGGAGTGAAGGGAGGTTTTTTTATGGAACTTGAGATGTATCGCAGGTATTCGCAGATGGCAAGAGGTATTGAGAAGGCTGAGCTGGTGTTTAAAAATGGGCGTGTGTTCAGCTCTGGTACGGGAGAATTTATTGATGGTGATGTGGCTGTTGCAGATGGAATTGTGATCGGAGTCGGTACATATGAAGGAGAGACAGAGATTGATCTGGAAGGAAAAGTAATCTGTCCGGGATTTATCGACAGTCATCTGCATCTGGAATCTACTCTGGTGACGCCGGGTGAGC
>OCAI01001310.1_pt1 | contig 12687 bp, 10 predicted proteins | sample 1538271 | NCBI WGS metagenome assembly OCAI01 (sample SAMEA2580269, study PRJEB22360) | human gut metagenome | biome: human gut; feature: human-associated habitat; material: faeces | place: Denmark | collected 2008/2010 | reverse complement strand
CCTCGTCACGCCGATGGTACTGCGTAACAGTGGAAGAGTAGGTAGCCGCCGTCTTAGGTGAAAGGAGTCAGTCGAAAGATTGGCTCCTTTTTTTGGTATATACACCAGCCGTTTAATTTTCAATGATGTCTGCCTCTTATTGCTAGCTTCCATTTACAACAGTCATTTAGATGTAACATGACATGTCTGGTAGGAGGCATTAATAAAATACCAGCTATATCTTTTTTAGCCCAGAAATCAAGCAACCAAATCGAATCTTCATGATTGTGATACCACCTTCTTCTAATATCCGGCTTATCCTTTGAGTTGGGATTTTGCGACGTATATCATCGGGAGATAAGGTTCGGATGATTTCTCTGCTTTTTCGTCCTACTTCATTCCTGTATTCTAAGAGTTCTTGAATACGTAGACTTTTGCTTAGCTGAATAATCTGGTTATCAGATAAGGCATTTCCTGTGTCTCTGATAGGGGAATTCATTCGGGTTTGCCAGTCTTCATTGAAGATCTGCTTTTCCCCGTTAACTAATATATTCATGGTCAGATCCTCAATTCTGCTGATATGCCATAATACCCAAGCGATGGTTTCATCTTTCGCTGTAGGCATAATGGCATATTCATCCTCTCTTAAATCTCCGACTAGCTCATCGACCTCGTTTCTCTCATTACCAGACACCACAGAGAGGTGTAATTTTCCATGAATCTCAAGAAAGAGCTCCTTGGTTTGCTCTATTAATTCCGGTTTACGGATAATGCGGTTTAGTTCTTTATGTGATTCGCTTAATCCGGCTCCAAAGTATTTCATTTTGGGGATTATTGGTAGCGTACGGCTGTCCCGGCGGCGGTAACCATCAGCATGCTTCCGCTTCCTCCTACGGTCTCATAATCTAGATCTACGGCGATTACAGCGTTTGCGCCCATTCGTGCCGCATGATCGCTCATTTCTTTCAAGGCCGTTTCTTTCGCTTCGCGTAAGACACTCTCGTAAGAACCTGCACGTCCTCCGACAATATCCCGGATGCCTGCGAAGAAATCTTTGAATACATTCGCTCCGATGATCGTTTCACCGGATACGATTCCGAAGTACTGGGTAATTTCTTTTCCTTCGATCGTGTTAGTTGTTGTGAGTAACATAGCTTTTCAATTTAATCGTTTGAGGGCAAATATAAGATAAAGGGCGAACTAGTGTACTGATTCGCCCTTTGTTTTTATGTTTCTTTATATGAATTTATTTTACCGGTTGATCGGTCATGATAAACTCAAGCTTACCTCCATTTATGATATCGGAGTGGCTGATGAAAGGAGTCTCTAGGACTTTACCGTTTAGCTTGACTTCTTTAACGTATTTATTGGCGGGATTATTGTTGGTCGCCACGATCTCGAAAATACCACCTTTTACGTGCATAGAAGCCTTATTTACCATCGGACGGCCCAATGTGTAAACCGGAATACCCGGACTTACCTGATAGAAACCTAGGGCGCTCATGACATACCAAGCAGACATCTGTCCGCAATCCTCATTACCGATGATACCATCCGGTTCGTTCGTGTAGAAATTCTGCATGATATAATCTAAATACCCTTGCCCTTTCCATGGAGAATCTGTCCAGTTATAAAGATAGGCCATATGGTGGCTCGGCTCGTTTCCATGAGCGTATTGGCCGATCAATCCGGTAATATCTCCGGAGGCTTCCGCCCCGTCAATCTGGGAAGAGGTGGTGAACAGGGTGTCTAAACGTGTTTCCAACTCTTTCTTGCCACCGATAGCGGCGATGAAGTTATCCATATCATGTGGTGCGAAGAAACTCCATTGGAAGGCATTCCCTTCGGTATAGTCGCTTTTCATATGCGAAGAATAGCGAGGGTTGAATGGAGTACGGAAAGAACCGTCGCCCATTACCGGACGCATCATTTTCGTCTCGGGATCTAAATAGCGTTTGTAGTATTCGGCTTTCTTGGCATACTCATTCGCCAACTCTATATTACCTGCCTTCTTGGCGATTTGGGAGATACACCAATCCTCGTATGCCATCTCCAATCCCCACGATACGGATTCAGGAACAGAATCGGCGGGGACGAAACCATATTTCTCCTTATAGTAAGGATGCATCGTGATCAGATCCAGCTCACGGGTTCCTCTGAACTTCTCGGCAAGATCCTCACGGTAAACGGAAGAACGTGCGCCGGCTTCCGCCCACGTGCTCATATCACCTTCCGCTAAATCTTTCGCTACAAGGTCGGCGAGGACCGAGACGGCCGGATATCCTACCATACAACCTGTATAACTAGAGGCTAAAGGCCATTTGGGTAATATTCCACCTTCTTTATAACCTTGCACGAGTACCTTACCCCAATCAGTCGCTAGGGCTGGATTAATGATTGTCATTAACGGATGAAGCGCACGGAACGTATCCCACAAGGAGAATACGGAATAATTTACGTAACCCGGTTCGGCGGTATGCACTTTCTTGTCCATACCCAGATAACGTCCGTCCACGTCTTGATAAGCGAAGGGGGCGATCATGGTATGGTAGAGCGCCGTATAGAAATTGACCATGACTTTCGGATCTGCCTCGATCTGGATCAAGTTTAACGCCTCGTTCCAAATATGCGTTGATTCCTCACGGGTCTTATCGAAATCCCATCCGGGCAATTCTGTCTCGAGATTCTTCTCGGCGCCTTCCGGATCGACTACGGATAAGGCTACTTTTACATAAAGCGGTTGTGCCTTTTCAGCGAATTTGTAATGGAACTTCAAATCTTCTGCCGTATTTAGGCGTAAGAACAAGGAGTCTTTACGTAATTTCCCTCCGATGTATTGGTATACGGTCTCGATCGGTTCCGAGAAAGTAATCCGATAGGACATAGAATGGAAATGCGCCCAACCTTGTGTCTTCACGGTACCTTCCACCGTGGAGTCGTTTACAAGTAAATATTGGTTACCGATCAGCTTATGTCCCCAGTTCGGTTGAAGGATATGCCCTAAGTCAAGCAGGACACGACGTTCTTTGGGATTGTCGTATGTATATTTGTGGAAACCTACACGATCCGTAGAAGTCAATTCCACGTTGATGCCAAAGTTATCCAAGCGTACGGCATAATACCCCGGTGTCGCTTTCTCAGTGTCTTTCTTGAAGGTAGCTACTGGTTTGATGGAATCTCCACCGGAGAAAGGTAATAAAGCTACGTCACCCAGATCGCCGATACCCGTACCAGAAAGATGCGTGTGGCTGAACCCGTAGATATGGTCATCATCATAATGGTAACCACTACTTGCGTCCCATCCCAAGATATGGGTATCCGGGCTTAGTTGTACCATCGCGTACGGACGGGTAGCTCCGGGGAATGTGTGTCCATGGAACCCGGTTCCGATGAATGGGTCTACATACCTCACCTCATCTTGTAGTCGCGGCGACTCCGGCGCTTGCTTGCATCCTACCAGCAGGCAGGCAAGAGCGGCCTGAAAAAATAAGATCGTTCTTTTCACTGTTATTATTGATTTAGTTTGTAATAAGCGAATTATCAATCATCTGTCACAAAGATAATGGCTTTGGGGGAATATTGGAAATTTCCTTTTAAAATCTGCAACCTTTTTCGGGCTTGGCTCGTCTTATAGATAAAAAAGTATGGGAACAAACGAATTTACGACAAAGATATTGCCGCTGAAGAATAACCTTTTCCGGGTTGTTTTCCGGATTACCGGAGACGTGGAGCAGTCTGAGCAGATCGTTCAGGAAGCCCTGCTTAAGGTTTGGGAAGACCGGGATAGCTGGATTGTCATTGAGAACTTACCTTCCTATTGCATGATGGTAGCGCGTAATCTGGCATTGAGGGAAACGTATTCCGGAAATAAGGAAAGGATGGAGCGGTATGCGGTAAGGTAATCTGTTTATGGATCGTGTATGGACTATCAACGAATAAATAAGTTGCTGGATAAATATTGGGAATGCGCCACATCCGTGGAGGAAGAGCGGGAATTACGCCAGTTTTTCTCCTCAGCGGTGGTACCTCCCGACTTATTACCCTATAAGGCTTGGTTCGTATCTCATGAGGCCGAGGCATTACCTCCCTTGGGGAAAGAATTTGATGCTCGTATATTAGAACATATCTCGGAAGATCGAAAATTAATCACTACATTTGGAACGTTATTTAAATCTATTACTCATTTAATTCATAAGATTATGGGAACGAACATGAAGAAAGCCTTTACCACCCTTTTATGCCTTTTGTTTTGTATCACGATCTCGGCACAGGATAAAGCCGCAGATCTCAGTAAGCTCGTAGGCGATTGGTCCTTCTCTGCCCCCGACGCTCCGTATGGATATCAAGATGGAAGTTTTCAGATAAAGCAAGAGAACGGCAAGTTGACCGCTAAAGTGAATATACAAGGTAGTACCTTGGAGATAAATGATATCAAGGCGAAAGGAGATACCTATACCAGCTCTTTTTATGTGGATGGAACGCCTGTAGACTTAACTATGACCCAGAAAGGAAATGAGTTAGAGGGAATGGCCGACGCCGGAGGTATGCAGATTCCCGTGAAATTCAAGAAAACGAAGAAGTAACCGCTTTGTGGTACTGTGAGTTTCTGTTAACTTCGCGGCAAAAACTACAAAAGGATGTTTACAGTAATCGGAATCATGTTCTGCGGCATTGCCGTCGGGTATTTCTTTCGTAAAGTAGAATTGCTGCAAAAGATCGGTAAGCCTATTTCTTATACGATTCTTCTTCTTTTGTTCCTGCTGGGAATTTCGGTAGGGGCCAATGAGTCTATCGTGAATAATCTTACGACGTTGGGCGGGCAAGCCTTGTTGATCGCTTCGGCCGGTACGTTGGGTAGCGTCTTGGCGGCGTGGGGAGTTTATCATTTCTTTTTTAAGGAAAGGAGCCGGGGATGAAAGGGAGTTTGATCGTCGTGGGCTTCTTTGCCTTGGGGTGCTTGCTGGGATGGAGCGGTTATCTGCCCGGGGTCATTATCGAGAATGATATAACGGTTTATGTACTTTACCTCTTGATGTTTCAAGTAGGGATTAGCATAGGAAGCGATAAGAAACTGAAAGATATTTTATCGAGTATACGGCCGAAACTCTTATTGGTGCCTCTGGCTACTATTATCGGGACGTTGAGCTTCTCCGCCCTGATCAGCCTTGCTCTTACCAAATGGAGCGTGTTCGATTGTTTGGCGGTCGGAAGCGGTTTCGCCTATTATTCATTATCCTCCATCTTGATAACAGAGCTAAAAGAACCGACGCTGGGGGCTCAATTGGCGGCGGAGTTAGGAACGATCGCCTTGATCGCTAATATTATCCGTGAGATATTCGCCTTGCTGGGCGCTCCGTTGTTCGTTAGATATTTCGGAAGGCTATCTCCGATCTGCGCGGGAGGAGCTACTACGATGGATACGACATTGCCGATTATCACCCGTTATTGTGGAAAGGATTTGGTCTTTGTCTCTATCTTTCACGGAATCTTGGTGGACTTCACGGTTCCGTTTTTCGTTTCTTTCTTCTGTTCGATGTGAGTGAAAGAGGCTTCCGAGATCTCGGAAACCACCTTGCAAGGTTGAAAAGTCATTTCCGAGGCCTCGGAAGGCATTTTACAAGGTTGAAAAGTCATTTCTGAGGCCTCGGAAGGCATTTTACAAGGTTGAAAAGTCATTTCTGAGGCCTCGGAAGGCATTTTACAAGGTTGAAAAGTCATTTCCGAGGCCTAGAAAAGCTATTTTACAGTTTGCAGCATCACTTCTACCGCTCTTTTTAATTGCGTGTCCTCGCCGGAGAGCTGCGCCTCGGGAGTATTGTACACCTCGACATCCGGTTGCAATTGTTGGTTTTCCAGATAATTGCCTTGCATATCTTTCACGCCTACTTGCGGGATACCGAACACCAAGGTCGGATCGATTTGCGTTTCCCACCATACGGCTGTCATGGTTCCCGGAACCGGGGCGCCGATCAGCTTGCCGATACCTAAGGTCTTATAAACCCAAGGGAAACCATGAGCGTTCGAATAATTATCCTCGCACATCAAGACACAGGACGGTTTGGTCCACTTATTGTAAGGATCGCTACCGATGTATTGTCCGCGAGGCTCGAAGCGCTGATACTCCTTGCCGCTCAATAAGGTAGCCAGATCATCATGCAACCAGCCACCTCCGTTATGGCGGGTATCCACGATCACGGCTTTCTTATTCCGGCAACGGCCTAATAAGGCGGAATAGACCTCGCGGAAACTCTCGCTGTTCATACCTCTTACATGTACATATCCGATTTGCCCGTTCGATAATTTATCTACGGTTTCTTGGCAATTCTCGATCCATCTTTTATAAAGGAGGTTCGATTGCTCTCCGTTACTGATCGCTTTTACCTGTTCCTCGAAACGCTGTTTGCTGGTAGGATCATAGACAGAAAGCATTACTTTCTTACCGACTTTACCGCTTAGCAGTGGATAATAATCGGCGTCTTTCTTTATCGGTGTTCCGTCTATCTTCTCGATGATACAGCCTTTCTTTATCTGGCTGTCGGCCAATGTCAGCGGGCCTTTGGCGATGATTTCCTCGATCTTCAATCCGTCGCCCGTGTATGCGTTATCGAAGAAAGCGCCTAAGCTGGCGGTTTCCGGCCCGGTTAGTCCCGGATTGTAACGAGCGCCCGTATGGGAGCCGTTCAACTCGCCCAATAGCTCGGAAAGCATCTCTTGGAAATCAAAATTGTTGTTGATATGCGGAAGGAAACGGGCGTAAGCGGTCTCATACCCTTTCCAATCCATGCCCCGGAGTGTCGGATCATAGAACTTATCCAAGACTTGACGCCAAGCGTGATGGAAGATATAAGCACGCTCCTCTGCCGGACGATAAGCGAACTCGGCCTTGAAAGCGATCGGTTTTTCCTTGCTATCCTTCAACTCTATCTTTTTCAGTTTACCGCCGGCGGTAAGATAGAGGTTCTCTACTTTCTTATCGGCGAATAGAGTGCCTCGACCGACATTCTTGAGCAGTAATTTAGTGGACTTTTCCTTCAAGTCGTGTTCCCATAAATCAAAGCCTTTCTCGAAAGCGGCGCAATAATATAGTTTATCTCCTTTCGGGGCGAGTACGGCGTCTCCCAATGAGGATGAATTAGCGGTCAGGCGAATAATCCGGTCCTTGCGGTTCTCCAAATCAAACTTCAAGGGGGCTACAGGCTTATCCTTATCCTCTTTTTTCTTATCGGAATCTTTATCGGATGTCTTATCCTCGTCCTTATCTTTGTTTTCATCCGCTTCTACCAAGGCCAGTTCTTCTTTACTGAGGCGGAATTTATCGTAAGCCTCACCGTCGAAGAACATGATGTACACATCCCGCTCAGCACCCCAGCTACCGTGGCTGCGGAAACCGGCACGGTCGGAGGACCAGATCATGGCCTTACCGTCTAATACCCATTTCGCGTCGCCATCCGAATAACCGCTTTCCGTCAGGTTCGTTACCTCGCCGCTACCGTCCGCTTTCACGAGGGCGATATCCGTATTGTTCCATCCTCCGACGGAGATGTAATCTACCAAGAACCACTTGCTGTCTGGCGACCATTGGAAATGCTGGTCTCCATCGCTATACGAATAGAGGTATTTCCCGTCCAATACGGTGCGGACCTGCTTGGTCTTTCGGTTGATAACACGTAAGGTGGTGCGGTTCTCAAGGAAAGCCACCTCGTTACCATCCGGAGAGTATAAGGGTTGGAACGAGGTTTGTCCGGAGACGACAAGAGGCTCCTCTTTCAATTCCGGGGCGTACGTGAATTGCTTATCTTCGTCACGTGTAAGTTTACTTTCGTAGATTCCCCATGTTCCTTCCCGTTCGGCGGAATATACCAATGAACGTCCGTCGGGGCTGAAATCTATATTGCGCTCTTGTTGTGGCGTGTTCGTGATTTGACGAGTCGTCTCGTATTCAATAGAAGTTACGTAAACATCGCCACGAGTGATAAACGCTACCTCTTTTCCATTCGGGGAGACGGCGATATCCGTAGCTCCATCGGTCAGAAGACGATGGATCACGTCGTTCTCGATCTTATCCGCGACGATCTGGATATTCACCTTGGCAGGTTTCTGGCCTTCCTTAACGGTATAGATCTCGCCGTCGTAACTATAGCATAGAGTCCCGGAATTATCGGAGGTAAGGAAACGCACGGGGTGGGTGGTATGCGTCGTGATTTGTTTCTCGCTGTTGCCTGCCAAATCCTTCTTGAAGATGTTAAAGCTTCCTTTCTCCTCGCTTAGGTAATAGAAAGACGCCCCATCCGCGGCCCATACAGGATTACGATCCTCACCGCCAAAAGTGGTTACTTTCTGGAAAGAGCGATCTTTTCCAAGCGTACATAACCAGATATCACGGGTGATAGAAGATTGATGATGCTTGCGCCAAGGGTCCTCGTAACCTTTGTAGTCATTGTATAATAATTTACTGCCATCTTTGCTGAGGGCTATATTTTCCATGTATAACGAAGAATATAAATCCGGCCTTCCTCCGTCCGTGCTTATCTCATAGACTTGCATAAAGCGGGTGCCGGGGAATTGGATATCCTTGGCGTCTTGCAATACGTTGGCCAGATACAAGATGTGTCCGTTATCCTTAAAGGTAGTGGGATATTCGTTTGTGGAGTGGGTGGTGAGCCGCTTGGGTTCCCCTCCCTCCTTGTTCATGAGAAATACATCGAAGTTGCCGCTACGGTTGGAGGCGAAGGCTATTCTCTGTCCGTCGGGCGACCAGACCGGACGGGTATCATGCGCCGGATGTGTTGTCAACTGCCGGGCTTTTCCTCCGGAAGAAGGGACCGTGTAGATATCCCCTTGGTAAGAAAATGCGATCGTCTGCCCGTCCGGGGAGATCGCACAGTAACGCATCCATAACGGACTGTCGTCTGCTTGCGCCGCCGCCGATAAAAATAACGCCAGCGCAGGAATCATCAAGTTTTTCATGTGTACTCTATTTTAGATTTACAAATGTAATCGATTTTCGATATTTATTAGGAGAAATAATTGCGTAGATTAAATTTTTAAATATTTTTGCATATGAACTTTAAAACCGCCAAGATGATGACTAAATATAGGGTGTGTATGACTTTTATGTCCATTTTATTATTGCTATTTCATTTTGTGTTTCTGTTTTCTTGTGGAAAGCTACCGGAAAAAACATTTGCTTTTTCTGATAACCTGCGGATTGACTCTTTGGAACATATGGCTATGGATTCGATTTACCGGAATCCTCGATATGCTCATTCCGCATTGGATGAAGCTTTAAGTCTAACTAAAGATAGCGATAAATATTATAAATTACTTGCGGTTAAAAGCCAGATTTATTTTGCAAATAGTGTATATGATTCCGGGTTTGTTTTACATCGGTCAATTATAGATTATTGCGACCGTGTACCGATGTCTCCCAAGATACATGGACTCTTAGGGACGTTGAAAAATACGGTTGGCAATTATTATTCATTTTTGGATAAAACGGATTCGGCCCTCCTTTGCTATTCCGAGGCGTATCAAGAGATCCGGCAGAGTGAGATGGAGCATAAAATTCCGGATATTTATATCAATATAGCGGATATATATGCCCGGAAAGGAGCTTACGATCAGCGAGCCCGCTACTTTCGCCAAGCTCTTTTCGTGAGTGATTCATTGGGTATTATGGATCGGATGTCCTTTCCTATTTATTTTGGTTTGGGCGAGACGTATATGGAATTGAGGGACTTTGACTTATCCGATCACTTTTACCGTTTGGCGGAGAAAGAACTGGATTCTCGTAACTTGAGCGAGAAATTCACCTTTTGCAATAGCCGGGGAAATTACTATTATTACAAGGAAGAGTATGCGAAGGCGCTTCCTTGGTTCTTGAAAGCCCGTGAGGTGGTACGTCCTACTCATATGGATTTCTATACTAACGTATGCGAGATCAATTTAGGGGAGATCTATCTATGTCTGGATCAGTTGGATTCCGCTCGTTTTTATCTGGAAAAAGGGTTTAGGTACTTCCATACCTATAATAATAAGACGGCCTTGTACCTTTTGACGCCCTTGAAGGCTTCGCTAGCCTTAAAAGAGGGGAACTCCGGGCTGGCTTATCAATTGTTGAGGAGTTACACGGATACGGTAGGCATAGATCCCAAGATGGTAGCGATCCGTAATAAGAACTTGCAGAATTACTTCGCTACCACGGGCGATTTTAGGCGTGCCTATGAGTACCAAACGAAGAATAGCGTCATTGAGAACAATATTCGTAGCGAACGGACCCAGATGCGTGTCACCGAGATCGATATGCGTTATAGCCAAGATACGACTTTACTCAAGCGGGAGGCTATTATTAAACAACAGGCCGGCCGGATGGAATACTTGGAAATGAGCCGTTGGGTTTGGATCTTGCTTTTTGCGATCTTGTCGATCGTCAGCGGCATGGCTTATTACTTTATGAAACGTAAACGGCATGCCCAATGGTTAAGCCATATCGATCAGGTGACGAAGTTAAAGATGGAGAGTATTCGCAACCGTGTATCCCCTCATTTTATATTCAATATATTGAACCGGGAGATTAGCTCGGAGGAAGAAGGAAGTTCCCGCCGTACGCAACTTTCCGGATTGGTGGAGTTGTTACGTAGTAGTTTGGAGATCACGGAAAAGCTTAGTATCACGTTGGAGGAAGAATTACGCTTTGTCCGGACTTACTTGAATTTGCAGGCGCAAGGATTAGGGCCGGACTTCCGTCTGGAATGGAATCTCGATCCCTCCCTTGACACGGACGCAATCTATCTCCCGGCCATGCTGATCCAGATACCCGTAGAGAATGCCGTGAAACATGGCTTGTGTGCGATCGAGGGCGAGAAGCGATTATCTGTTTTCGTGGAGCGCGACGGGAAAGGCATCCATATCCGTATAGAGGATAATGGACCCGGGTATCGTCCGTTTACGAATGCGGGACATAACGGTACGGGGATGGGAACGAAAGTCCTTTACCGTACGATCCTATTGTTGAATAGGAGAAATAAAGAGAAGATCACCTATTCGGTCCAAAGCAAGGAGAAGGGGATGGGGAGCGGAACAATCGTCAGTTTCTTTATTCCGTTGGATTTTAATTACGCTTTCTAGGTATCGTGAATGTACGAAAGTAATCCGGGCCGTTTCCTCCGGATAGTGGATGGAAGCGGCCCGGATCGAATTGAATCGAATCGGTTGATTCGGGTTATAGTCGCTCAATGTCTTCAACAGAAAGTCCGGAGCATTGGGCGATAAGTTCGGAGTCAAGTCCTTGCTCCTTCATCTTTTGGGCTATCTGGAGTTTTTCCTCTTGACGGCCTTTCTCGATTCCTTTCTCGATTCCTTTCTCGATTCCTTTCTCGATTCCTTTCTGCATTCCTTTTTGCATCCCTTTTTGCATCCCTTCCTGCATGCCTTTTTCAATCCCTTCCGTTTGTGCGTAATCGATGGTCGCATACCAATCCCGATAATTCTTTAGGTTTTCCTCGTAGATCGCACGTTCTTTTTCGCTGAGTGAGTTGACGTTCGCCACGTCCAGCAAGCGAAGGAAGGTCTCCTGTTCCTCCTTGAAGGGAGATTGTTCAAATAGGTTCATATTCTTCAATGTATAAATCCAACGTTCGAAGGAGCTCTTGCACTCCTCCTTGCTTAAACTGAATAACGGGAACGATATGTAGATCTGCTTCATCTTGATCTCATTGAACACCTTTCCCGTCCTCTCGTTAGCGAGGACAACATCCGTACGGAAGTCTGTGAACTCCGGCAACTTGAAATTCAAGAAATAGACTCCGTAGATGGGTAGCAACCGATATTGCCATTGCTTGCCGATTTGTCCTTGCCGGGCCACCATGCGACAAAGATAGGAAAAACCTCTGTTAAAGAAATAGTACTGGGGACAATTCTGCATCTCTAGGATGAACTTGGCCCCGGACACGTCCTCGCAGAGCAGGTCGAATATGATGGTACGGTTCTCGACAATCTCGGGCTTGATCTCCTTGTCGAGGTAGGTGATGTCCTTGATCTGTCGTTCGCCGGCTAGGGCGGCGTTAAGGAACTTGATGGTAACTTGCTTGTCTTGGAAGACAGCCTTAAATCCAGCATCAGTCATGATGTCTACGTATTGTGCCATAGTTAAATGGTTTTAGGTGATTACTGCTCCAAAGGTAAGGTTTATTTTCGTATCGCACATCCTGTTTATTGTATATTTCTTAAAAAGCAGATTCATGGTAGTCAGCTTTACTATTTATAGAAAGTACGATTAGTATTAATAGTAGTGCAAAATACTATGGATAGTAATCGGCTCCCATTTTGATCAATTTAAGATACCTTGTTTTTATATTTAGAAGTAAGATTTGCAACTGACCTGAAGTTCTTCCTATTTCGCATGGCATAACTGATATGCCTATCCCCATTGAGATTCTACTGCTTCGTAAGCTTATGGCTTGACAAGCCTTGGATTATACGTTTGTAGTATTCGCTATGATTGCATGTGAATGTTTGTATTTTGTATTTATTATGCGGTTATGGATGGATACAATATATAATGTACATGCGTACATTATATAATAGATAGAAACGGCTAGTATAAACGATCGATTCTTTTAGTCATTTGCAAAGGTACGCGTTTCTTCGATACTTGCAACCCTTCCGGGCTATTTTTTTATCACTTATCCTCTTTCTTATCAATAGGAT
>OCAI01001286.1_pt1 | contig 13056 bp, 9 predicted proteins | sample 1538271 | NCBI WGS metagenome assembly OCAI01 (sample SAMEA2580269, study PRJEB22360) | human gut metagenome | biome: human gut; feature: human-associated habitat; material: faeces | place: Denmark | collected 2008/2010 | reverse complement strand
TCCATCTCGTTCATTCCGAAGCTGCTGTTCAATGTGGTCAAGGCCGGCTTCAATGCCGTGGAAGGCGTCCACACCTTCATCTTCGGCGGACCGAGCAAGGCTGCAGAAGACCTTCAGACCTACAAAAACGATATGAGCGCTCTGCGTGCAGACGCAAAGTCTCAGCGCGGCTGACCTTTCTAAAAACAAAAGAATGCCCTGCGGCGGTGGACTCTCACCGTGCCGCAGGGCATTCTTTTTGTGTTTTACATGACCCGCACAGCTCCCTGCTCCCGCAGCGAGAGCAGATAGCAGCAGCCCGGGCCGAACAGCGCCTCCATCGCGGCGCAGTAGCGCTTTATCAGCGCATCCGGTACAAAAGCCTGGATCGTTCCGGCAAAGCCGCCGCCCTGCATCCGCCATGCACCGCCGGTGCCTGCAAGGATGCTCTGGCTGATGGCCAGCGCCGCCGACAGCCCCTGATGCTTCGGCGAAGAAGCGCAGTAGACATTCTGGCAGCACTCAAAGGACGAGTGGCCGCTCTTCTCCACCAGCCGGGCAAAGGCGGCAAAGTCTCCCGCCGCAAGAGCATCTCTCTGGGCAAGGGTACGGGCATTCTCCTCAAAATAGTGGATGGCACGCAGCACGGCGCGGTCGCCGCATTGCTCCCGCAGGCGGGGCAGCTCCTGCCAGAAGCGTTTCTCGTCCACCTCGCCCAGCACCTTGCCGCCCAGACAGGCCGCCACGGCCTCCATCTCGTTCCGGATGGCCGCGAACTCGCCGGTCAGCTCGCTGTGGCTAGCGCGGGTATCGGTGACGCAGAGGGTCATGCCCTCGGGTAGGACGCCGTCGGCATGTATCTTCTCGATCTTCGGTGCCGCCGGGTCGGCGAAATCCGCAAAGAGCACCCCGCCCACGGCGCTGGTCAGCTGGTCCAGCAGGCCGCTGGGCTTGCCGAAGTAGGTATTCTCCGCAAACTGGCAGATGCGGGCCAGCGCAGGGGCGTCCATGCCGCAGCCGTATTCCGTGTTGAGGATCATGGCCACGCCCATCTCAAAGGCTGCTGAGCTGGACAGTCCCGAGCCCCGCAGCACATCGCTGGCCGTGTAGGCATCGAAGCCGCCCACATCGCAGCCCTTTGCCCGGAAGCCCTCCGCGATGCCCCGGATGAGGCTGGCCGAGTGGGTGCTCTCCCCCTGCTGCGGCTCCGCTTCGGTCAGATCAATGACGTCCAGCTTGTTGAAGCCACGGGACTTGACCCGGATGAAGCCATCCTCGTTCCGGGATGCCACCGCCACAAGGTCCAGCGTGACCGCACCCGCAAGACCGTAACCGTGCTGGTGGTCGGTGTGGTTGCCGCCAAGCTCTGTGCGGCCCGGGGCCGAATAGACCCGCACCTGCCGCCCCGGCCCATAGTAAAGCTCAAACTGCTCGAGGGCCGCACCATAACGGCTGCGCTGGCGGGACAGGACCTCCTCGCTGCCGCCGTAGAGCGCGGCCAGCGCAGCGTCCCACCTCCCTGCTGCGATCTGTTCTCTGAGCTGCCTGCTGGTTGCCATCCAGAACCCCTCCCTGCACTCTCTGCAATGTTCGGTTTGTTACCGCTATTGTAATGCATCCGCTGCCATTTTGCAATTTCAACCCGCAAAAAAAGTAATTTTCGGTGTCCAGCCCAAAGAATAAGATGTACTTTTGTTGAATTTGCGGGGGCAGATGTGGTATACTCAGGCTATAGAGCCAACAGGCAGGAGGGAACCGCAATGGCAGACGTCTACAAGCAGTCGTTCAAGCAGAACTACACCCACAACATCGAGCTGTCCATCTTCAACTGCGGTCTGGAGCGCTGTGCTCCGGGGCAGACCTGGGGTCCCGGCATCCGGGACCACTACCTCATCCATCTGGTCGTCTCGGGCAAGGGCGTGTTCGAGGTCGGCGGGCGCACCTACGAGGTCGTGCCGGGCGATCTGTTCTTTGCCCGCCCCAACCAGCTCATCCGCTATACTGCCGACGAAGCCCAGCCGTGGGAGTACAGCTGGGTCGGCTTCAACGGTGCCTGTGCCCACAAGCTTACGGCGCAGCTGCCTTTCACCGACGCTGCTCCCGTCCACCACACCCAGGACCTGGAGGGGATGCGGGCGGCCCTGAGCAGCATCTACTCTTCCCGCGGCCTGCAGCCCCAGGACGAGGCCGCGATGGTGGGCTATCTCTACCTCTTCATCGCCGCCCTGATGCGGGAGACCAGCGAGAGCCGCCCCCACAGCACCTCTTCTTCCAGCCAGTATGTCCTGAACGCCATCAAGTACATCCAGTTCAACTACTCCCACGACATCTCCATCGACGATGTCGCCAAGAGCGTCGGCGTCTCCCGGAGCCATCTGTACCGGGTGTTCATGCTCAATGTGGGCAAGAGCCCCATCGACTATCTGACCGAATACCGGGTCAACGAAGCCTGCAAGCTGCTGCGCAGCGGCACGCTGTCCATCGCCGAGGTGGCGGCATCGGTGGGCTTCCTCGACCAGTTCTATTTTTCGCGGGTGTTCAAGCGCGCCAAAGGTGTGCCGCCCAGCAAGTATATGACTTCGCAGACTGACGCAGACGTCCAGCCCGCCCCTGACGAGACATAAGGAGAGATCATTCCATGCCCTTACAGAAAAACCAGCTTCTCACCCTCCGCATCGAGCGTCTTTCCAGCGACGGCAGCGGCGTTGCCCACTCGCCGGAGGGCGAGGCCGTCTTCGTCCCGGGTACTGCCCCCGGCGATGAGGCTCAGGTGCGTATCGTCAAGGACTGCGGCCGGTATGCCTTCGGTATTCTGGACAAACTGCTCACCCCTTCGCCTGACCGCATCCCGGTGGACTGCGCTGTCGCCGGCCCCTGCGGCGGGTGCAGCCTGCGGCACATGGACTACGCCGCCGAGCTGCGGGCCAAGCAGGAGAGCGTCGCCGACGCCTTCCGCCGCATCGGCGGACTGGATGTGCCGGTGCTGGATGCCCTTCCCTCCCCTGAGGTGGACCGCTACCGCAACAAGGTACAGTTCCCGGTGGGCCGCGACAAAAACGGTGCGCCCTGCATCGGCTTTTACGCCGGCCGCACCCACCGCATCGTCCCCTGCCCCGATTGCAGATTACAGCCCGGCGTCCTGAACGACATCGGCAACGCACTCTGCAGCTTCTTCGCCGCCCACGGCATCCAGCCCTACGACGAGGAGAGCGGCAAGGGCCTTGTTCGGCATATCTTCCTGCGCCGGGGTACACACAGCGGCCAGATCATGGTCTGCCTCGTCTGCACCCGCCCGAAGTTTCCCCACAGCGAGGAGCTCGTGACCGCGCTGCGGGAGCAGTTCAGCGATATTGCGTCCGTCCTCATCAACGTCAACGCCAAGAAGACCAACGTCATCCTCGGCGAGGAGACCATCTCCCTCTACGGCCCGGGCTATATCGAGGATACTCTCTGCGGTGTGCCGGTCCGGCTCGGCCCCCTCTCCTTCTATCAGGTCAACACACTGGCCGCTGAGCGGCTCTACGGCATCGCTGCCGAGTACGCCCAGCTGGAACCCTCGGACGTTCTGCTCGACCTCTACTGCGGCATGGGTACCATCGGTCTCTCCATGGCCGACCGCTGCCGGGAGCTTATCGGCGTGGAGATCGTGCCTGAGGCTATTGACAGCGCCAAGGCCAACGCCGCCCGGATGGGCGACGCTGTCGCCGCCAAGAGCCGCTTCTTCTGCGCCGACGCCGGTCAGGCTGCGGCCCGCCTCGCCGCTGAGGGCCTGCGTCCTGATGTCATCATGCTCGACCCGCCCCGCAAGGGCTGCGACGAAACGACCCTTTCCGCCGTCGTCCAGATGTCCCCCCGCCGGGTGGTCTATGTCAGCTGCAACCCCTCCACCGCCGCAAGAGATGCCGCATGGCTCGAAGAGCATGGGTATCATGCGGAGAAGGTGCAGCCGGTGGACCTTTTTCCCCGAACACGGCATTGCGAGTGCGTAATCGCACTTTCCAAGGGCGAGATCGACTCCTGAAAAGGGATACTTTAAGATGATATAAATTCAAACCACGGTTCGTCGGAGCGTTATGTTCTCTGCGAGCCGTGGTTTTCCCTCGCTCAAGCTGCCTAATAACAAAAAAACGGTCGGAGTTCCTCGTCAGGCAACTCCGGCCGTTTTATTTTTCTTCTTATTCCTCTTCGTCCCTGGCCCAGTGATAGGCGCAGCGGACAGCCTTATTCCAGCCCTTGATGCGCTTGGTGCGTTCCTCTTCCGAGATGTCCGGGCGGAACACGCGGTCCACCGACCAGTTGCGGGTGATGTCCTCGGCGGACTGCCAGTAGCCTACGGCGAGGCCGGCCAGATAGGCCGCGCCCAGCGCCGTCGTTTCCACACAGCGGGGGCGCTTGACTTCGAGGTCGCTGATGTCGGCCATGGTCTGCATGAGGTAGTTGTTGGCCGATGCGCCGCCGTCCACCCGGAGAGACTTCATGGCGATGCCGGAGTCCGCCGCCATGGCGCGGAGGACGTCGTTGACCTGATAGCAGATGCTGTCCAGCGTGGCGCGGATGATGTGGTACTTGTTGCAGCCCCGGGTGAGGCCCACGATGGTGCCGCGGGCATACTGGTCCCAGTGGGGCGCGCCGAGGCCGGTGAAGGCCGGCACGACATAGCAGCCGTTGGTGTCCTTCACCTTCTGAGCCATATACTCGGAGTCGCGGGCCTCTTCCAGCAGGCGCAGCTCATCGCGGAGCCACTGGATGGCCGCACCGGCCACGAAAATAGAGCCTTCCAGCGCATAATTCACCCTGCCGTCAGGGCCGCAGGCGATGGTGGTGACAAGGCCATTCTGAGAAGTGACCGGCGTCTCACCGGTGTTCATGAGCAAAAAGCCGCCGGTGCCGAAGGTGTTTTTCGCCTCGCCGGAGGCAAAGCAGGTCTGGCCGAAGAGGGCCGCCTGCTGGTCGCCTGCCGCACCGGCAATTTTTATCTCGCCGCCGAAGTGCATCGGGTCAGCGTACTCATAAAAACCGCTGGACGGCACCGGCTTCGGGAGCATACATTTCGGGATGTTCAGCTCCTGCAGGATCTCGTCGTCCCACTCCAGCGTGTGGATGTTGAACATCATGGTGCGGCTGGCGTTGGTATAGTCGGTGACATGCAGTTTTCCGCAGGTCAGCTTCCAGATGAGCCAGGTCTCCACGGTGCCGAAGAGCAGTTCTCCCCGCTCGGCCCTTTCGCGGGCGCCGGGGATATGATCCAGTATCCACTTGAGCTTGGTGGCCGAGAAATAGGCGTCGATGATGAGGCCGGTCTTCTGCCGGAATTTCTCCGTCAGGCCCCGGGCCTTCAGCTCGTCGCAGTATTCGCTGGTGCGGCGGCACTGCCAGACGATGGCGTGGCAGATGGGCTCCCCGGTCTCCTTGTCCCAGACGATGGTGGTCTCCCGCTGGTTGGTGATGCCGATGGCTGCGATGTCCTCGGCCCGGGCGCCGACTTTGTTCATGGCCGAGAGGGCCACGCCCAGCTGGGTGGCCCAGATCTCATTGGCGTCGTGCTCCACCCAGCCGGGTCTCGGGTAATACTGGACAAATTCCTTCTGCGCGACGCTGCAGATCTCACCCGCTTTGTTGAACAGGATGCAGCGGTTCGAGGTGGTTCCGGCGTCCAGCGCCATGATGTACGACATAGGCTCTTTTCTCCTTTTCCTGCTCTGGTTTTATAGTGTCAGAACGCCAGCGCGGGGCTCACTTCGTTCCGCCGCTGGGTCTGGACGATACAATCCTTGTCCGGCACGACGCCCGCCGCACCGAGGGTGGAAAAGACGGTCTGCAGCGCCAGCATAGGGGTGTTGTTCTCCTGCGAGAGGTGGCAGAGGGCAAACTTTTTGCAGCCCTCCTGGATGAGTTCCAGCAGCTTTGCCGCGCACTCATCGTTGGAGAGGTGGCCCCGGACCGACTCGATGCGGGCGCGCAGATAGTAGGGGTACGGCCCGCTGCGGAGCATATGCAGGTCGTAGTTGCTCTCGAGGGCCACAAGGTCGCAGCCGGAGAGGGCTTCATGTACGGCAGGAGTCAGCACGCCGAGGTCGGTGGCGATGGTCATGGTCTTCTCGTCGGGGGTGTGGATGCGGTAGCCCACACAGGGGACGTCGTGGCTGGTGGGGAACGCTTTGACCCCGAAGACACCGATGTCCTCTTCCCTGCCCGGCGTCAGGGCTGTCAGATCACAGCTGGCGGGAACGACCCCGTTTGCGTCCAGAAATTCCAGCGTTTCCTCTGCACCGTACACCGGCAGCGGATATTTTTTCAGGAAGGTGGAAAGGCCCTTCACATGGTCGCTGTGCTCATGGGTGACAAGAATGCCGTCGCAGTCGGAGATGTTCAGCTCCAGCTCCTTGAGGGCTGCGCCGGTGGTGCGGACGCCTTTGCCCATATCCACGATGAGATACCGCTCCCCGCAGCGCACGACGCTGCTGTTGCCGGAGGAACCGGAATAAAGAGAGATGAATTCAGACATGATAAACCTCAACAAATAAAACCTCTCCGTCTGCTGCGCAGTCATAAAAACGCAGGGACCTGACGGACTGCCAATGCCTCCCCCTCGGCAGGGGAGATGGCACGCCGCAGGCGTGACGGAGAGGTTTTTCTAATTACAGAGCCTGTTCCAGTGCAGCGGGCATCCGCTCCACCTTCCTGATGTCAGCACCGAGGCCGCGCAGCTTCTCCACGATGTTCTCGTAGCCGCGCTCGATATGGCCGATCTCCTCGATCTCGCTGGTGCCGTCGGCCATCAGGGCTGCAACGACCATCGCTGCACCGGCGCGCAGGTCGGAAGCGCGGAGCGGAGCGGGAGAAAGCTTTTCCACGCCCTCGAACACGGCCACCTGACCGTCCACCTGGACATTCGCGCCCATCTTGCGCAGCTCGTCCACATAGCGGAAGCGGTTGTCCCACACGCTCTCGGTGACGGTGGAAGTCCCCTTTGCCACGCTGAGCAGAACGCCCATCAGGGGCTGCATATCGGTGGGGAAGCCCGGGTGGGGCATGGTGTTGATCTTGAGGGGCAGGATGTCGCCGGTGCGGCGAACCCGCACAGCATCGTCAAACTCCTCCACCTCAATGCCCGCACGGCGGAGCTTTGCGGTGATAGGCTCGAGGTGCTTGGGGGTGACGTTCTTCACCAGCACATCGCCGCCGGTGGCCGCTGCAGCCACCATGTAGCTGCCGGCCTCGATCTGGTCGGGGATGATGCTGTAGGTGCAGCCGTGCATCTGCTCGACGCCGCGCACCTTGATGACATCGGTGCCTGCGCCGCGCACATCAGCGCCGCACATATTCAGGAAGTTGGCCAGATCGACCACATGGGGCTCCTTGGCACAGTTTTCCAGAATGGTCTGACCCTTGGCCATGACAGCGGAGAGCATACCGTTCATGGTAGCGCCCACGCTCACCTTATCAAAGAAGATATGAGCGCCGTTCAGCTCGTCGGCGTGGACGGTGATCATGCCGTAGTCCACACTGTCCTCTGCGCCCAGAGCGCTGAACACCTTCAGGTGCTGGTCGATGGGGCGGGGGCCGAGGTTGCAGCCGCCGGGCATGGCCACCTGTGCCTTGCCGAAGCGGGACAGCAGTGCGCCGAGGAAATAGTAGCTGGCGCGCATCTGGCGGGACAGGTCGTCGGGGACGTTGGTGCCGGTCAGATGGGTGGTGTCGATCTCGTAGGTGTTCTTGTTCAGCATCCGGACCTTTGCGCCCAGCACGCTGAGGATCTTGAGGCTCACCGCCACATCGCTGATGTCCGGCAGGTTCTCGATGACGCAGACGTCCGCTGCCAGAATGGTAGCGGGCAGGATGCCCACAGCCGCATTTTTCGCGCCGGAGATGATGACTTCGCCGTGCAGGGGCTTACCGCCCGTAATAACAAACTTTTCCAATTTTATGATCTCCTTGTCACAGGCCCGCTCCCCGCAGGCCCAAAAGGTCAGTTCAAGGTACGTTATTCCTTCTCGCTGTACAAAGCTCACAACCAGTTGACACAATTACAGCTACTTTATTATACACAACTTCCAGCAAAAAGCAAAGCCCCAATGCACGCTCGTCGATTATTTTCTGTTTTGCCCAGTTTCTTCTCTATTATCCTCGGGTTTTGTCTCTTATTTTTAGGAAAATTTTACATTTGCCGCTGCTTACCACACACTGTCGTCGCAGCGGGTCTCCTTGATCCAGCCCAGCTGATAGGCCCGGACCAGCTGTTTGAGGTCGTGGACCTTCTCCCGCAGGATCTCGCCCTCGTCCGTCTCCTCCACGAGGATGCGGTGGTTCTCCGTCTCGAGGATGTTCTTCTGGGAGAGGATGTCCAGATTCTCGTTCACGGCCTTTTCGGCGCTCTCGAAGGGCTGGTGGGTGCGCAGGGACATGGTGCGGCTGGAATAGACCAGCGTGTAGCCCGCGATGCCGGTCTTTTCGTGGTAGGCGCGGCAGAAACCGCCGTCGATGACCACGAGGCGTCCGCCGCCCTTGATGGGGCTCTCGCCCTTCTTCTCCTGCACGGGGACATGGCCGTTGACGATGTGGCTGGTGCCGGGCAGGCCGAACTCGGCGAGGATGCGGCGGCAGACAGCCTCTTCATTATACCATGTATAATAGGGGTCCTTCACCTCGGTGTGGGTGGAAGCGTCTTCGACATACAGCCGCTCGAAGGTGGTCATGGCGCTGCGGCCATACAGGGGCGACAGCTTGCCGCACCACAGATACCACAGGAAATCCTGTCCGCTCTGGCGGGCGGCGCTGCCCTCGGGGGCGAAGTAGCCCCGGCGGGCGCGCTCGTCACAGTAGTCCATGAGGGCGCGGCCCGAGTAGGCGCGGCCCTCGAACCGCTCCACAGCGAAACTGCCTTTCTTCGTCATCGGCACAGCGCCGTGGTAGAGCAGGTTGCCGTTCTCGATGTGGTAGACACTGCCCTTGGCATACAGGAACTCGACGTGCTGCTGTAATTTCTCGCTCTGGCGGAAGGACTGCACCAGCTTTTGCAGCACCACCTTCTCGTCGCTGTTCAGCGCGGTGGGGTCGGCGGGGTCTACCGTTGGGAAAGACATATCCCGCATGGGGTACTCCCTGCCGTTCACCATGACGGTCCCCTTCTCCCAGTTGATGCGGCGCAGGAAGTCGCGGTCCTGCATCTTGAAATCCGGGTTGCGGTCGATGACCTGACACTCGAGCTTGAGCATCAGGATGGTGATGGCCTTATGCATGACGGCGCAGCGATGGAGCATACCGGGGGTGTAGGGGCCGCGGGCGGTGTCGGTGTGAGGCATCCAGATGGTCAGATCGTCGTCGCCGTAGAACTGCTCGGCCATCCGCTGCAGGTGGCGGAGGTTGATGCCGTAGCAGTCCTCCACCATGCCGTGGTTGTGGTAAGCGAGGGTGGTCTTCAGCACCGTGCAGATGCAGATGGGACTGCCGGCCGCCGCGCCCATCCAGACCACGTCGTGGTTGCCCCACTGGATGTCCACATCGTGGTGGCGCATCAGCAGGTCAAGGATGACGTCGGGGCGGGGGCCGCGGTCGAACAGGTCGCCCACGATGTGGAGCTTGTCCACGGCCAGCCGCTTGATGAGCTCGCAGAGACGGACGATGAACTTATCGGCGCGGCCATTCTCGATGATGCTGCCGACGATCTGGCCGTAGTAGAGGTCTTTGTCGTGGTCCTCGAAGTGGGCGTGGAGCAGCTCATCCAGAATGTACCCGCAGCTGGACGGCAGGCAGGCCCGGACATGCTCCCGGGTGTGCTTGGAGGAGACGAGGCGGCAGATGTCGATGAGCCGCAGCAGCGTCTCACTGTACCACTGTTCCAGCGCTTCCTCGTCGGCGCAGCGCTCCTTGAGCTGGGGCAGCTTCTCGTTCGGATAATAGATCAGAGTCGCCAGCTCGGCCCGCGTCCCCTCCGGCACGGCATCCCCCAGCACAATATCCACCTTTTCGCGGATGACGCCGGAAGCGGAGTTCAGGATATGTACGAACGCCTCGTTCTCGCCGTGCAGGTCGCTCATGAAGTGCTCGGTGCCTTTGGGCAGCTTGAGCAGTGCCTGTGTGCTGATGATCTCGCTGGCGGCCGCTGCCTGCGAGGGGTAGTCCCGGGCCAGAAGGCTCAGATATTTCAGGTTGTCCCGGATCTCTTCGGTCTCTGTACGCATGGTGTCCTCCAGATCATGTAGTATTCTTGCATGACATGCAATATTCAATCTTAGTATACCACTTCCGGGGGCAAAAATGATATAATAGCCTCGGATAATTTAATATGATTCTTTCTCATAGGAGTTGGACAATATGTCTAAAAACATTTCCACAACGCCGCCTGTCTCCTGTACCCTCTGCCCCCGCCGCTGCGGCGCAGACCGTGCCGCCGGGCAGACAGGCTTCTGCGGGGCGGGCGGCACCCTGAAAGCCGCCCGCGCGGCCCTGCACTTCTGGGAAGAGCCCTGTATCAGCGGCACCCGGGGCAGCGGCACCGTGTTTTTCTCGGGCTGCACCCTCAAGTGTTGTTTCTGCCAGAATTACCCCATCAGCGCCGAGGGACTGGGCAAAGAGATCACGATAGAGCATCTGGCCGAAATTTTCCTCGATCTGCAGAAGCAGGGCGCCCACAACATCAACCTCGTCACCCCCGGCCAGTGGCGGCCCTGGATCATCGCGGCGCTGGACATTGCCCGGGCCGAGGGGCTGCGTCTGCCCATCGTCTGCAACACCGGCGGCTACGAGACGGTGGAGAGCGTGGAGGCGTGGCGCGGCTCTATCGACATCTGGCTGGCCGATTTGAAGTACGTCTCCTCTTCCCTCTCCGCCGAGCTTTCCTCTGCGCCGGACTACTTCGCCCAGGCCAGGCCCGCCATCGAGGCCATGATGGCGCAGGCGGGCCATCCGGTGTTCGACAGCGAGGGCATCTTACAGAAGGGCGTCATCCTGCGGCATCTGGCCCTGCCCGGCCACATCGACGACAGCTTTGCCGTCCTCGACCAGATGGCCGCATGGAACGAGGCCGACCCCGGCTGCTTCATCCCCAGTGTCATGAGCCAGTACACCCCCTTTTACAAGGCCGCAGAGCACGGCATCGGGCGGCGCATCACCACCTACGAGTACCGCCGGGTGGTCAATTATGCCATGGATCTGGGGCTGACCGCCGGCTATATGCAGCAGAAGAGCAGCGCCCGGGAGGAGTATACACCCAGCTTTGATTTGACGGGCATTTAACCCTCTCCGTCACCTTCGGTGACACTGCCCGGATTCACGGCAGCTTGACAGGGCGCTTGTCCAGAAGCCGCTGCTCTCGTAAGCAAGGCCCGCCCTTTTGCGCCATATCGGGCCTCAGGCGTCCAGTAGGAAATGGCCCGGCCTGCCAAAGGCTCCCCCTCTGGGGGAGCTGGCGCGGAGCGCCTGAGAGGGCTATCGTCACAATCCACAAAAATCCCACCAAATTTTCTCTCGCAGTGTTTTTCTTTTCCTTGCAAATCCTCTCCGAAAGCACTATAATGGATACAACGATGTGCGTCATGTGGGGTCTGGCTGCCCTGCTGAGCACCAAACGCCCCGTCTCAAGAATGGTATATGAGAGGCGGCGGCTCAAATGCCCGAGAAGAGCAACAGGAGGACCGTTATGGAACATTTCAACCCCATTCTGGGCCACGAGACGACCGGACCGAAATTCATCACCTGCGGCGAGATCATGCTGCGCCTGACCCCGCCGAACTACGAAAAGCTCCGCATGGCCACCAACTTTGAGGCCAGCTACGGCGGCAGCGAGGCCAACATCGCCCTCGCGCTGGCAAACCTCGGCGTGGACAGCACCTTCTTCAGCGTCGTGCCGAACAACAGCCTCGGCAAAAGCGCCGTGCGCTGGCTGCGCTCCAACGACGTCCACTGCACCCCCATGATCCTCACCGAGCCGGATGAGACGCCCTCCAACCGTCTGGGTACATACTACCTCGAGACCGGCTACGGCATCCGCCCCTCCAAGGTCATCTATGACCGCAAGCACAGCGCCATCACCGAGTACGATTTCTCTCAGGTCGATCTGGACGAGCTGCTGGAGGGCTTCGACTGGCTGCACCTGAGCGGCATTACCCCGGCTCTGGCCCCCAACTGCCGCGGCCTCATCATCGATATGCTCAAGGAGGCCAAGAAGAAGGGCCTGACCGTCAGCTTCGACGGCAACTTCCGCTCCACCCTCTGGACCTGGGACGAGGCCCGCGACTTCTGCACCGAGTGCCTGCCCTATGTGGACGTGCTGCTGGGCATCGAGCCCTACCACCTGTGGAAGGACGAGAACGACCACTCCAAGGGCGACTGGAAGGACGGCGTGCCTCTGCAGCCCAGCTATGAGCAGCAGGACGAAATTTTCCAGCACTTCATCGAGCGCTACCCCAGCCTGAAGTGCATCGCCCGCCACGTCCGCTATGCCCACAGCGGCAGCGAGAACAGCCTGAAAGCCTTTATGTGGTATGACGGCCACACCTTCGAGAGCAAGCTGTTCACCTTCAACATCCTCGACCGCGTGGGCGGCGGCGACGCCTTCGCCAGCGGCCTCATCTACGCCATGCTCCACAGCTACAAGGCCATGGACATGATAAACTTTGCGGTGGCAAGCAGCGCCATCAAGCACACCATCCACGGCGATGCCAACATCACCGACGATGTCAGCTCCATCCGCAACCTGATGAACATGAACTACGACATCAAGCGCTAAAAGCAAGCCAAAACGGCCCCGGTACGTCCAGACTGCGTACCGGGGCCGTTCTTTTTATGTTATGCCGCGCCGACACTTCCTGCCGGATGACGGTAAATATGACTCCCGAAAGATTTTTTGAGCTTTTTCCTGTCAAATCATTGACAAATCGCTTTTTGCATGATAAAATCACACACGATTTTGAGAGACGAAGCGTGTCGAAGTCTTTTCAAAGCAATTTAACTAGGACCGCCCCGAGGGGGCTGGGTGCATCTGAAAACTCGGGTACACCCTAAGGCCATACGGACAGCCGGGTCCACTGCCGACCGGCGGCGCGGGGCGCCCCGTTTGTCTTTGAGGTCTGCAAACCA
>OCAI01001273.1_pt1 | contig 13202 bp, 7 predicted proteins | sample 1538271 | NCBI WGS metagenome assembly OCAI01 (sample SAMEA2580269, study PRJEB22360) | human gut metagenome | biome: human gut; feature: human-associated habitat; material: faeces | place: Denmark | collected 2008/2010 | reverse complement strand
AAGTGATCGCGACAGGATTCAAACCTGTAACCGGCTGATCCGTAGTCAGCTACTCTATTCAGTTGAGCTACGCGACCATTATTTCGTTTTAACGGGTGCAAAGATACGGACTTTTCCCGAACTAGCAAGCTTTTCAACGACTTTTTTTGTAGAAAATTATTCTATGAACCGATAACTGAATAGTTGCCAACCTATACTTAGTCCGACATTCCACTCCCTTTTCGGTGAGCTATAATGATTTACATATGCAGAGATGTCTCCAAAAGGTAATTGACATACAACAGAAATTTCTCCTAAATATTCAAACTTGGAGAAAGCTTTTCCATAATATGCTTTATTCAACGAGTTTTTTTCGATTGGATAAATGGGCATAAAGCCATAAAATTCTCCCCGAAGATGGAACATTTGGTTTAAACGGTAAATAGGCCGAATACCGGCTCCCACAAATTGATTGGCACGAAAGGCTTCGTTGTAGGTCAATTTGCTGTGTAGCGTGGGCGAAAACTCTCCAGCCTGCATCATTGTGGCCGTATAGTTTTCGGAGAAGTTTTTAGAGGCATATAATGCCTTCAAATACCATCCTAAAACCCAATGTTCACTCATATTATGATATTTCTCTTTCATGTATGATAATTGCAACCATGAGTGATGGTCTTTATTATTGTTGTTGGTGGTACTTCCTTCGCCTGGGTAGAATCGCTCTTTTCCAACGAAGATCTGGGCAACAAGAGCTTCTCTGTATCCACGTGTAGGGTATTGTTTAGAATTTAGGGTACTTCCATTAAAGCTGATTGATCCACCGAATAAATCATAGCGACTTTTGTCAAATTTGTCATTTCCAAAGTCAATGACGCTTTTCTGAAAATATTTATCTTCTATTTTCGCAATTCCGACCCCAAACTCTGCTCGCTTGCTCGAAAGGAAAGGTAAGCCGACCTGCAATTTTAAGAAACGTTCGTCTTTCTGATTGAAGGCAGGTTTGTTATTTCGCGAAAAAAGTTTGTCTTTCTTGAAATAGTCGAAAGTACTGATTGAACCTATAAGACGGTATGAGGTAGGAATGGCAGTGGCAAAGTCAATTTTTGCCATAAACTGCACGTTATTATATACTTTTCCGAGTTGCCCGTCAAGGATAAACTCTTTGGCATAGTAGTTTAAATCCTGATAGCTAAGCCCCAGATAGATCTGATTGGAATTGGAAGTGGATATATTTCCTCCCAACCGCACAGCAAAATTATTTTCTAATTTCACCTTTAAATGTAGATCGTAGGTGTCGTCTTCCGGATTATAAATTGCATGCGGTATAATTTCGGAAATCATTTTATCAGATAACAATCGGAAATAACCTTGTTTTAAATCCTCATAAGTGAATTCTTTGGTATCTGATTTATGAAATTCTCTTTTAATATATACTTGTTGTTGTGGATTAGCTCCGTCGATGATGATATTTTTAAAGCGTAGCTCCGGAAAATTACTCCGGTATACCATTCTTCTTAAACGTATATTGTCCAGATTTACACGCCGATGAATACGACTTTTGATTGAATCCATCATGCTGATGGTTCGATTATATCCTATATCGTGTAATTCGTCAATGCGTTGAAAATCCATTAGATTAACATTGTCATATTTGAACGTCATTAAAATCCCCATGGAGTCCGGAATGGAATAGTCGGTTTTCTGCATCACCATATTCTCAATTTGACTCATGAGATCATTTTCTTTGGGTTTAGTGGGATTGGTTGACACGACGCTTCCTATGATGACATCCGGATGAAAATCATCTCTCATGACATCTGTAGGGAAGTTATTATAAATACCTCCGTCATAGGCTAATACATTGTCTATTTCAATAGGCTTAAACATGAATGGGAAACTCATGGAAGCTCTGACGGCATCTCCTAAATCTCCTTCCTTCATGACTAATTGTTTCTTGTTGTATACATCGGACGCAATGCAACGGAAAGGAACAAAAAGTTTATCAAAATCTCCCTTACAAGCGGCTGTGGCACGTGCATATAGGTCTACAAAAACGAGATTCATCTGAATCGGATTGACAACACTGGTAGGCAGGAATTGAGGTTTCAAACTTTTCAATGAATCCTTGAATGAAAAACGAATATTGAAGAATTCGGGAGTGGGAAGATTCTTTTTGAAGTGATATACATATTTCTCTTCCACTTCTCCGGAATACCATCGTTTAAAGTCTTCCGACTTGAGAAGTTCTACCATGTCGTCAGGAGAGTATCCCATGGCATATAAAGAACCGATAATGGCTCCCATAGAAGTGCCTGCAATGTAATCAATAGGAATGTTGTTTTCTTCCAAAGCGCGAATGATACCGATGTGTGTCATCCCTTTGGCGCCACCACCGCTTAATACAAGTCCTACTTTTTGGGCATGGATAGCCGGAATAATCAGCCATAAAGTAATTAACACTAAAAAAATCTTTCTCATAACCCAAATCAAACAATTGAATTTTTTGTCTATTAAGTGTTCAAATATATACAATACTTTTCAATTAATCGATATTTTACCGATCGTTTTAAATTGAAAAAGAGCATTACAACGTGTATTTAACGTTGAATGCTCTTTCTTGAAGTATGTGTAATGTTAAAGGGGCGATATTAAATCAATTCTATGCTACGTTTTACGAAGTTATTCAAAGCTTCACCTCTTAGCATATTGTTTTGCAATAAGGCCAAATCGATCAGCTGGCGGATAACTTTATTATTGCTTGCGTAGCCGATAAAGATAGCTTCTTTCTTACCTTTCAGATCATCCCACTTCTTATCCAGATTGTTTAGTTCATCTTTTTCTGATGTGGGGATTTCTTCTTCTTTTTTATCCTTTTGCTTGTCTTTCAACTCATTGCGTTGTTTGTTGACATTGTCCATTTCAGAAAGTATCGGAGCTACTTCTGCCTGGCAAGCGCTTTCTTCTTCATTCAATACCTGTTTTATCAACTTATGGTCTGAATTAAGAATTAGATTAAACATATCAGGCATTTCACCATAGAAACTCATTCCGGCCTGAATATTCGCCATTTCTTTCATACGACGCATATATTCGCTTTGAGTAATCATGACTGGAGCTGAATTTTCTCCTAATGCCTGTGTCATGACATTGAATTCAACTTTATCCATTTTAGGCAATTGACTCTTGAAGGCTGTTGTGATTGCATCCTGTTTATTGGCTTCCAACGTTTCACCTTTCTTATCTTCTTTTACAATAAGATTGTCAACAACATCACTGTCTACACGAGTGAAACGGGATTTTTCAAGTTTTTGTTCCAGCATGCTCACCATAGCTACATCCAACTGGCCATCCATGAGCAAAACATTGTATCCTTTGTTGGTGGCAGCTTCAATATAACTGTATTGCTCATCCTTGTTATTTGCATACAGATAAATTAGGTTTCCATCTTTATCTGTCTGATTATCTTTAATAAGGGGCTGGTACTCTTCAAATGTATAATGCTTGTCATTTGTATCGGTGAAAAGGGCAAATTTTTGCGCTTTATCATAGAAATCCTCTTGTGTGAGCATTCCGTAATTGATAAATATTTTTAAATCATTCCACTTCTCCTCAAACTGCTTACGGTCATTCTTGAATATAGACTGTAAACGGTCGGAAACCTTCTTTGTGATATAAGTTGAAATCTTCTTCACGTTCGAGTCGCTTTGCAAATACGAACGGGAAACGTTCAACGGAATATCCGGAGAATCGATTACGCCATGTAACAAAGTCAGGAAGTCCGGCACAATACCTTCAACCGAGTCTGTAACATATACCTGATTGCAATATAACTGAATCTTATTCTTATTTAATTCAATATTGCTCTTTACCTTCGGGAAATAGAGGATACCGGTCAGATGGAATGGATAATCAACATTCAGGTGAATCCAGAATAGTGGTTCATCAGACATTGGATATAGCTTACTATAGAATGATTTGTAATCTTCATCCGAAAGTTCGCTAGGTTTACGTGTCCACAAAGGAGTGGTATCATTGATTATATTATCTTCGGCTGTTTCTACTTGTTTGCCGTCTTTCCATTCTTTCTTTTTCCCAAATGCAATGGGAACAGGAAGGAAGCTGCAATATTTCTTCAGAAGCTCGGAAATACGTGCTTCTTCGAGAAATTCTTTGCAGTCATCATCAATGTATAAGATGATGTCTGATCCACGATCGGCTTTTTCTATTTCTTCAATAGTGAATTCAGGGCTGCCATCACAAGTCCATTTTACGGCTTGTGCACCGTCTCTGTATGATTTAGTGATAATTTCCACTTTCTTTGCAACCATAAAAGCAGAGTAGAAGCCAAGTCCGAAATGTCCGATAATGGCATTTGCGTCATTCTTGTATTTCTCCAGGAAGTCGTTAGCTCCTGAAAAAGCTATTTGATTGATGTACTTTTCAATTTCCTCTGCAGTCAAACCGATACCACGGTCAGAAATAGTAATGGTATCTTTGCCCAATTCAACGTGAACGGTTAAATCACCCAGTTCACCCTTAAATTCGCCAATAGAAGCAAGCGTATTCAGCTTTTGAGTGGCGTCTACCGCATTGGATACTAACTCGCGCAGAAAAATCTCATGGTCACTGTACAAAAACTTTTTAATGATAGGGAAAATGTTCTCTGTTGTAACCCCAATATTACCTTTTTGCATAATACGTATATTTTTTAGTTTATCTATTGATTAATTTTAATTGATGTTTGTTCAGATAGAGACAAAAAAAATGCCAGACCCGAAGGTCTGACATTATGGCATATTATTTTATTTTCTTATTCAGGAAATAATATTATTCCGGAGTGACAACTTTCATCTCCAATTCACCTTTTTCTTCATTGAGAGATACCTGAATAGTATCTCCCTCCTTCAAAGAGGAGGAAATGATGAGCTCGGATAAGCCATCCTCCAGATAAGTTTGAATTGCTCGCTTCAAAGGACGGGCGCCATATTGTACGTCATATCCTTTGCCGGCGATAAATTCTTTCGCCTTATCTTCAATAACAAGCTTGTAACCAATAGATTCTATTCTATCATACAATCCTTTTAGCTCTATGTCTATAATCTTTGTTATTGCTTCCAGAGAAAGCTGGTCAAACGTGATTATCTCATCTACACGATTGATGAATTCGGGCGCGAATGATTTGTTTAGAGCTTTTTGTATTACGCTTCGCGAGAATTCCTTATCATCCAGGCGGCTTTGTGTCGCAAAACCAACGCCACGTCCAAATTCTTTCAGCTGACGGGTTCCTATATTGGAAGTCATGATAATAACAGTATTTTTGAAATCTACCATTCTGCCATAACTGTCAGTCAGACGCCCCTCATCCATAACCTGAAGCAAGATGTTGAACACATCCGGATGTGCTTTTTCTATCTCATCAAGCAATACAATCGAGTATGGTTTACGGCGCACTTTTTCTGTCAGCTGACCACCTTCTTCATATCCTACGTATCCCGGAGGTGCTCCAACCAAGCGTGAAACAGTGAACTTCTCCATATATTCACTCATATCTATACGAATCAGTGCATCAGCAGAACCAAACATATATTTGGCTAACTCTTTTGCTAAGTGAGTTTTACCAACTCCTGTCGGGCCTAAGAACATAAATGTGCCAATTGGCTTATTAGGATCTTTTAGCCCTACACGGCTTCGCAAAATAGCTTTAACCAGTTTTTCTATTGCTGTATCTTGTGCGATGACTTTAGCCTGCAAATCTTCTTTCATACCTGCGAGCTTGATACCTTCAGCCTGTGCCATCCGTTGTACCGGAATGCCTGACATCATTGAGATGACATTGGCAATTTCTTCTGCATCAACAGTTTGCCTGTTTTCCTTCAGATTGGCTTCCCATTCTTTTTTCATCTCATCCAATTGGACAGAAAGCTCTTTTTCTTTATCACGGAAGCTGGCTGCAAGTTCGAAATTCTGCGATTTCACAGCTTCGTTTTTCTTGCTTTTAGCTTCTTCGATCAGTTTTTCTTGTTCTTCTATCTCTTTGGGCACATTGACATTGGTAAGATGTACACGTGAACCGGCTTCGTCTAAAGCGTCAATAGCTTTATCAGGGAAATTACGATCTGTGATATAACGGTCTGTCAGCTTGACACATGCTTCTAATGCTTCATCCGTATAATACACATTGTGGTGGTCTTCATATTTATCCTTGATATTACGCAAAATCTGCAAAGTTTCGGCAGCGGTAGTCGGTTCTACTATTACTTTTTGGAAACGGCGTTCCAAAGCACCATCTTTCTCAATGTTCTTACGATATTCATCAAGAGTGGTAGCACCGATACATTGTATTTCTCCTCTTGCCAATGCCGGTTTTAGCATATTGGCAGCATCCATAGAACCTGCCGCAGAACCTGCGCCTACAATCGTGTGGATTTCATCAATGAATAATATTACATTCGGATTTTTCTGTAATTCATTGAGAATGGAACGAATACGTTCTTCGAATTGTCCACGATATTTGGTTCCTGCTACAACAGCAGTCATATCAAGAGCAACCACTCGTTTATCAAACAGAATCCGCGAAACCTTTTTCTGAATGATTCTTAATGCAAGACCTTCAACAATCGCTGACTTTCCTACACCAGGCTCACCAATCAAAATCGGATTGTTCTTTTTGCGGCGGCTTAAGATCTGCGCTAAACGTTCGATTTCTCTCTCTCTGCCGACAACGGGATCCAGGCGTCCTTCTTCTGCCGCTTTTGTCATGTCAGTACCGAAATTGTCAAGTACCGGTGTGTCATTAGACGGCTTCTTAGAAGCGGTTTGTGCTTGTTGGCGTTCGTCCGAACCACCTCTGCCGGAACGGGGAGAGGACATTTCTTCGTCATCATCATCGTCTTCCGTAAAACCCATACTAGAGTTTATATCTGGTTGCAATGTAGCTTGCTCCAGTACTTTCACATAATTTATATCGTTTGCTTCAAGTACCGAAGCAGCCATATTGTTTTTTTCTCTTAAAATAGCCAATAATACATGTTCTGTATCAGCGATGTTACTTTTCATTCCACGAGCTTCTAAAATACACATTTTTAATATCTTTGCCGCATCATTAGATAACGGTACCTCTGCATCAGGCAATAACATATCATCAGCTTCTGCCTTCAGTTGAGCTTCAATCTGTTGCTTTATTGCAGCTAGATTGGTGTTGAGTTTAGACAATATCTCGATAGCTTTTCCTTCACCGTCACGAAGGATTCCCAGAAGCAGGTGCTCAGGGCCTATATACCTACTTCTCAACCGATTCGCTTCTTCCTTACTATAGACGATAATGTCGGAAACTCTTTGTGAGAATTGATTATTCATACTTTTCCTTTTCTTCTAAGGGTTATTCACTGGCAAATATACGCATTAATCAAGTTTGTATTGCAATATTTGCTTTATTTCTTATATCTACAAATGGCGTGCCATAAAAACGGTGTATTTGCATTATATATATAAGGTATAACAAATATCCAGCTCTTTTTTACCAATGTTATCTATCTTTCCATATTATATTTATCGTTTTTATCTTTTTATTTTCGAATTTTAAAGTTTAATGAATTGTCGTCCCGGTCATGCTAAAACTTTCTTTCTAAAAACTTTCGTATATCGGGGAAAAGTAGTACTTTAGCGTGGTTTTTCACAAACCGTAGAATGTATAATTAATAATCATTTTAAATGCTTGAACAAGACAGAATTATAAAGATTAACATCGAGGAGGAAATGAAGTCATCGTACATTGACTACTCCATGTCGGTCATCGTTTCACGTGCCCTTCCGGATGTTAGAGATGGATTTAAGCCTGTTCACCGTAGAATTTTATACGGAATGATGGAATTGGGCAATACTTCAGACAAACCTTATAAGAAATCAGCCAGAATCGTGGGTGAGGTACTCGGTAAGTACCATCCTCATGGAGATTCTTCTGTTTATTTTGCAATGGTGCGTATGGCTCAGGAATGGGCAATGCGTTATCCTTTGGTAGATGGACAGGGGAACTTTGGTTCTGTAGACGGTGATAGCCCTGCTGCTATGCGTTATACAGAAGCTCGTCTTAATAAGTTGGGTGAAGCAATGATGGATGACCTGTATAAGGAAACCGTCGATTTTGAGCCTAACTTTGATAATACGTTGGTAGAACCTAAAGTTATGCCGACACGTATCCCAAATCTTCTGGTGAACGGAGCATCCGGTATCGCTGTAGGTATGGCTACAAATATGCCTCCTCATAATCTTTCAGAAGTAATTGAAGCATGTGAAGCATATATTGATAATCCGGAAATTACAGTAGAGGAACTGATGGAATTTGTCAAAGCACCAGATTTCCCTACTGGCGGGTTTATATATGGTGTGAGTGGTGTACGCGAGGCATATTTGACTGGACGAGGACGTGTAATTATGCGTGCGAAAGCCGAAATCGAAAGCGGACAGACACATGATAAGATCGTAATAACCGAGATTCCTTATAATGTAAATAAGGCCGAACTGATTAAGTATATAGCTGATCTTGTAAATGATAAGAAAATAGAAGGTATCTCAAATGCCAACGATGAGTCTGACCGTGACGGTATGCGTATTGTTATTGACATCAAACGTGATGCAAATGCAAGTGTAGTGTTGAACAAACTCTATAAAATGACAGCTTTGCAGACATCTTTTGGCGTAAACAATGTTGCTTTGGTTCATGGACGTCCAAAAACGTTGAATCTGAGAGATTTAATTAAATATTTCATCGAACATAGACACGAAGTTGTTATTCGTCGTACTCAGTTCGATCTTCGTAAAGCGAAAGAACGTGCGCACATTCTTGAAGGTTTGATTATCGCTTCGGATAATATTGATGAAGTAATTCGTATCATTCGTGCAGCAAAAACTCCTAATGACGCTATAGCAGGCTTGATTGAGCGATTCAACCTGACAGAAATTCAGGCTCGCGCAATTGTAGAAATGCGTTTGCGTCAATTGACAGGTCTGATGCAGGATCAGCTTCATGCGGAATACGAAGAAATAATGAAGCAGATAGCTTATTTGGAAAGTATTTTGGCTGATGATGAAGTATGCCGTCAGGTAATGAAAGATGAATTGTTGGAAGTTAAAACGAAATATGGAGATGAACGTCGTTCTGAAATCGTTTATTCTTCAGAAGAGTTCAATCCGGAAGACTTCTATGCAGATGATCAGATGATTATTACAATTTCTCATATGGGTTATATCAAACGTACTCCGTTGACTGAATTCCGTGCACAAAATCGTGGTGGTGTAGGTTCGAAAGGTACGGAGACCCGTGATGAAGACTTTGTAGAACATATCTATCCTGCTACCATGCACAATACGATGATGTTCTTTACACAAAAAGGCAAGTGCTATTGGCTGAAAGTATATGAAATACCTGAGGGAACGAAGAATTCTAAGGGACGTGCTATTCAGAATTTGTTGAATATTGACTCGGACGATAATGTAACTGCATACTTGCGTGTGAAGAGTTTGGAGGATTCTGAGTTTATTAATAGCCATTATGTATTGTTCTGTACTAAGAAAGGGGTAATAAAGAAGACATTACTAGAACAGTATTCTCGTCCTCGTCAGAATGGTGTAAATGCCATAACTATCCGTGAAGATGACAGTGTTATTGAAGTTCGTATGACGAATGGAAACAATGAAATCATCATTGCCAATCGTAATGGACGTGCAATTCGTTTCCATGAAGCAGCAGTTCGTGTAATGGGACGTACAGCAACAGGTGTACGCGGTATTACATTGGATAATGATGGTCAGGATGAAGTAGTAGGAATGATTTGTATCAAAGATTTGAAGACAGAATCTGTGATGGTAGTTTCCGAACAAGGATATGGCAAACGTTCTGAAATAGAAGACTATCGTAAGACGAACCGTGGCGGTAAGGGTGTGAAGACCATGAATATTACCGAAAAAACAGGTAAGTTGGTAACAATCAAGTCAGTAACTGATGAAAATGACTTGATGATTATCAATAAGTCTGGTATCACTATTCGTTTGAAAGTGGCTGATGTTCGTATTATGGGCCGTGCTACTCAAGGTGTCCGTCTGATAAATCTAGAAAAACGTAACGACCAGATTGGTTCGGTATGTAAGGTTATGACAGAAAGTCTTGAAGATGAAATTCCGGCAGAAGAAGCAGAAGGAACAATTGTGAGTGATCCGAATGCTGATGCTCCTGATATTGATGATGCAGCAGACGTAAATGAAAACGAAAGCAACAACGAAATCGAGGAATAGACATAATATTAATAATTAATCAAACAACAATCATGAAAAGAGTATTATTTTCGATGGTTTTATTGATGGCTGTTAGCTTCTCATTCGCACAAACGAAGAATGTAAAAGAAGCAAAGAGTATTGCTAATGATGTAAAACCTAATTTTAAGCAGGCTGAACAGCTTATTGGGGAAGCTATGAAGAATCCTGAAACGAAGGATCTTGCTGACACATGGGACGTTGCTGGATTTATTCAGAGACGTATCAACGAAGAGCAAATGAAAAATGCTTTTTTGAAAAAGCCGTATGATACATTGAAAGTGTATAATAGCATTCTGAAAATGTATGAGTACTATACTAAGTGTGATGAATTAGCGGAAATACCTAATGAAAAGGGGAAAGTTAAAAACAAATACCGGAAAGCAAACGCTTCAAGTATGTTGGCTGAACGTCCTAATTTGATTAATGGTGGTATTCAGTATTTTAACTTGGATAAGAATAAAGAAGCCTTGAAATTCTTTGCAACATATGTTGAATCAGCTTCTTACCCAATGTTAGCTGATAAAGAATTGGCTAAAAACGATACTCTTCTCCCGCAAATTGCCTATTACGCAACATTAGCTGCTGATAGAGTAGGTGATAAAGATGCAATTATTAAGTATGCTCCTGCTGCTTTGTCTGATAAAGATGGTGGTAAATTTGCAATGCAGTTGATGGCTGATGCATATAAGGCTAAAGGTGATACTGTTGCATGGATTAAGGCTTTGGAAGAGGGTATCCTTAAGTTCCCAGGAAATGATTATTTCTTCGCTAACTTGGTTGATTATTATAATAGCTCTAATCAAGCTTCAAAAGCTATGGAGTTTGCTGACAGAATGTTATCTAATGATCCGAACAATAAGTTGTATTTGTATGTAAAAGCATATCTTTATCATAATATGAAAGAGTATGATAATGCAATCGAATACTACAAGAAAGCTATTGCTGCTGATCCGGAATATGCAGAAGCATACTCTAATGTAGGCTTGGTATATTTGATGAAAGCACAGGATTATGCTGATAAAGCAACAACAGATATCAATGATCCTAAATATGCTGAAGCACAGGCTGTAGTTAAGAAATTCTACGAAGAAGCTAAACCATTCTATGAAAAAGCTAGAGCTTTGAAACCTGATCAACAAGATTTATGGTTACAAGGTCTTTATAGAGTTTACTATAACTTGAACATGGGACCTGAATTTGAAGAAATCGATAAACTGATGAAGTAATATCGTTTTCAGGAAAATTATAAGTCTGAAAAATATGGGAAGGTTGCTAGAAATAGTAACCTTCTTTTTTTTCGTATAATTCTATTGGGGAGAGATAATCAAAATATACATTTGGGGGAGTAACTTTCTTCAATTGATAAAAATTAAAAAGGAGTAATATAATAACATTGCTCCTTTTTGTATTAAACATAATATTGATTATTCACCAATCATAAATGCCCATTTTTTGCTTGATCTGATCAGCTGTTAATAACAAGTAATGGTGTATCAGAATGAAAAATCATTTTTCTAGCAATACTTGGATTAAATAACCGAGCAAATATATTCCTTTTGTAAGAAGTCAAAGTGATTATATCTATTTGATTATCTTTGATATACTGATCAAGTCCTTTTAACAAATTATCGTTCATTACTACATCATAATGAATTTCAAGCCCTGGATATTGCTTGTGAAAATATTCTTTTATGCCTGCTAGTTTTATTTCATTCCAGGTATCTTTGGAGTCAGTAAGATGTATTAAAGATACAGAAAAATGGAATGATTTCCAAGTATTAAAGAATGCTTCGAAAGCAATTAAATCTCTTTGATCAAAATTGGTAATAAAGGCGATCCGTTTTACTTCACTAAACTGTTTAAATGGTGTGTTTTCGGGAATGGCCAGTACAGCTGTGCGGCTTCTATCAATAACTTCAGCAGTTACACTGCCAATCAAATCGATATCTTTCTGATTCTTTCCCCGAGTCCCCATGATGATAACCATAGGACGCTGTTCCTTAGCATATCTTAAGATTTCTTCTTCTGGAATACCTTCACGTAAGATACAGCTATATTTAATATTGGGAAAATCACCCGATGTGACTTTTTCTTTTATCTTTTCTGATAAGGCATTGAGGTCAGAATGAACTTTCTGAATAATCGTTTTTACGGATTCTTCATCTCCAATTTGGTAATTGAAAACATCTCCATATGGTAATGATGAAGCATATATAGGCGTAAAATAGACGTGCAACAAAATGACTTCAGCATTTTCTGTTTTTGCTAGGTTAAATGCAAATTCACACGCTTTCATCGAATAATTAGAGAAGTCGACGGGAATTAAAATCTTATTTGACTTATTTTCTGTTTTGGGCTCCTTCTCTCCCACTATACTTTCAGACAGCCATGTAGAACTTTCTGTTATTTTCAAAGCACGTGGCAGATCGCTTTCCTTTATGCGTAAACGCACCCCCGAAGAAACAACCGGTTGTATTTGATTTACGTTGTGAATGTATGTTTCTATACCTTCATTTTCCAAGACATTCTTTAAGATCTGCGCTTTGGTGTATGTCAGAATGGCTAGGGTTACTAATTTGTCTTCCATAAATGCACATTTTATAAGGTGAAAACAAATAAGAAATCCCAATTGTTTGATTCAATTGGGATTCAGTTTGTTATATTTTAAACTTGCACAGATTCGGTAGCCTGTTCTTTTTGCATACTCATATTCAATTCATCTAGGATTTTTAAAGCCCGATCAAGAACGGTCGTATCATCCAACATTACAAGCCCACCATCTGGACCGGGCTCAAGATGTATTCCGACACTTTTTCCCTCCTTGAAATTGTGTCCTCCGAAAAAGTTTCGCACTGTATCTACGTGCAAACCAAGTTCGTCTGCTATTCTATGCATGCTACCGCTAGGCAATGAAT
>OCAI01001254.1_pt1 | contig 13620 bp, 16 predicted proteins | sample 1538271 | NCBI WGS metagenome assembly OCAI01 (sample SAMEA2580269, study PRJEB22360) | human gut metagenome | biome: human gut; feature: human-associated habitat; material: faeces | place: Denmark | collected 2008/2010 | reverse complement strand
GCCCTGTTTGCCCACAGCCTGCTGCGCATGTACACCATGTATGTGCAAAGCAGGGGATGGAAGCTGGAAATGCTCAACCTGAACGAGACCGAGCTTGGCGGCGTGAAGGAAGCTATCTTCTCGGTGGATGGTGCTGGGGCCTACAACCGCCTCAAGTACGAGAGTGGTGTGCACCGGGTGCAGCGCGTACCGGAGACCGAGACCCAGGGCCGCATCCACACCTCCACCGCTACGGTGGCCGTTATGCCTCAGGCCGAGGAAGTGGACTTTGCACTGGACCTGAAAGACCTGCGCATCGACACCTTCCGTTCCTCCGGCGCGGGCGGTCAGCACATCAACAAAACCTCCAGTGCCATCCGTGTGACACATATCCCCACCGGCACGGTGGTAGAATGCCAGAACGAGCGCAGCCAGTTCCAGAACAAGGATAAGGCACTGGAGATCCTGCGCAGCCGCCTGCTGGCACAGAAGCAGAAACAGCAGCAGGACGCCATCAATTCGGAACGGCAGGGGCAGGTGGGCACCGGTGACCGCAGCGAGAAGATCCGTACCTATAACTTTCCGCAGGACCGCTGCACCGACCACCGCATCGGCCTGACCGTGCACAATCTGGATAAGATCATGGACGGCAATCTGGACGATGTGATCGACGCGCTTGCCACCCGGGAACAGACCGAAAAACTGCAGAAGCTCAACGAACAACACTGAAAATATGATTTTAAAATAACACGTTATCCTGTTGAAATGTGCTGAAAAGCAAAAACACTTTACAGATAGAAAGAACGATGATCCGTATGGAATTTAAGACTGAAGTTTTATCCGCTGCAGAAGAAAAAAACATTGAAAAAGCGGCTGCCCTGCTGCAGAAAGGCGAGCTGGTGGCGCTGCCCACCGAGACGGTTTACGGCATTGCTGCCGATGCCCGCAACGGCGAGGCGGTCAAAAAGATCTTTGTGGCGAAGGGACGTCCGCAGGACAATCCCCTCATCGTCCATGTCACCGGCCCGGAAATGCTGCACGGCCTTGTCAGCGAGGTGCCGGAGCGCGCCCAGCTGCTGATGGCGGCGTTCTGCCCCGGCCCGCTCACCATCATCATGCCCCGCGGCCCGGAGGTGGCAGCGGAGTGCTGTGCAGGTCTGGACACCGTGGGCATCCGGATGCCCAGCCACCCGGTGGCCCGTGCAGTCATTGAAAAGAGCGGCTGCGCCTTTGCCGCCCCCAGCGCCAATCTTTCCGGCAAGCCCAGCCCCACCAACGCGCAGGATGTGTTCACCGATATGGACGGCCGCCTGCCGCTGATTTTGGACGGCGGCGAGTGCGATGTGGGCGTGGAAAGCACCGTGGTGTCGGTGGTAGGCGAAAAGCCCACCCTGTTCCGCCCGGGCCACATCACGCTGGAAGACCTCGAGCGTGCCCTCGGCGAAGAGGTGGAAGTGTCCAAGGCCATCCTTGAAAAGCTGCCGGAGGGCGCTGTGGTGCGCAGCCCCGGCATGAAGTACAAGCACTATGCGCCCAAGGCAGATGTGACCCTGCTGGACGGCACCTTTGAGCAGTTCAAGGCATATGTGGACGCCCACGCTGACCAGAATCCCAGCTGCCTGTGCTTCACCGGCGAGGCAGAAAAGCTGGGTGTGCCCTGCGTGGAATATGGCCGCGAGGGGGACGGTGCCGATCAGGCAAAGCACATCTTCCGCTCTCTGCGTGCGCTGGATGAGCAGGGCGATGCGGTGGTCTATGCCCGCTGTCCCAGAAAAGACGGCCTTTCCATGGCGGTGTACAACCGCCTGATCCGCGCTGCGGCTTTCCGGGTGATCAAGCTATGATCGCGCTTGGCATCACCGGCCGCAGCGGCTGCGGAAAATCTACGGTCACGGCGGTGTTTTCGGCCCACGGCGTGCCGCTGGCCGACGCCGACCAGATCAGCCGCGAAATTTTGCTGCCCGGCTCGCCGCTGTTGCCAAAGCTGGCGCAGCGGTTTGGCGCGGACATTTTAAAACAGGACGGCACATTAAACCGCCGCCTGCTGGCCGACCGTGCTTTTGCCACCCCTGAGGGCAAAGCGGCGCTGGACAGTCTGACCCATCCGGAGATCGTCCGCCGCATCCGTGCGGCAAAGCAGGCGGCGCTGGATGGCGGAGCCCCGCTGTTCGTGCTGGATGGTGCGGTCATCGTGGGGACTGCGGCACAGGCCGAGTGCGACCGCCTGTGCGTGGTCACGGCACCTTTTGAGACCAGTGTGGCCCGCATCGTGGCCCGGGACGGCATTTCGGCTGAAATGGCTGCCCGCCGTTTGAACGCACAGACGCCGGAAACCGTGCTCACCGCACAGGCAGACTACATTCTGCGCAACGACGCAGACCTTGCACATCTGCAGGCTGCGGCTGAGGAGCTGTGTGGGAAGCTTCTGGCAGAAGGAGGTGCGGGAAAAGAGCTTTGAACGAACGATATAACGAACAAGATCCTGCACCGCAGTACGACCCGGAGGCGGCCCGCATTCGCCGCGCTTTCCGCGCCCAGAAGGCACGCCGCCGCAAAAAAATGCGCAGCCGCAGGCTGTTCCTGCTGGGCATGGCGCTGATCCTGCTGTTTGTGCTGGTGCCCAACTTGTGGGGCAGGGCAGAACGGCTTTTATACCCCCGTAAGTACGAAGCGCTGGTGGAGCGCTGGGCCGACACCTACGACCTCGACCCGCTTCTGGTGGATGCCTTCATCCGCACCGAAAGCGGCTTTGACCCGCAGGCTACCTCCACTGTGGATGCCCGGGGCCTGATGCAGATGACCGAGGAGACCTTTATCTGGCTGCGCAGCAAGATCGCACCGGACGAAGGCCTGCTCTTTGCAAATCTCTATGACCCGGAGACCAGCATCCGGTTCGGATGCTATTACCTGCACCTGTGCATGGAGCGCTACAACGGCGATGTTGCCACTGCCGCTGCTGCTTATCACAGCGGGTGGGGCACGGTGGATGCTCTTTTGCAGATGGAAGAGCACTCCGCAGACGGCGAGACCCTGCAGGGCTTCCCTTACAGCCAGATGAACCACTACGTAAAAAAGATCACTTTCTGCTATGCGGAATATCAGCGCATCTATGCAGGAAGCTGAGAGGAGATAAGGAAAATGAGCGAAAAACTTACCGCAAAGCAGGCTGCTGAACAGCTGCTTTATAAGCCGGAGTATGCTGCCGACAAGAGCACCGGCGTCAAGAAGGAAGCCGCAGCCTTTGCCGAGGGCTACAAGGCGTTTCTGAACGCTGCCAAAACCGAGCGCGAAGCGGCTGCCGTCAGCGAAAAAATGCTGTTGGAAGCTGGCTACGAGAAGTTCGAACCGAAAAAGACCTATGCCCCCGGCCAGAAGATCTACTTTGTGCAGGAGCACAAGGCGGTGGTGGCCGCTACCATCGGTCAGAGATCTTTTGAAGAGGGCTTCCGGCTGGTCATTGCCCACATCGACAGCCCCCGGCTGGATCTGCGCCCGAATCCGCTGTACGAGGCCGACCATTTCAGCTATTTCAAGACCCACTACTACGGCGGCATCCGCAAGTATCAGTGGGGCACCATGCCGCTGGCCATCCACGGCGTGTTCACCCGTGCAGACGGCTCCAGCGTTTCGGTGTGCGTGGGTGAGGATGAGAGCGACCCCGTGTTCTGCATCACCGACCTGCTGCCCCATCTGGGTGCCGAGCAGAACGACCGCAAGCTCAGCGAGGGCATCAAGGCAGAAGAACTGAACGTCCTCATCGGCTCCGATGCTGTGGAGGACGCCGACATCAAGGAAGCCGTCAAGCTCAACACCCTGATGCTGCTGCACGAAAAGTACGGCATCACCGAGCGGGACTTCACCCGTGCCGAGATCGAGGTGGTGCCCGCCTACAAGGCCCGGGACGTGGGCTTTGACCGCGCCATGGTGGGCGGCTACGGTCACGATGACCGGGTGGACGCCTATCCCGCACTGATGGCAGAGATCGAGACCAAAGACCCGGTGCACACCACTGTCTGCGTGCTGACCGATAAGGAAGAGATCGGCTCTGACGGCGTCACCGGCATGCAGAGCATGTATGTGTTCCACTTCATGCAGCTGCTGTGCCGCGCAGCCGGTCAGGACGATATCCTTGCCTTCCGCAACAGCGTCTGCCTGTCTGCGGACGTGACCGCTGCCTACGACCCGTCCTGGGCAGGTGCCTTTGAAAAGCAGAACGGCACCTACGCCGGCCGCGGTGTGGCGTTCTTCAAGTATACCGGCAGCCGCGGCAAGAGCTCTGCCAGCGATGCCAACGCCGAGCTGGTAGGGGACATCACCCGCCTGCTGGACGCCAACGATGTGGCTTGGCAGATCGGTGAGCTGGGCCGTCTGGATCTTGGCGGCGGCGGCACCATTGCCAAGTATGTGGCAAACCGGGGTATCCCTGTGCTGGACATCGGTGTGCCGGTGCTGTCCATGCACTCGCCCTTCGAGGTCATCCACAAGACCGACCTGTACATGGCTTACCGCACCTTCTCGCTGTTCTGCCAGAACGCCGAATAAAGATTTAGCCCTGGATCGCCCGCAGCCGCGCGCATTCCGGGGCTTTTTTCAAAATAATGCTTGACCTTCAAGTGTCTTTAAGGTGTAATGTGAGTGCGGAGGTGAAGCAAATGAACATCAAACAGGCTTCGAAACAAAGCGGGGTGTCCGCCCCCAATATCCGCTTCTATGAAAAAGAGGGGCTTTTGAACCCTGCCCGGCTGCCCGGCAACGATTACCGCGACTACACAGAACAGGATATCCGCGCCCTCCGGTTCATCCGGATGCTGCGGATGCTGGATGTGCCGCTTCCGGTCATCCGGTCCGTGCTGGCGGGCGATGCACCGCTGGGGAATATTCTGCGGGAGCAGCAGACCGCACTGGAACTGCGCGCAAAGCAGCTGGAAGGGGCGGCGCGGTTTTGCGCCGAACTGGCCCGGCAGGACCCGTCTGCGGCGTCGCTGGATGTGGACGCCTGCCTGTCCCGGATGGAAGATCCCGCGCAGCCGCAGACGTTTTTCTCCGGCTGGGTGCAGGATTACCGCACGCTGGCGCAGGTGCAGCATCAGAAGCACTTTTTCTTTATCCCGCAGGGCAGCATCAACACGCCGCAGGAGTTTACGGCAGCCCTGCAGGCGTATGCAGAGGAACGCGGGATGCAACTCAGCCTGACCAAAGAGGGAATGTACCCGGAGTTTTCGTTGGACGGGATCTCGTACAAAGCCTACCGCAACCCGGGCAAGTACCGTGACGAGGTCTGCTGCGACGCCGTCCATCCGGAACAGCTGAACACTGGACTGCCGTCCCGCCGGGAACGGCAGCTGCGGGTCCTGCGGGTCCTTCTGCCTGCGGCATGCACCTTTGCCGCCATCCTGACGGCAGGCTGGATAGCGACCGGAGGGACAGACTGGCTCTGGCTGGCGGCACTGGCAGCAGCGGGGGTCCTGCTGGGCCGATGCTTTGAACACCGGCTGTAACCGGGCTGGTCTGCTCAGCTCAGCGGCAGAGCCTCAGCAACGGTCAAAAAAGTGTAACCGTTGTCTGCATACCACCGGATGATGTCGGGCAGCGCCTCGGCGGTGGTGCGGGTGGTGGCGGAATCGTGCATCAGAACGATGCAGTTCGTCTGCTGCCCGGTCTCCCGCACCACATTGCGGTAAATGGTGTCCGCGCTTGGATGCCCGCCTACGGCATCCTCGGCGCAGACGTTCCAGTCCACCCACTGCCAGCCCTTCTGCTCTACTTCGGCTTTCAGCTGTTTCATCAGGCCTTTCCCGCCGTAGCGTCGGCTCACCGTGTTGGTGCTGCCGCCGGGGAACCGCAGATACCGGATGCTTTCTGCGTCCACATAGGGAGCAATGCGCTCCTTCAGCAGTGCAATGTCCGCCCAGTAGGCTTCGCTGCTGCGGTAGATATCGCTGTACTCGTGGGAAGCAGAGTGCAGTGCGATTTGATGCCCGGCGCTGACCGCTTCGGTGAGCAAGGGCAGATACTTTTCGTTGTGGCCGGTAGCTACCACAAAAAAGGTGGCGTGCACCCCTGCAGCGTTCAGGGCATTGAGCACATCCGGCGTGGTCTTGCTGGGGCCGTCATCAAAGGTCAGGCAGACCCACTTTTCCGGAAGGACAGGGGCAGTGGGCTCTGCCTGCACCGGAACAGAGATGGCAGGGGAGAGCACCGAGGTGTCCGGTACCGGGGTCAGATCCTGCGCCTGACATCCGGTGACAACCGGCGGCGCAGCAGATACAAACCCCATGATAAGGGCAAACAACATCATCGCCGCAACTCTGGCCCGCCTGCGCCGGGCAAGGTATTCTGATCGTTTCAAGGGCAAAACCTCCTTTGCCTGCATGGCTTGCTCTTATCAGAATATGAACGGCAGCAGATTCTATGAAAGACAGGAACCCAAAGAAAAAGCCGGTGCGTGCAGCATCGGCTTTTAAGCAGGAAGATTATGGAACAACTTGTATCAATAAAAACGGTGGAACGCTGAATTGTGCGGGAACGACACTCACCCCACCCGCTGCCGTTTATCCAGCCGCATCTTGTCCGCAATCATTGCGATGAACTCGCTGTTGGTGGGTTTACCCCGCAGGTTATGGATGGTATAGCCAAAATAGCTGTTGAGGGTGTCCACATCGCCCCGGTCCCATGCCACCTCGATGGCATGGCGGATGGCGCGCTCCACCCGGCTGGCGGTGGTGCCGTTTTTCTTGGCAATTTCCGGGTAGAGGCGCTTGGTCACAGCGTTGATGTACTCCGGCTCGTTCATGGTGAGCAGAATGGCATCCCGCAGGAACTGGTAGCCCTTGATATGGGCAGGCACGCCGATCTGGTGCAGGATCTCGGTCACGGTCAGTTCATCGCTGTCCACGCTGGTGTGCAGGATGCGGTTTTCCGTCCCGAGCGCAGCCTTGAGGACCCGGGCGGCAAGCACGGTCTCATCAAAGGGCTTTACAAAATAGTAGGAGAAGCCCTCATCCAGCAGCTCCTGAACCATCTCTTCGCTCTGGAAAGCGCCTGTCACGAAGAAGGAAGTGTGCCGTTCCCCGGCGGCATTGTAGCGCTGCTTGACTGCCAGGGCATCCAGCCCGGGCATAAAGGCATCCAGCAGCACTACCTGCGGACGCACAGCCAGCATTTTCTGCAGCACCTTGTTGCCGTCCTTTTCCACGACGGTCACATCCACACCCTTCTGCTCCAGTGCCTCACGGCAGGCGGCAGTAATTTGTGCACCAGTGTCTGACATCAAAAATCTCACTTTGTCCATGGTTGTTTCCTCCAATGTGTGCAGTTCCCTTAACACCATGGATTTTACCATAATTTTCCAGAACTTTCAACGGTTTATATTGGTAAATTTTGGCAAAGAAAATCGAAATGCGCAAATTTTTTTGCAAATCAGCTTTATGGCTGCGCAGCATCGTCTGTTTTTTCAATGGAATGCGCCTGTTTCAGCATGGTCTGCGCAAAAATGCCGTAGCCGCGTGTCGGGTCATTTACCAGTACGTGGGTCACGGCACCCACCAGCCTGCCGTTCTGCAGGATGGGACTTCCGCTCATGCCCTGTACGATGCCGCCGGTCTTTGCCAGAAGCCTCCGGTCCGTCACATGCAGGATCATGTTGCGGTGCGGGTCGGCATCGTTTACCTTTTCAATGCGGATCTGGTAATGCTGGGGCGCTTCTCCGTCCACTGTGGTCCAGATCTCTGCATCGCCGGGCACGATCTCCTGCGCAAAAGCGATCTCTGCTTCCGGGCCGGAAAATACAGTGCGTGTCCGGCCATAGACCCCGGTCTCGCCGTTGATGCAGATACTGCCCAGCGCGTGGGTGCTCAGAAAGCGGCCCTTCAGCTCACCCGGGCTGCCTACGGTGCCGCTGGTACACCCCACGATCTGGCAGGGGACGATCTCGCCGCTGCGCAGCGCAACACTTTCGCCGGTATCACTGTCGCTGATGGGATGCCCCAGACCGGCAAACACCTCAGCATCGTTGTCCACAAAGGTCATGGTGCCTACGCCTGCGGAGGAATCACGCACCCACATCCCGGCGCGCCACTGCCCGGCGGCGCTGTCCCATGCGGGCGTGAGCTGGGTCTGGAACTGTTCACCCTCGCGGATATAGATCAGCCGCACCGGGGCGCCTGCTGCGGCTTCCAGTGCATCGTGCACCGCATCGTTGGTCTCGGTCAGAACGCCGTCCATGCGCACCACGCGGTCACCCAGCCGGAGCCCGGCTTTCTTGGCGGGGTTTACGGTGCCTTCGGCCGTGTTCAGATCGGAAAAGCCCACGATGAGTGCCCCCTCTGAGAACATTTTGACTCCGAAAGGTGTGCCGCAGACTGTGACAGCAGGCCGGGTCTCCACAAGGGCGCGCACGGTTTTGATGGGCAGCCAGCCGCCCAGCGACAAAGTGACCTGATAGCTGCCTACAGCCTGTGTGCTGGCGGCATTGCGGGAGCCGGTGCTGCGCAGAGGCTCGATGAAGGAAAATCGGGGCAGGGAAAGGGACTGCCCGGGCTCCAGCAGGATCTCAGAGGGCAGAATGTGCCAGAGCCATCCCAGCGCAGCCAGAATGGCAACCAGAAGATAAGCTGCCGCAATGCGGAAAAAGCGGCGGAGTTTTGCTCTGCGCATGGGGACCCCCTTCCGGCGTCGCAGAATGATACGACTGCCCGGCGATAGTATGCGCGGGAGCGGGTGAAAATATCAGTGCAGTGATTGACTTTTGTGCATGGAACTGATACTATATTAGAGCAGTTTCTTTAAAGTTGCACAAATACACATTTGCGGGTATGGTGGAATTGGCAGACGCGCAGGATTTAGGTTCCTGTGCCGCAAGGCGTGTGGGTTCGACCCCCACTACCCGCACTAAAAAGCACGCTGATACGTTTGTATTGGCGTGCTTTTTCTTATCGTGGTAACACTTTTGGTAACACTATTAAATTTTCAGACTGCTCTCACCGCCGCGTTGTACAGCATTTCCAGAAACTGCACCGCGCTGGGTGCACCGGTCAGCGGGTAGCCTGCCAGCTGCTGCACATAGGCGGGGTTTGTGTCCCACGCGGTTTTCGTAGCCCTGCGGATCGCGCTCTGGATCGCCTTAGGGTCACAACATCGCTGATCTGCGATTGGAGTGTAGATCTCTTTCTCCACTGCCTGCAGGCGGTCCTCCTGCTCATAGATCAGTTCGATACACCGGAGCAGGATGCTGTAGGCGCTCACATTGCGTGTGATGCCCATCGGGCGCAGCAGGTCATTGACTTGAGCGGACAAATCGGAAACGATCATAGTTGACACATCCTTTCTTTATGCGTCAACTCTAACCGAAAAGTTTTCAAAACGCATCAAATACGCCGAAATATGTCGTTTTATGTCGCAATACGTCATACAAACAAAAACAGCCCCGAGGAACCGTCAGGCTCCCCGGGGCTGCTGCTATGTATGGCCGTTTTGGACTGGGCGGATTACTTTCCCTGCGCCTTCAGCTTGTCGTAGGTCTGGTCTGCCTGAAGGGCTGCGAGGGTGAAGGAGTTGTTCTTCCACCACGCGACCAGCGCGGCCACGGTGGTGATACCGGCGGTGACCAGCTGCTCCACGGTCTGGCTCTCGATGGGCAGGACGGGCTTGCCGCAGGCGCTGAGCACCTGATTGGTCAGGGCCAGCAGCAGGCAGGCGGTGCGGGCAATGGTGCCTGCGGAGATGGTGGGGGCGTTGTAGGTGTGTGCGTTCATAGTCAGGTCCTTTCTCCCGGCAGCGCCGGGCTTGCATTTAATCGCGGATGGGCAGCGCCTTGGCCCGGTTATAAAGCTCGGTGCCGGTGCCATTGCCGCCCAGCGCGTGGTAACTTTGATATAAGTATTCGAGGTTCTTCAGGCCGCTGGCATCGATCCAGCCCTGTTGGGTGTAGTAGATGCACGCCTGATACAGCCGGTCATGCATGATGGCCAGCAGGCCGTCCTTGATGGTCTTGTACTCGGTCACTTTTTTGACCAGATACCCCCACCCGAAGGTCAGCAGCCAGATGGCTCCCTCCATCCAGTGCGCGGAGATGTACGAGAAAATCTGCTGCATTGGTATCAATCCTCCGAATCTTCAATGCTATCTTCCCACGCCTGCTGGATGCGCTGGCCGTTGGCACAGACCACATCCATGGTGGCATCGGCCTGGATATTCGTTGCGATCAGCGCCTTGTCCATCGTGTCCATACCGAAATAGCCGGTGAACACTTCACCTGTGGGCAAATGTGCGGCTATCGCGAGCTGACTGATTTTGTGCTCTTCCAGTGTAGCTAATACCTCGGAGAGCCACGATGCATAAGGTGCATCAGAGATCAGGTAACTTGCCATGCTGTCCCCCTCACTGCGTCCACCGGCTTTTGTTCGGGCGGGTGTCCACGTGCACCCAGCCCTTTGCCCGGCCTGCCTTGACTGGGTAGCGGCCCACGCCGCCCCAGCCGGGCATCAGGCTCTCGGCGTAGGCGGCCACAGCCAGCGGATCGGTGTCCTGCACCTGAATGTCAGCGGCGCGGCCCAGCAGGTGCTGGCTGGATTTGGAGCCGCCCACCCTTGCGTTGTGGCTGGCGGTGCGGTAGCCGCTGGTAATGACCACCGGCGCACCGAAGTGCTCCCGGATGCACTGCAGCAGCACCACAAGGCCCTCGTCAATGAGGATGGTGTCGGTGCCGTCGCGGCAGCGGAACTCCCGCACGCGGAACGCGGGAGAGAGCTGCTTTGCACCGTCCTTCTTCAGGCTGTACTGTTTGATTGCCATATGTATCACGTCCTTTCACGGGGTCAGGCCCCGATTTTCACGTTCTCTTTCAGCTCCTGATCTGCCTTGTCCTTAGCGTCCAGCGCATCGTAGTACGCCTGTGCCAGAGCCTCAACCTCTGCGATGTCGTCGGCGTCCAACAATCCGCTGTCCAGATGGGCATACGTCCTGTCCAGCCAGTATGCCACGTCACGCCCTGCGGCAATTTCTCTCTTGATGGAGCGCAGGGTCAGGTCATGGCGGGCTTTACTTTTGATAGCCATGTGTACCTCCTTATGTGGTAGTCATGGACGCAATGGCGTCCTCAAGATTTTTGACGACGAGATTTACGTCCCGCTGGTAGTCCAGCTTTATGCCTGCGCCGTCACCAGCCTGCACCACAGTGTCTGGTGCATAAGCGGCAAGGGCTTTATAGGCAGATAGCTCGTCAGGGGTGAGCGGGGTTTCGATGGGGGTGGCGAGTTGATACACAAAATCAACGTCAATAGCTAAGGCAAGCAGCTCTTCTCCTGTGTAAAAACTGCCATCCGATTTTGGCACGTTTTTCAAATATAGAAAACGGTCGTTAACGCAAGAAGTCCACGATGTGAAAGGGGTTACCGATATAATGCAGTCAAAATTGCCACTCTTTCCATTACCGCTAAATGGTATACGTAGGCGATGTGTTTCTTCAGGAGTGCCGTTTTTTGTGTTAACTTGCGTTTTCCCGACCCTCTGAACCCTTACACCCCTTTCTAGGTCCACCTCGTCGCACACCCACTGCTGGCCTGTGCTGTCAGTGTAGCTGCCGCCAGAAGTGACAGGGATGCCGGGGAGACCAGTGGGAGTGGGCAGGGTGAGGAGCTGTTCACGGTAGGGGGAGTAGGCGGTGGATGAATCCAACGACACCATTAGCTCACTGAAAGCTGCTTCATCCTCACATTGAATGACCATGTACTTGGATGCAGCAGAAATTTCTACTTGTCGTTTTGAATCCGCGTTTATAGCGCTGGACGGACGAACCACAGAGCCTTTAGTGGGTAGTGCATCTACGACCGCAACACGGAATTTAGTTCCAATTTTGTTTCTCGTAACATAGTATTTAGCTCCTGTAACCACTTGCAAAACACTTGATACATTTCCGACGGCCAAACCAACACTGTCTGCTACCGAGTTGATAAAATATTGTTGAAACCCCTGTTCATAAAACAGATTCTTCCCCGTCACCTTTACCGTCAAACTTCCGCCGTCGCCTGCGCTCACGATAGGCACAGGCACATCCGGCGTGGGGGTCCCGTCCTGCGTGCTCTTGCCGTACACGGTCAGACCGCACGGGGGCGCAGGGAAAGCGTCGTCAACGCTGAGCGGGTTTCCCGTTTCACTGCCTGTGAGGACGTTCTGCCTCACCTTTACTGCGCTGATCGCGTCACCTGTGGCTTTTGCGTCAGCGGCTTCGCCCTCGTGGGTGAGGGTGGTGTCCAGTGCTACGGCAGGGCCTTGAGGCCCGGGTTGCAGCCTCAGGTTAAGCACCGGATTTTCAGGCGTGCCGGTAATGTCGGCGGAAGGCTTATCTCCGCTAGACACCGTACCAATCGTCAGAACAGGCGTTGCACCGGTTTTGCCGGTTTGACCATTTAAGACATCGATTGTTTTTGTACCGTCTTTGTCGGTGATGCTGACACGATGGCCATTTTCGATATCAGTTACAGTCACAATTGGGGACTTACCGTCATTGCCGGGCTCGCCTTTGAAGTCACCAGCGGCAATGCCTTCCTTCAGCTCCTGCAGACTGCCAGCGGCTTTCTGAGCGCTCTGGCTGGCATTGCCCGCACTGGTGGCGGCTTCACTGGCGGCGGTCTGAGCGGCTTCTGTAGAGGCTTCCACCTGCTGGAGAGCCTTGTCCCGGGCCGTGTCCACAGCCTGCGTGGCGGCGGCCTGCTTGTCACCGATGGCTTTCAGTGCGTCTTCTTTGGCGGTGATGGTGTCAGAAAGAGCCTGTCCGGCCTTTTTGGCAGATGCCCCGGCCTGCTGTGCTGCCGTCTGTGCATCGGTCTTGGCCTGCTCTGCGGCGGTGGCATCGGTATGCACGGCAGCCACCAGCTGCTGCCATGCAGGGGTGCCCGGCTCCGGCTCGGTGCCGTCCTCTGTGCCGGAGTTGGCGCTGACACGATACCGCAGGTGTGCGCTGGTCATCACCTTTGCGCCGTCGCTGCCCTCAAAGGTGATGCACCCGCTTCCGGGCTGTGCGGTCACGCTGGCGGGCACGGCCACATAGCCGTCCACCACCAGCGATGATGCCGGGGCTTTGCCGTCCGGGACGTGCCAGAAGCAGCGGATAGCCAGCCCCTCCCACTCGCCGGTGGCATCGACGTGCAGGCGGTACACGCCCCGGTTCTTGGTGTAGCCGAGGGCCAGCGCGTATGCCCGCCCGGGCAGGCATACGCTTCCGCCGGATGTCAGCGTGATGGGGAACTCGATCATAAAGTAACACCTCCTGCGTTCTGTTTCGGTTCGGTCAGGCGCTGGTCTTCTCGGCGAGCATACCGGTCAGCTCGGCGTAGTGCTCATCGGTCAGTTTACCGGCGGCGTAGAAAATATCGATCTTCTCCGCCAGACCATCGGTACTGCCGCGCTCGATCATGCGCTTGCAGGTGCGATACAGAACCATTTCCGTTGCTTTGCTCATTGCCTTTTCCTCCTATCAGGTATTCTCAGTGTCATCCGTATCGGAGACATTCAACTCCAGAAGGGTCAGGCGATAAGCCTGATCCACGTTCATCTCGTCGGCGTCGGCCAGGGCAGCCTGCAGTGCCGCCACCGTCTCCGGCAGCTTGTCCTTTGCTTCCTGCTTCTTGCGCGCTTCTTCCTGCG
>OCAI01001234.1_pt1 | contig 13926 bp, 10 predicted proteins | sample 1538271 | NCBI WGS metagenome assembly OCAI01 (sample SAMEA2580269, study PRJEB22360) | human gut metagenome | biome: human gut; feature: human-associated habitat; material: faeces | place: Denmark | collected 2008/2010 | reverse complement strand
AGTACACGGAAGACACGCTCCTGTCTGCGATGGAGACTGCCGGAAACGATCAGTTCGACGATGACACCGAGAAGAAAGGTCTCGGCACTCCCGCAACCCGCGCCGGTATCATTGAAAAGCTGGTAAAGTCCGGCTTTGCTGAACGCAAGGGCAAATCCCTCATTCCCACAAAGGACGGCTGCAACCTTGTCTGCGTCCTGCCGGAACAGATTACGTCTCCCAAAATGACGGCGGAATGGGAAAATACGCTCATGGAGATTGAACGCGGCAAGGCAGATGCGGACGCTTTCCTCAGCGGCATTGTCCAGATGACCGGGGATCTCGTGAAAGCCTACCCGTTTCTCTCCGATGCCGAAGCCCAGCGTTTCGGCACGGGGAAAGAGGAAATCGGCAAATGCCCCCGCTGCGGCTCTCCGGTCTACGTCGGCAAGGGCAATTTCTACTGCTCGAACAAGGAATGCTCCTTCTGCCTGTGGGAAGACAACAAGTTCTTTTCCAGCAAGAAAAAGAAGCTGACCAAGAGGATTGCAAAGGAGCTGCTGGACAAGGGCTGGTGCCGCGTGACCGGGCTTTACACGCCGAAGAAGCCTCAGCTCTACGACGCGGTGATTCGTCTGGATGACAGTGGAGGCAAATACGTCAGCTTCAAGATGGAGTTTGATCGATGACCCGCCCAAAGTATGTTGCTTCATGCAGCGGAGGCAAAGACAGCGTAGCGACGCTCCTGCTGGCTGCACAGCACAATGAGCCGCTTGACGAGGCGGTTTTCAGTGAGGTCATGTTCGACAAAGACACAAGCGGCGAAGTCCCGGAACACCGGGACTTCATTTATGACCGGCTCAAGCCCTTCTGCGAAAAAGAGTTGGGCATCAAGTTCACCATTCTCCATGCGGACAAGACCTACGATGACGTGTTCCATCATGTCATCACCCGCGGACCTCATAAGGGCGAGGTTCGCGGTTTTGCGTGGGCTGGAATGTGCGCGGTCAATCGGGACTGCAAAATCCCGCCCGTCCGCAAGTACAATGCCGCGCTCTCGCCGGACACTGTGAGCTATGTAGGTATCGCGCAGGATGAGCCAAAACGCCTTGCGCGTCTGGACGGTGTGAAGAAGGTCAGTCTGCTTGCCAAGTACGGCATGACGGAGGCGGACGCCTACAAGCTCTGTCAGGAACACGGGCTGCTTTCCCCGATCTACGCTCACTGCCGAAGAAACGGCTGCTGGTTCTGTCCCAACGCCAGTGACTCGGAGCTGCTGCACATGGTCACAAAGCACCCGGATATGTTTGACCGGCTGATTGAATGGGAGAACGAGGATAACATCTTCCATCGTCGGATGACGCGCAGAGAAACCCCGTCTGAGGTAAAGGCTCGTTTACTGAGCAAATCCCAGACGGGGTTTTCTTCGCACAAAAGCAAATAAGAAATGGAGGTTTGAGATGGCTGAAAACAAAAATGCACAGCAAGTCCGCGAAATCACGGACAAGCTGGAACAGGGCATCAAGGAGCTTTTTGAATCCGAGCGGTTCAAGGAATATCTCCGCACGATGTCCAAGTTCTACAACTATTCCTTCAACAACACGCTGCTCATTGCGATGCAGAAGCCGGAGGCAACCTATGTTGCCGGTTATACCTCGTGGCAGCGCAACTTTGACCGTCAGGTCATGAAGGGCGAAAAGGGCATCAAGATTCTTGCACCCGCGCCGTACAAGGCGCAGGAAGAGCGTGAGAAGATTGATCCTGTGACGCAGAAGCCGGTGATCGGTGCAGACGGGAAGACTGTCACGGAAACGGTCGAAGTCCTGCGTCCTGCCTTCAAGGTGGTCAGTGTCTTTGATGTTTCCCAGACGGACGGCAAGGAGCTTCCGGACATTATCGTCGATGAGCTGAAAGGCACCGTCGAAAACTACGAGGCGTTCTTCGACGCGCTCAGGCAGGAATCTCCCGTCCCTATTTCCTTTGAGGACATTCCGGGCGGTGCAAAGGGATTCTTCTCGCCGGTTGAAAGCCGCATTGCCATTCAGGAGGGCATGAGCGAAATCCAGACGGTCAAAACCGCCATTCACGAGATCGCCCACGCAAAGCTCCACGCCGTCAAGCCGGATGAGAAAGCCGCGCCAGAAAATAAGAAGGATCGGCACACCAAGGAGGTTGAAGCGGAAAGCGTTGCCTACACCGTCTGCCAACGGTACGGCATTGAAACCTCGGACTACTCCTTCGGCTACATCGCCGGTTGGTCTTCCGGCAAGGAAACCAAAGAACTGAAAAGCTCTCTGGACACCATCCGCAAGACGGCGGCTGAAATGATCGAGGGCATTGACGCCAAGCTCAAGGTGCTGCTGGCAGAGAAAGCGCAGTCCGCAGAGAAAGATACCGAAGCCCCCGCAGAGCCGATGCCGGAAGTCCCCGTTTACCGCGAGACGGCGAATTATGCTTATGAAGCCGGTGAGCTGGAGTCATATCGTGCTTCTCTCACTGCAAACGTGGAATGCCGCCGTGCGATTGAGGCGGCAATCAGTTCTAACTACGCAGATAACCGGCTGGATGCGGATGCTGCCGTAAAAAGCGTCCTTGAGCAATTCTCTCCGGAGCGCGTCCGGTACGTCCTCGCAAACACCATTCAGCAGAAAGACTTCGACGGGCGCATTCCGCAGTCTCTCAAGGAGTGGGCAAAGAGCGTTGAAGTCTGCCCTGAGAATGCCTCCCGCTTCCTTGTGGATAAACCCAATCCCGGACTGACCGCCCTTTTCGTCGATGCGTTCCGTCAGCAGACCGAACCCCAGAAGGAAGTCATGCCTGAAAAAACAGAGGAAAGAGACCCGGAGGTTGTTGCATGGGAGAATGATGAGATTACCTCTATTGAGGTAAAAACCGTGGAGGTCAAGTCTCCCTTTGCCCCCTTGCCGGAGGAAGCGGCAAAAGCACCGAAAGCGCACCGCCTGACTGCCGAAGAGAAGGAGATCAAAGCCGCCGTCATGGACACGCTCAAGGGGCAGATTGCCTATAACAACGACGGTATGCGGGCGTCCTATCGCGCCTCTAACCATTCCTTCAATCTGCTGGCACGGAACGGCGTCAGGATCGAGGGTAACACGGTCACGCAGAATGGTGAGCCGCTGTTCAAAATCCATCGCCGTCATGCGGCGCGGAAAACACAGGGCTGTTACCGTGAGCTGATGCCGACGCTGGAATACGTCAAGCAGGAGCAGAAACAAGAAAAGCCCTCCATCCGTGATCAGCTCAGGACTGCCGCAAAACAGCAGCCGGAGAAGAAGTCCCCGGTCAAATCCAAAACGCACGACATGGAGTTGTGAGAAAGGAGACGCATGAAGAAATACACAGATGTTGACATCGTTGCGGAGCTGCAGAAGCTCGTGGACAGTCATGTAGACAGCTACAAGGAAGACTTCGACATCGACAAGCGCATCATCCGCCGCGCCGCCGAAAGCCAGAATCCCGAAGACAAAACGCTGATGTGGTTCTGCCGTCCGCATGGAACGCACTGCCTCAATGAAAATCAGGTCTTTATTCAGGGAACGCGAGATCACAACACCTTCCGCTTTTACGCGGAACAGACCTACGACGAGTGCGTTGCCCGCGTCATTGTCCCGAAAGCCGTTAAGCGCGGCAAGGTCTTCGGAGATGTCTTTGAGGTCAATTACCGGGAACAGGCGGCAAATGTAGCGCAGAACTCGGTTGCGCCGGATCATGACCGGCTGACCTTTGCAGACGGCTATGTGCTGGACGCACCCTGCCGCAGCAGCTTCGATGCTGCAATGGCTCTGGTCGGTGAGCATGGCGGCGTCAAAACCCACCGGACACTCCCGAAGGACGCGGATGCTCTGGTGGAAGTGCTGTCCAAGCAGAAAACCCGCCGTGACAAACTGCCGGAGGCGGAGAGGACAGAGGTGCTTTCGCCGCTCCCCGTCGCAGAACTCCGCAAATATGAGGCAGTCAAAAAGGCTCATCCGGACGCGCTGGTCTGCTTTGCTCAGAACGGCTATTTTGAGCTGTACGGCAAGGACGCAAAGAAAGCCGCGCCACTTCTCGGCACAAAACTCCTTGAAAAGAAGGTGCGCGGCAAGCCCTCCATGCCGGTAACTGGCTTCCGTGAAAGCGCATGGGTAGCCGGTTCTCACAAGCTCTGGAAGTCCGGCGCAGATGTCTTTCTCAGCAAGGACGGCGAGACCTTCAAGGAACTCAAAGCCGCAGATTACATTCCTGTCGGCGCGACGCTGAATGTGGATGGCATCAAGTGCAGAATCGAAGCGGTTGATTTTGCCGTCGATGAAGTCCGGCTGACGAATATCGAGGACAAGAACCGCCCCATTCGCTTTTCTGAGAGCATCCAGTATGTCCGCGCCTATGTGGAGGATGCCGGAACTGCCATCTACGACACCATCCCGAAGAAGCCCGCTGCCCGTGAATCCATCCGCGACAAACTGAAATCCGCACAGAAGGCACAGCCGACCCACACGCCGAAACCACAGAAATCAAAAGGAAAGGATATGGAACTCTGATATGAAAAACTTTACCGTGGAAGAAACCAACCTGATGTGCTGCTTCAACACGTCCAGCCGGAAGCGGCTGATCGACGATATGAAGAGCGTCACCCTGAACGACATGGACGGCGAGATCGCAGAGCTGATGTATAAGACCGTCCGGAAGCTCGAAGCCATGACCGACGCGGAGTTTGAGGAAGTGTATATCATGCCGGACGGCATGGTGGATGACTGAAAGGAGGATGCCTATGCCCGTATTAGACGGTGAATTTGAAGCCTTCGTCACGAACCTTGGCAAGTACAACGAGGGTATGCTGGTCGGTGAGTGGGTGAAGCTCCCCACCACCGAGGAAGAGATGCAGAAGGTCTTTGAGCGCATCGGGATCGGCAAGCAGGATGAGTTCGGTCAGCCCTATGAAGAGTGGTTTATCACCGACTACGAATGTCCGATCTACGGCGTCCAGAAGATGCTTGGTGAGTACGAGAGCCTTGATAAGCTCAACTATCTCGCCGCCTTGATTGACGAGCTTTCCCTGAGCGATCAGGAAAAGCTCGTTGCCATTATGGAGGCTGGCTGCGATGAGGTCAGCGACATCGACGATCTCATCAACCTGACGTTCAATCTGGACTGCTACGACATCATGCCCGGTATCAACGACGAATCCGATCTCGGCTACTATTACGCCCACGAAGCCGGTATTTACTCCGAAAAGGATCTCGGACCTCTGGCAAATTACATCGACTATGAACGCTATGGGCGCGACATTGCGATGGATGAGCAGGGACGCTTCACCGATGAAGGCTATGTCCGCGTCGCAAGCGAGAGGTGGGACAGACAGTTCAACGGCGATCTTGATGATATTCCCGACGAATATCGGATCACCGGCTCAGGGGAAGCCGCCGAGCGTGACAGCACCATCGCCGTTCTCGTCGTTGAGCCGGGAAAGGAGCCTTATGTGAAGGAGATTGACTCCGGTCTGGAGTCCTTGCAGCATGAGGTCGGCGGCTGCATCGAGGCGATTTACCCCTACGAAGACCCGGTTGCCTTAGTCTGTAATGAGGAAGGCAAGCTGGAAGGTCTGCCACTGAACCGCGCTCTGCGTGATGAGGACGGTGACATCTACGACGTTGTTGCCGGAACATTCATGGTAGTCGGCTTGACGGATGACAGCTTCGGTTCTCTGACCGTAGAGCAGATGCAGAAGTTCTCTGACCACTTCAAGGTGCCGGAGCAGTTTGTCAAGCTGGGCGATAAGATTGTAGCGATTCCCATGATCTCGAAGGAACAGCAGAAGCAGGAGAGCATTGAGCAGAAGGACTTTGAGATGAACGCCGATACCTCCGGTCTGACGGTTGCCGGTCACATCGGGACGTGGCACACCATTGACCAGCATGAGGTCGGCGGTCACAGCTTTTACCTGATGGAGCATGACACCTACGGCGATGAGGCGGCTTGCATCATCGTCGATGAGCGCGGCAAGCTCGTCCTTGATGATGTCTACAACGGTTTTGACGATGACACGCTCCGCCTTCTCGATCTTGAAGTCAAGGAAGTGCCGGAAATGCCCGATCCCGCGCTCACTGTTCAGGATATGAAGGACTATGGCTACGCATGGGCTGGCGTTCTTCCCGCTGGGCAGGAGGCGGCAGAGAAGGCTTTGGAGAAGGGCTGCGAGGTTTACCGCCTCTATTCCGATAACACCGAGGGCTTGTGCGTGGATGCCAAGGAGATTGCCGATCATGCGGCAAAGGGCGGAATGCTTGGTATCAGCAAGGAAAGCTGGATGGCAGCTCTTGAGAAGGAAAATTACCTCAAGGCAGCGGAGATGTCGATGGAGGATGACTACGGCATGATTGACGGGATCATCAACAACGGTCCGAAGGAGGACAAGACCGCAGAGGTCAAAGCCCCCGAAACCGGTGAGAAGTCCTCCATCATGGACAGGCTCAAGTCTGCAAAGGCAGAAAAGCAGAAGGAATGCTGCCCTCCAAAAAAGCACAAAGGAGAGATTGAGCTTTGAGCAGAAGTCAGAAATGGCGGCAGGAGTGGTCTTTCTTCATCGGGGACAGCGGACGCCGGAAGTATAACCGCTTCTGCGTCCGCTGCGTCCATAGCTGCAAGCAGAGCTTCCGTGCGGATCTCATCGCCTGTCCGCACTTCTACCGCAAGGCATCGAGGTGTAGACAGTTAGGGGTCGAAAAAGCCTGTGATTGCAAGCCTCAGAGCGACGAGGAATGACCGCCCAGTGTGATTATATTCCCCGTACAGATCCAGCAATAGAGAGAGAATAAGCGTCGATTTCGGCACTTATTCAGATACCCCCAAAACGAACCAAGAGCCTCTGTCGATGCCCGTTTTGGGTGTCGGCAGAGGCTCTTTTTTTATGACATATTCAAAATAGCGGACAGCAGCTCTTGAACCTGTTGCCGGTATTCCGGCTTTATATCCGAAATACGTCTGGCAAGCGCAAGGGCTTCCGTTTCTGGCTCGTCGGTCCCAAAGATAATTCGGTCCGCACTGACGCCCAGCAAACGGCAAAGACGCTGCAAGGCTTCAAGAGAAATACCGGAAGCACCACGCTCAATAGCGCTCAGGTGATTCGGCGTCATGCCAAGCATTTCTGAGAGCGTGTCCTGCGTATAGCCCGCCTGTTCTCTTGCCACTTGAATATTGCCGCCGATTTCAATATTGATGTCCTTCTTCTCTCGCATAGCCTCACCACCTTTGCATTTAGTGTACCTAACGGCGGTGTCATTATCCACGGTACGCCGTCGTTGATTTTACTAACGACAATGCGTTGACTGTCCGTGATGGGGGTGATAGAATGGAGTTACCTACCAAAAGAGTGAAAGAAGGGGTGTCATGTCACGCATTATTGAGTTTAGAAAGTCTGCTCAAAAAGCTGCAAAGCAATCCGTTCAAGGCAAGACTTGTGCGTTTACCGGTCATAGACCGCAGAGTCTTCCGTTCGGCTTTGATGAATCCGATAAGCGTTGTACTTCTTTGAAATCTGTTATGCGGGATCAGATTGTAGCACTCATCGAGAACGAGGGCGTCACGCATTTTATTACCGGCATGGCTCTTGGCGTCGATATGTACGCTGCGGAAATTGTACTCGATTTGAAATCAAAATACCCTCACATTACTCTGGAAAGTGCAATCCCTTGTGAGACACAAGCGATCAAATGGTCTGTGGCTTCACGGGAACGGTATTATAATATCGCGGCAAAGTGTGACAAGGAGACCATGCTGCAACGGGAGTACACGACGGACTGCATGGACAAGAGAAATCGGTACATGGTCGATCACGCCGATTATATTCTCGCAGTATGGAATGGATGCCCCAGCGGTACCGGGAACACCGTGAGATATGCCCACAAAAAGGGCAAATCTATCATCGTTATCAATCCGGTTTCCCTTGATGTCACGCGGGAATAAGGCAAAAATCCCACTCCTGAATCAAGAGTTGTGAAAACCGTGAAGTATTTCCCGATAGTGAATACACATTGCACTACTCGGTGATTATTGGAAACGTGTACGGCGTATGCTGCCCAGTGAACATCTCCACGGAACACATCGAATTTTCACGGCTTCGTAAAACGGAAAGTGTCACCTTATGAACAGTCCCTTGCCGAGAGAAAAATAAATCGCTGGAAACGGGAACGCCCCCGGCACTGTGCGTCTGGCACAGTGTCGGGGGCGTTTTTCCGTGTCTTAGTTATGAGCCAGTTCATTTAGGAGCAGCTTTCGATAGTCCACATCCAAGACGCAGCGATGGAAGTCCATCAGACGGTGTTCGTCGAACAGCTTTTCACAGAGCTTGGTCAGCGGATGATTCATCAGCTTTGCAGAAATGCCAGTCTCGTTGAAAAACCTTGCCCATGTGAAGACCTCTTCTAAATCCTCCTGCCCAAGCGTGGCAGGAATGATGGCGTTGCAGAGACGGACAATGGGGCTGTCCGCAAATCGCTCTGCGACTTCCTCCGATGTGCATTCATAGCGGTCACAGTCAAAGGAAAGCGCATCCTCAATTTTAAGATAATTTTCGGTTTCATCCCGTGTCAAGGTTATGGTGTAGTCTCCCATACCGGACGGCACATCAATATTCTCCATGACATCAAGCTCGTAACGGGATCCGCCGATGATCGCTTCAAAGGAGAAGGACTGACAGATTACTGCTGGGTTCTTGTCTATCTTGTCCTCATTCAGAAAGGACAGCGGATTATACTCCGTCAGTTCCCAGTCGATTTTTCCTCTCTCTGTTTGCTCGGCAATCTGCTGGATCAGATGTTGTTCTTCTTCGTGCAGATTTTCATTGTACATCATGATACACCTCCGTTTTCTGATTGTCGTTTTTTGGGGGCTGTTCTATGTTTCCGAAGAGAATGCCGTTTCTATCATCATTCCTTGGCTGAGGGCAGACCTTCGTAAAACTTCCTCAGTTCCTCCAAACTGCTTGTCCGATTTTTGATAGGCAGGGAGTCCCATGTAATGTCATGATAGCGTTCCGGCGGCTCGTCCCGCAGTCTTCGGTCGATAATGCAGACAATGCCGGTGTCTGTGAAATTGCGGATCAATCGCCCGATACCTTGCTTGAGCTTGATAATCATTTCGGGAACGCGGACATCCATCAGAGCGTCCTTGGCGACGGAACACTTATACTCGATAATTGGATCGGGGACAGGGAACGGAAGCCGGAAAATGATCACATTGGAAAGGCTTTTTCCTTCAATGCTGATACCTTCCCAATATGCGCCCGTCCCCAGAAGCACGGAGTTCGTATCTTCCTTAAACTCATTCAGCACCTTGTCCTGCGACGATCCCGGCTGTTGCATCAGGATTTTGTACGGAAGATTTTTCTCACTGAGAATGGAGTAGACCTCTTCCATGTCGGTCTTCGCCGTAAACAGCACGAGTGCCTTCCCGTTGGAAATGTTCAGGATCTCAAGCAGCCGCTCCACGCCCTTTTCAATGAAGGCTTCGTGTTCCTTGGTCGGATGCGGGAGATCGTCGCAGTAGTAGATCATGGCGTGTTCATCGTATGGATATGGGGAAGGCTTCGGTTCGGATAAGCAGCCGCGTTCACCAACCGGAAAGCCGGTATTGCTGATAAAGTAGGAATACTGTTCTTCCAGAGACCCGCTCGTGGCGTTCGTCAGCGTGGCAGAGGTCAAGATGGTTCTTTCATCACCATTGAAGTATAGGCGGCTAACAATTTCCCTTGTGTTTTTAGGGCAATAGACAAGCTCCGTGTTACTACCGCGCTGCTCAATCCAGATCAACATATCATCTATCCGGTCAAGAAGCTCCGAAAGGGACTCGCTGACCGCATCCAGATCGTCAGAGGCAGCAAAGGAACGGTTGTTTCTGAAATCCATGCTGGAATAAATCTGAATGCTGGACGAAAGGTTATGTATGGCGGCGTTCATCTCGGTAAGCAGCTCAACCGCACTGCCGTTTTGGTCGAAGAAAAAGCGGTCAGCATAGCGCATATCCTGTTCTGCCTCGTTGATCTGCTTTTGGACTTGCGCTTTCAGGCAGTTATAGAAGGCGATGATCGCGCTCTCTGCCTCTCGCTTTTCACCGGACACACTGCTCTGGTCAGAGGACCGCAGCTCATAGAATGCACTCTTGATCATCCCAAAGAGCATACCCTGTCCGAAACGTTCCGTTGTAGCACTACGCACCTTATCATCTAAGTTGTGCGCTTCATCCACGACAAGCAGATCAGCGGCGGCGTTAATCAGCCCGTCCTGACCGCGCCGGAGTTTCATGAGATGTTGGGTTAGAAAATCCTGATTGCACAGTACCACTCCATCCGTAAACTTTAATGCTGCGCGGACTTTGTAATATTTGCACTTCTTTTCACAGGAGCCGCAATTCTTCATGCTGAACCGCTGCACGTTTACCTTATCCCAGACGCCTTGCGGCAAAACCTCCGGGAAAACCTTGCGTTCCTCATATCCTTGCTTGATCCCTTCTTTGAGCGCGTCCGGTGGGTCTGCTTTCGGGTCACACATATATTCATCTGCGCGTTTGTTGCAGAGATAATGGGTCTGTCCTTTAGCGAGGATGACATCTCTGTTCAGCCCAAGAAGGGGCATTACCGTGTGGACATCGCGCCAGAGCTGTTCTTGAAGCGCGATGGTCGAGGTTGCGATGATAACCGGCTTGTTCATGCGTTTGCTGTACAGCAGCACCGGCACAAGATAGCCAAGGGATTTTCCAATGCCCACGCCAGCTTCAATCGCAAAGTGCTGATCGTTTATGAGGGCGTCCACAATCTCAAAAGACATATCCTGCTGCCCCTCACGCATTTCCAAGCCATGCTGCGGGGCTTCATCCCAAAAGAAGGTGCTGACTTGCTCACTCATGGAGTACAGCTCTGCTTTTCTGCGCTTTTTCCGTTCCTCCGATGTATTGAATCCAAAATAGAATCTGTTGTCCATCCACATTCCTCCCGGAATAGAAACCAAGGCTATCCGCGTTTCAGTTCAATGCTGACGTTTCCGTTCTCGTCGATAGTCAGCGTCATGTGCCTGATGTGCTTCTCATAGAACTGCCGCCGCTCTGCGGGAGACATTTCGATCCTCGTGTTTCGCAGAGCTGCATCAAACATATCGTTGACGTTCAGGTGAACGGAGTTGTCAATCCAGCGGTACATCTCCTTGAACAGTGCGTTTTTCTTGATGTCCTCGCTGTTGCCGGAGTAGAAGTCATCCAGATAGCAGTAGAATATCCCGGATTCTGCAAGTGCAGCCTTCATATCCGGTCCGCATTTTTCCCGCTCAATCATGACAAGGAATCTGGCGTCCGGTAAGGAAGAAATTAGCCCCCAGTAGTCGGAATCACTTGAGACGATGACGAAGGAATCCACTTGCTTCTGGTAGTGTTCCTGACAGGCTCTTGCAGTGAGCTTGATGTCTACCAGTGATTTGTTCTGCTTGATCCGCTCAATCATGATATGTTCAACGGGGATGCGGGTGTAGTTTTCAAGAATCCGCCATGCCGTAGCAGTATGCACGTCATCAAAGAAAATGATCGCCGTAATCTTCTGCATGACCTCATAATCAAGGTTTTTGAGCGTGGCGCACAGCTTGTACGGGTCAGAGTTTTCGCAGTCCACTACCAATACGGTCTTCTCACTGTCATCTATGAAGTCGTAGATATTATTTTTTACAAAAGACCCTGCATCGGAGACTTTACTGTATTCCGTGAAGGCGTCGCAATGCCATTGATAAAGCAGGGTAGCAAACTTCTTATCATTATAGAGGACATTACCCTCGTCCATCGGTACCCAGTTGATATACATTTGATAGGGGTAGGAGGGGAGACTTGCGTAATAGATGTCCGCAGCCTCTTTCGTTCCGTCCTCTGTCAAACCGTTTGGCATGATGAACAGCTCTTTTATGTACGCCCAGTTAATCCAGATTGGAAAGAGGCTTTTGCAGTTGTTAATGCGGTCTGAAATCAGCCGGTTGATCTCGATAATGTGGTGGCAGAGCTTTGTACTCGACTTTTTTATAAAGCTGATTCCGTCATTTGAAAGCTGCTGCATACTGGACATTGGAAGAATCTCAGGCATCGAGAGAAGCCCACGGTATTCCATCCGCATGATGTCATTTATTTTCCGGTAGTTGCGCTCAATGGCGGTGCGGATGATACATAGATTACGAATGATACGGGCATTTTTATCCTGTTCAAGCCGGTTGTATATCTCTATCTTCGGTGGCTCGTGTTCATTTTGGAAAATACGAAGCGGGACGCCGATCAGGTAAGCGACCTTTGACACAAGCTCATAGGTGCTGTCTTTGTAGGCAATCTGCTCTCCGGCATATTCGACGCCATTCAACATGACTGAATTGCCCATGATCTACTCCTTTCGATGGAACGCGGGTTATTGAGCGTACTTTTTGAAGTTTTCAGCTTGTTCCAGAACCTCCTTGTAGACATCATCAATAGTTACGGGGGGATAGTCAAATTCATCCAGTAGCAGTATGAGGTCAACTTGCAGATTTGCCTTAATGTCATCACGGGTAGACCAGTCGGTGTATTTAGCTTTGTCATCGACAATGATCTTAATCCGCTTTGACAATTCAATCATCTTATCGTCCGGGTACTCGAACTCGTACTTCCTGGCAACCGCTTTGAGGATGTCATAGAAGGCTTTTTCCTCGTAGTCAATTCCCATGCCCTTGAAGGAGTCTTTTTCCTTTTTGAGTTCTTCAAGGAGCTTCGCAAGCTGCTCCGCCACATCGTCAAGAACTTCATTAGCAAAAGCCTCATCACGACGGCGATTGTTGTACTCATCAACAACCCGCTTGAGGCGGTCTGAGAACTCCATGCCCATAATGCGGTTGACTTTTTTATACTCATCAATCGCTTGAGAAAGAAGCCTCTGCAACACCTTTATCTTTGTGTTTGGAAGTTGGATTGCATTGATCTTATCCAGATACTCGTCACTGAAAATATCAACAGTGATGTGCTTTCCCGTCTCAAACAGTTCCTCTATACCATCAGATTGAATTGCACCTTCAAGAAGTTCACGGACACGGGCATTCATTTGTGAAATGTCAGGGGCATCACCCTTTGTGAGTTTGAAAAGAATAGAGCGCACAGCACAGTAGAAGTGCAGATAGTCCTTTTCTTTATCAGAGATAGCCTCACTTGAACTGCATAGGTTGAACGCTTGTTTCATGCGTTTGACTGCCGCCATAAAGCGAGTTTCCAAATCTTCCGTGAGCTGTACATACTCAACAGCCCGATTGAGGCAAGCAAGCTGCTCTTTCGGTGAGCCGTTGAAGTAATCCGTGCTATTGAAGTTGTGGAACATCTGAGCCAAGACATCGAGCTGGTCTTTAACAATCGTGATAGACTGCTCGACGCCTTCAAACTCATCGCTCTCAAAGTTGGTGTATTTCTTGAGGGCGAGATTCATGTTTTTCTTAATGCCGATGTAGTCCACGATCAAGCCCTTGTCCTTGCCGGTATAGACGCGGTTGACGCGGGAAATCGTCTGGATAAGGCTGTGCTGCTGGATGGGCTTGTCGATGTAGATTGTGTCGAGTGCCGGTACGTCGAAGCCGGTAAGCCACATATCAACAACGATGGCAATTTTGAAGTTTGATTTAACGTTCTTAAACTGACGGTCAAACTCCTTGCGATCATCTTTCGTTCCCAGCATTTCATAAAGCTCAGGCTCATCATCTTTATTTCGCGTCATGATGAGCTTGATCTTCTCGATGGGTTTGAGTTCCTTTTTCTCTTTTTCCGTCAGTTGAACCCCGTCAGGGCAAACCTTTTTCTCTGCCCATTCCGGTCTCATTCCAACTATAATCTGATAAAAAGCGTATGCAATCTTGCGATTAGAGCAGACAAACATTGCTTTTCCTGCAACGGTAGCTCCTTCGGCAACGCGGGTCT
>OCAI01001229.1_pt1 | contig 13978 bp, 10 predicted proteins | sample 1538271 | NCBI WGS metagenome assembly OCAI01 (sample SAMEA2580269, study PRJEB22360) | human gut metagenome | biome: human gut; feature: human-associated habitat; material: faeces | place: Denmark | collected 2008/2010 | reverse complement strand
TTTTGGTAATGTCTCTTTATTCCCTTGTACACAAGTATAGGCTGATGTAATGATCCCTTCTTCATTAACTAAACCGACTCTCAGGCTTTTATGATCGTTTTGTAAATCAGTAAAACGAAAAATTATATTACCCGGTTCTACGATTTGATAAGTCTCAAATGTTGCTGGCAAAAGTCCATCGCAGGAGTCTATATTTTTACGAATAATTTTCCCAAAACTCAAGGAGAGAAGGTTTTGATGATTCACCCCTTTGTTTGAGATATTATGTTCCGCAAAAAAATATGCAAATCGCGATATTGTCCAATGTACAGGAATATCTCCGACCCACTCAATATTAGATGGTTTTAATGAAACATTGGGATCCAATCCACGGGTGACGGCGCGGTTGATCAGGGAGCGACGAAGTCGGCTGTAAGCATAGGCTTTGCGCTCCAACAGTTCTATTTTTCGACCAATCTTCTCACACTCCTTATCCAAATATGCCGCAATTGCCTCCTGCTCTGTCAAGGAGGGCATTGTAAACTCAAATGTTGATACTGCTCGAGGATTTATGCGTTTGAGTCCTCCAACACCACACATTGACGAGCATCCAGTATTGTAGAATCGATTTGAGCATATTACATAAAACATATATCGTAATGATGCATCCGATTTAAGACGAAGAACGTTTATCTCGGAGGAACCAAACCCGATGCCATTCACAAGGTTGTTTGCTATTGCGATATTTTGATTCTCAAAACAAGGTGTCACTTTTGCAAAGAGTATATCATTGTCTTTAAAAAATGTATATTTCCCTTTGGCCTCTGAAAAGGATATTGTGATGGGCTTAAGAGAATCATATCTTAAACATTCCATTGGAGAGAATGAAACCAATTGATCGCCCAAATCTGGACCTGTATAGGCAGGATTGATATATGCTATATCTTTCAGCCTCATAATCCTAACTCCTTTTCAAGATTTGCGATTGCCTTGTCAATATCCGAGATTTCGGCAAGGATGGAATCTACCGGTTCAACGGTCTCGGGAACATAGAATTCCTTGTTGAAGTTCACCTCAATACCCACGACATTCTCACCAATCGTATAGGGCTTGTAGATATAGCGTTGGAGAAAATCCTTGATGCCTTGTTCATTGACCTCGGGATTGGGGTCGAACGGAATAATCTCCGAGTCCTTGGTCGTACAATCAACAATTTTGGCAGATATGGTGTGCTCTTCTCTGCGTTTATTATAGCCGAGTTGTACGTTGATAGCACCATTGCCCAAACACTCATGTTTTCCTGCGTAGGTGGTGCGCATGATTTCGTTGTTTTCTTTATCCACCCAATAAATCGCATCGGAACAAATCACGACAGACCAGGCATTGATTCCGAAATGGTGAAGTACAGAGTTCCGAAGTTTTAATGATTCGGCGTCATTATCCTGCGGCCATATCCAAGTACCATCCTGGCAGTAAGACGTAATGTCCTTGATATTATAGGGCTTTCCGTCTGTATTGAGTGTCTTACTAACATAGCGTCCTTCGCTGTCGGTCTCGGTAAGACCGACAGACTGCTTGTTGAAATAGAAATGCCATTTGTCGTAAACTTTGGCAATGGCGCAATCCTTGAATTCAACCAGCGCTCGGACAATGGCTGCACGATGCTCGGGGTTCATCTCCTTGCGTTTCGAACCCTTGTTTTTCTTCAACGGCTGCCAAAGATCGGCTGCGTTGATAAGGATTACCTTGTCTTTTCGCTCGGCCGGTTTGTTCTTGTTGAGAATCCACAAATAGGTGACTATACCTGTATTGAAGAACTCGTCAGACGGCATTTGGATAATGGCCTCGACCCAATCGTTGTCGAAAAGATATTTGCGGATATTGCTCTCGCCACTGCCGGCATCGCCGCTGAACAGCGACGAGCCGTTGTTTACTTCTACGACAATACCTTTGTTCTCGTGCAGGTGCCATGCGTTATGCTGCAAGAAGAGCAATTGCCCGTCGCTTACCGTAGGCAGGAATGAAAACTGTCCGGTTTGGTCGTTCCGAATCTCTTTCTCGTAGCCTTTCCACGGAATTCCGTAGGGAGGATTGGCAACAACGACGTCAAACTCTTTGCCCTTGAACGGCAGAGAAGTTAGGGTATTGCCATATTTGATTTCGGTATTCTCGCGGAACAACGATTCGATCTTCGCCAAAGCGTATAGCGCATCGTTCCAGTCGCAACCGTGAGCAGCTATATATTTGTAGCCGGCCTTATCGCGCAGACGGTCCACAACGCCGAACAACAAATTAGCTCCACCGCATGTCGGGTCGTAGATATGTACAAAATCATCGGTGGAGATGTCGATCTTCGCCGCAACGATTTCGGCAATCAGCGAAATAATATCTTCCGGGGTGTACTGCTCTCCGGCCGTTTCTGCCGATATGTCGGCCCATTTGCGTTTGATATGCTCTTCGAGAGTGGTTATTTCCGAGTTGTTGTAGTGAGAAAGATCTATTTGAGACCATTGGGTGATATACTGCATCAGAATACCTTTCTTCCGCAACTCGGCAACCATGCCGTCCAGATTGAGGTATTTGCTGTCGTCCGTACCACGCTCGATGCCGAGCAATTCTTTGAGTGTTCCGTCAAAGCCTGCCAGATAGCTTCGGAAATCCTGCTCAAATGTCTTGTCGTTATTGCAAATGGTGGACAGTGTTTTGCCTTCGCGAACAATGTAGTCGTTATATCCACACTCACGGTCTCGGAACGCTTCGATAAATTCCTGCAGGTTGTTCTCGCGGGTCAGGCCCTCGGAGGCTTCAATATCTGCCATTTCATTTCGCATACGCCCTTCGAGCATGATGAGAGCGAAGAATGGCATCATGTAATCAGGAAATTTGCTTTGCTTGATTCCCGATGATATGAGTAAATCGGCGCACGACCAAATGTCGGATTCGTATGATAATATATCTTTCATAATTCTACTATCGTTCTTCTTTGTCTGTGATTAGGTCTTTCAAGTCAACTTGCAGGATGACAGCTATTTGCTGAAGGGTCTCAAGGTTTGGTTGGATCCTATTGCAGGCATAGGCATTAACCATACTGAAACTCTTGTTAAGCTGCTTTGCCAGCCATGTCTGAGAGATACCTTTCTCTGCCAGAACGGCTTTTATCCTATTTAATTTCATATTATGCCTTGATTGAATAGCGCAAATATAGCGAATTATATTCGATGTGCCGATTGGTTTCACTATCTTTGTAATCTAATAAACTTATACAATAATATACAAGAGGAAATCCTTGCAAATCCACAATATAACACAGAATTTTCACAACTGTCAAATAAGTTGTATACCGGTGATGAACGTGAAGCAGATGCGAAGAGAAATGAAATTAAATTAAAAGAATGTTCTATTATTTCGAATAGCTACATCCTTTCCTGTATTAAAGAATCTTAGATTGTAATAAAGACAATCAAGTTTCCATAATTTTACGGGAACTCTACGATGTCAATTCATGAAGTCTCGTCATTATATTATTGATAATAAGAACATTAATTCAATATTGGAGAATAAAAAACATGAATCCATTTGATGCAAACGAAAGACATAGATATATTATAGAATCAGGTGGCAATCCTGTATCTTCTGCCGATGGAAAAGAGAAGGAGATATGGGTTAACTCTATTAATATTGATATAGATACTCCTATATATCGTTATATGAAATGGGAATATTTACAACAGTTTTATTCCGAACCTATGCATGAATGGATATTGGTACGTCCATGTTTATGGCAAGATAAGTTTGAGCAATTCATCTTTAAGTGTGATAGAGTCCATAGTATAAAAAGTGACATGGATATTGAAATATCAAACCTTGCGGATCAATATTATGCCCAATGCTGGACTATTATCGAAGAATCGTCATTACAATGGCAAGTTAATAAACAACATACCAACAGCTGCTATGACAATATAAACGATGATGACAATGGCGAGATTTGGGTGAAAGTGAGATCTACACCACGGAAACTTTTGGGGGCAATGTTTTATTCTTCAAACAATCTTGTGGAAAACACATTCAATATAATGACATACTTTATCGGTAAAGTAGAATATCTTGATAGTGAAGCTATTGAAAAGTTTACGATAACAAATCCTACTCAGTTAATGGACCAAACCGGTTTACAACAGGTTTTGTTTCTTTTGCAAAAAAGGATGCCATATCAACAAGAACAAGAAGTTCGACTTATTATGCAAGTTGATAGCGAATTTTGTTCTAGGCATCAAGATAATATAATTGGAAGAAAAATAGACAATTGGTATGATTTGATTGATGAAATAGTTCTAGACCCATGGGTTACTCGGAATCAAGAGAGAGCAGTTAAATCATTTTTGTCGCAATTAGCCCATCAACAGAATCAAAAAACTATTTGCTGTTGGAAGTCTCATTTAAATGATTATCCTCAATATTTGGTACCTACTCTGAATATTTAATATTATGTGATATTTAATTTTTGCGAGAACTTTATTGTGTCATATTGCCATTGCTATTTTATATACTGATAATTACAGAAATATAGAGTACTACTCAGCCCAAAAGTTATATTAAATATAGCCTAGAATTATATGAGACTTCTAATATATACTATAATTGCCTAATTGAATACAAAAGTATTTGTTTATCCACTATTGCCTTCCATTGCCCAGTCCGCTTCAGATGTTGCGGTTTGTTTGGATAAATTACGTTTTTTTCTCAAAATCGAGGGTTAGATCTCAAAAATATTTTTTTAAGGAAACCAGGATTTGTTTCGACAAATTTCATACCTTTACAAGAGTTCGTGAGTATAGGACCCCTGTTGTTAAATTTTAAACATTTTTTCAGTATGGGACGAAAGGTACGTTATTTTCTTTGGAGCGCTATTGATAGCATATTAGGAACGAGATCAATCCGTCCCAAATGCATCTCGTTAAGTTTGAGCATTCTAGAAATAGCCAAGTGGCACGAAGCATATGAATATCTTTGTCCTATTGGGATCCTGAACCGAAAATAATAGATTAAGTAAATGCATATTATATTGAGTAACAATCAGGGGTTTAACTACTGTTTTTGCATTTACTAGACGTATTAATTTATAGAAAAAGAGAATATGAACTTAACGGAAATATTTGTAAACAGGCTGGCAAAAGACTCTAAAGTAGTTACGATAGATAGTCTATTCAATGAAGATAAAGTAAAAAAAACGCAGTATGCTCCACCTTACCAGCGTAATTATGTGTGGGATGGAGAGAAGGCTACATACTTTTTGGAAAGTATTCTGATCGGTACAGAGATTCCGCCACTCATTTTCTTTCGCAATAAAAAAGGTGCAGAAATCATAGATGGAAGACAACGCTACGAAACCATTTTAAAATTCTTAAATGGCGAACTCCGTTTAAGTAAAGCTGGTCTAAAGAAGCTAGACGTGTTGAATATTGACAAGAAGACGTTCGGTTCATTGCCAGAGCAGCTCAAGAACGATTTTCTTGATACTAAGTTGCGTGTGATTGAGTTCAGTTTTGCCTCGTATGATGGGTTGACACAATTGGATGAAGATTCCGTTAAACAAGAGATATTTAAACGTTACAATTCAGGTATTACTCCATTAAAAAATCTTGAGATAGATAAAGCTATTTATTTTGATGATGATCTGAATCTCTTCTTTAAGGAGAAGTTAAAGGATCTGAAATTGCACGAACAATTTGACAGGCTCTTTAAGTATGAAGACAAAAAAGTGGAGGTGTTACTTCAGAAGATACGTCAGTTACTCGTTATCCATAAGATACCTATCAAATACTATTCAAAGGCCAAGCAAAAGATTACCGATAAGTACTATGATTTATTGTCCTCGCAGATAAGATCTGATCAGTTTGAAGACTTGTTCGTTTCATTCAAGAAGAAACTTGATATTCTTGATGAGATACGAATGGCCGTAGACAATAAGGAAATGCCATATAATAGACTTATGTCTGAAGTTCTATTTTGGGCATTTTCCATATTGGAAGACAATGCCATACAATTACCTAAAAAGAACTCAACTGAATTAACAGAGTTTTCCAAGCACATTTTAAATAACTTACGTGCTTTTGCGATGGTGAGAAGTTCATTCTCACAGCAGATTATTGACAGATATAACGTAATGGCCTGTTATATTGAAAAGGTTTATGGCATCAATAAAAATCTATATATTGAAACCAATGAACAATTTAAACATAAGAACTATGAACTAAATCAGGTTAAACACGGTGGAACAACTAACTATCAGGAGCTTCGTATCAATAAACCTGAACCTACTACATATACTATCGATGACATCTGCCGGCTTATGGCTCGCAGTCGTTTTCTTGTACGTCCTCCTTACCAGCGAGAGGAGGTAATCAATAGGAAAAAATCATCCGAAATTATTGAAAGTCTATTATTAGGCATAAAACTGCCCCCCATTTTTATATTTAAAAGCAAGGATGGCATAAGCGAGGTTATAGACGGCCAACAGCGAATTCTGAGTATTTTGGCCTTTTTGGGCAGGAAATATCTAAACGAAGAAGGGCAGATGGTAAAATCGAATAAAGATGGCTTTGCCCTATTGTTGAAAGACAGTATTTTAACAGATCTGAATGGTAAATGTTTTGCTCAATTAGATGAAGATTTACAAGATAAAATTACCAGCTTTGACCTATGGGTGATAGAAATAAACGAAAAGAATAATCCCGATTTCGAACCTTTAGACTTATTTATTCGTCTGAATAAAAAAAAGCCATATCCGATTAAGGACGATACATTTGAAATGTGGAACTCGTACTTGGATAGAGACTTGATTAATACAATTAAGTCGTCGTATCGAAATAACGCAAGTTGGTTTTTTATGCGTAAAACAAGTACGCGCATGGAGAATGAAAACAATTATTCGGTGCTTTCATACTTTAACTATCTTAAGCAGAACGGATGTGATCTAACGGAAAATGGACCGCTTGATATTTATAAGATAGGGGGACGTATTGCTATTCGCCTGCGTTCAAAAGGAGACATATCAAAAGTTCTAGAAAATACTAAAAAGAAAGATGCATTTGTTGCTGCTGTAAATGATTTGGAATTTACTTTTGTTCGTAATTTGAAATTGCTGTTGTCGGATGAAGGTGATAGTTCTGAAAAAACACTAAGCAAAAATCTCGACATGTTGTTGGGAATAGAGAACAATAGACGTACCCAACAAAGTTTTTATGCACTGTGGTATTTTTTTAATGGACTAGACCGGGAAAATTTTTGCAAGAAACAAAAGGAGATAATAGTAAAAACAAAAGAACTTTTCAAGGCAATGTCGTCTGATATTAAGAGGACAGATTTTATCAAGATGGTGGATGATTTCCGTACGCAATATAAGAATAACGAAGATTTAGAGGTCGTAAAAATTCGTCTTGGTGATATTATGGATTTTATTGCTTTTGACGGAGATAGTCTCAAGAATTCAGCGGAAGTGGATTTTTATGTAAAACGTGATAATAAGATCAAAGATCAGATTCAAATAAGGTATGAACGTCCTGAAAATGTTGAAGCATATTATGGTTGTCATATTAACCGTTTAGGATTTTGTCAGAGTTATATAGCTGCTATGTTGCAAAGTAGCTATGTATATAGGGAATATGATTTTCGTAGTCGGAATGTTTCTGTGGTGAGCCTAAAGGATATCATGATACCATATGTGCCTCTATCTATCCAGAAAGTATTTGATAAAATGATGAATTATACAAAAACACCTGAATACATTCAGAGTAGCTTTTTTGTAAATGTGCTAGACTATATGGTCGAGGAAGTTATCAATCAGAAGTTATTTAATTATCAGAATGTTAGGCTGATAAATAGTGCTATGGCATTAGAAGATGTACCCGACCAAAACAAGGAAGAATTCATTTCAAAGTCATATAATCATATTATACATGAACGTGGTGGTTTGATGGAAGAGTTGATAGCAGCTAAAGGTGTAAAAGGTTCTCTTGAAGAAAAATGAAAAAGATTACAAAAATTGAGATAGAAAATTCACGAGCTTACTATGACCGATTGACATTCTCAATGGAGAAAGGAGAGAATGTACTATTGTATGGTGAAAATGGTAGTGGAAAGACGTCATTATATAAGTCGTTGAATGATTTTATTCAGAGTTTCTATTCACATGTAAGTTATACTACCAACCGTTATAAACCTGCTGGAGTTGCCGGTGAAGTAATTCTAACCATAGGTGATTACAATGATATAACGGGAGAAGTTGATAATATTGTGAAATATAGATACGCAGAAGGTGTTGACAATACAAGTGTGGCAGGTACTGCATTTCTGAAGTCATTAGCATTGACAAAAGGTTTTCTAAATTACAAAGACCTACTGAAAGTATACTTGTATGAAGATGACAACCCTAATCTGTTTAATTTCTTTATTGAACATCTATTAAAAGATCATGTTGCCTCAGCCCAAGGATTAAATAGTTCTTTAGCGTTGGAATGGAAACAAATCAAGCAAGATATATTCAATGTATATAATCGCAATGAAGTAAGACATCAACGAGGACTCCAAAAACTTGTTAAATTTGAAAAGGTCTTAAGGTCTGTCTTGGATAGTTTGTTTAAAGAGGTAAACAATTATTTGGTACATTATTTTAACAATTTTGCGCTACATATAGATTATGACTTAAAATCTATGTCTTTTGATTACGGGACTAAAGGGAAAGGTGCATGGAAAATAGAACAAGACCTAAGATTAAAAATTTCAATTGGAAGTTCTTCAATCAAAGGTTTTACGGAAGGGCTGAACGAAGCAAGACTATCTGCAATCGCTATTTGTCTTTATCTAGCAGCTCTGAAGGCAAATCCTGGCAAGGAATTGCATTTGATGTTCTTGGATGATATTTTTATAGGTATTGACTCATCGAATAGATGGGCCATATTGGATATATTGGAACATGAGTTTAAGGATTTCCAGATTATTATGGCAACGTATGATCGGTCATGGTATTGCCTAGCTAGGAATTTCCTTACTAATCACCATGGGAACAGATGGAAATTTATTAACCTATATTCTCTACCAAAAACTGATAATGGCCTATCATTTTTTGTCCCTATTATGACAGTGGGAACATCTGCATACAATAGAGCTAAAGAATATCTGCATGGTCAACGCCCCGTTGATTTACCTGCTGCCGCCAATTATTTCAGAAAAGCGTTAGAGGAATTGATTAGCGAGAAGTATTTACCAAAAGAATTATTTATGAGTGATGACTATTCACTAATTCCTGGTTATAAGCTAACGAAACACATTGGGGCATTGATTGATTTGTTTGTTAAAACAGGTGAAGATATGGTCAAAATTATGACTATAAAGTCGTACCTGCATCCATTAATACACCCATTGTCTCATTATGAAGAAGAGGCTCAAGTGTATCGTAATGAACTCGTTGCTGTTGAAGAGGCGATTAAAGGCTTATATAGTCAGATAGAAAATCTTAATAAGAGATGCCGTATTCTGATAGGACGAAATAATATAGTTGAAATACGTTACGAAACGGCAGACAAGTCGTATTTCGCGAAGTATCAAATTCAATTGGATGATAATATTTGGGTGTATAAGGATAAAAATGGAGCAGCCCATTTGACAAAGTGCAATTGCAAGTGCGTGCTTATGGAAGGTAAACTAAATGGAAATATTCTCCCCCCATTCAAACCCAATAAGAGAATGCAAAACTATAATAATTTTTATTATGCGTCATTGGACGAGGCATTACAGAAAATATATGACTTTGAAGTAAATACCAAAAAACACGCTGTGACCGCACATAACGATTATGATATTGTGTTTAGACTACTAGGAAAAAATTTCTACGAACCTTTTGTACAAAAGCGAAATGAAATATTAGCGTCAATGTGATGATAGCATTTTGAAGTGTTATGCATCGATAATTACTTAATGGTAATTAACATTATTACTATTTTATCAGACCTTGCTATTAATTTATCTACACAATTTGTGTGTTCCGTCTTTCCTCCCATCGCCTCAGACCGTCTCAGACGGTGCGGTTTGTTTGCGCAAATTTCATTGGTTATGATATAATATATTGATAATCAATACGGATAAATTTCTTCAACGAAGATGAATATTGAGTTTCCTCAAGCTGCATGAAAGACACCCCGGTACGGTCTGAAAACCGTACCGGGGTGTCTGATTGTTCGGAAACGAACAGCCTTTCAGAGCCGCAGCGTGCGGAACCACGTCTGAATATCCTCTTGCAAAGTGCTCCTGTAAGATCGCCGCACGGATTCGAAACATTCCCACTGCTGCATAAAAACTTCCGCATCGGGTTCGACCGCCTGTCTCTTTACAGGAGTTTCGCATCCAACAATTCCCCTGCGGGTATCTCCACCGTCTGATGGCGGGCTCCGTTTTTCTCGACGATTTCCAGCAAAAGCACCTTGTCGTCGGGGATCGTAAGCTTGGGCAGCGCGAATACCGTCCGCTGACGCTGGTGCCCCCTTACAACTGCCGGATCGTTGCATACGCGCAGGATTTCGAGCGATGTCTGCTGTTGTGCCGTACGCTTGGCGAGTTTGCGATCCGCTACGATGAACCGCCGCGCATCCACCTCGAAGGAGATGTTCGTGTCGTTCGAGATGCAGGTGTGAATGTATATCACGTCATTGAACACGTAAATCCCCAACACTTCGACTTCAATGCCGTACTTCTTCGCACGAATGCCCTTCACGTCCGTACGGTTTTGGCGGTATATGTCGCTCAACATGCGTTTTACGGTTGCGGGCTTTTCGCGGCCTACTTCGCGCAGCAGCACCAGGCCCTCGGAAGCCGTCGGCTGCGGATCGTCTGCGGCAGCCGGTTTCTTCACACCTTCCGTCTGCGGTTCCTGCACTGTAAGATTGAGGGTCGAGACAACCGGGTTCTCGGCATAGTGGACATCGAACGTGAAAAATCCGCCGTCTTCGGTGATGACCGTCAGGTTTGTTTCTGCTGCGAAATTCCGCACGGCCGCCTTCACCCGCACGACGTTTTCGGCCCCGTCGGCCTTGCCTGCTATGATGTCCATCGAGCCGATGTCGATATACGTGACGGGCGACGGGAAGAGGATGTGTACAGTCTTGGTGAATCCCGCTTCGATACGCAGGGGCCGGATCTCCGCCGGCGTTTCCGGTGTCGTTCGTGCCGTAACCTTTACCGCCGTGATTGCGGCGACGATCAGGGCCAGATAAATAAGGTCTCTTTTCATTTTACTGCTGTTTTGAAATCAATAATAGCTGATGGTTGGCTTTGAGGGTTATCTTCACCTCGCGGAGCTTCCCGGCGACATACTGCGACGAAGCCTGCAATCCTCCGCGCGCCAGTTCGGACAACATCTGCTGTCCGGCCGAACGGGTGACGTTTACGCTCGTGCCGGCAGTCTGCCCGACGGATGCCAGCGCCTCTTTGAGGGCCGTCCGCTCGCGGGAGTTCGGGACGTTCAGCCCCGGCTGGCCGTCCATGTCGTAAGCTACGGCTTCGACGGCGAAGATCCGTCCGCCGTATTCGACGGACGACACCACGACCTGCAGCCGCATTCCGGAGATCGTCGCAAGACTGTATAGCGGCGTATTCCGGGGGATGGTCACTCCGTCGATACGCACGGCTTCCAGCAACCGCAGTTGCACGGTGCTTCCGGCACGTATGACCTGCGTCGAGGCGACGCAGGCTCTGACGGTCGGAGTATCGGCATGCGCGACGCCACCTGCCGCCGTGAGAAATCCCAAGTTGCGTTCGACGGTGAAATCCGCCCGTGTGTCGAGCGTCGATGCTTCGACCTCACCCTCCCGCACGGGCCGCATGACCGACAGGCGCGAATCCTTCCGCTGCTTTGCCTGCTCAACAGCTTCTTCATCTACGGCCACTCCGCCGCCGAGATACTTCCGGGCGAGCTTGTACTGCTCCTCGGCCAGTTCCAGCGGATCGGGCTGCTGCCGCTCGGCGTCGAGCTGGGATTGCAGGGCTGCGACCTGCTCTTTCAGGGCTTCGACCTCGGCATTGCGCTGCGGAGCGGCGTAGAAGCCCTGCACCTGCCGCTGCATGGCCCGGTTGGCCTCGGAGGCCCGCAGTGCGGGGTTGTCCGCCGGTGCAGGCTCCTCGGCAGGTTTGAGCCCGTCGTCCAGCAGCGAGAACGAGTTGTCGCCGAGTGTCATCATGCGTCTCTGCTGCTGCTCCTCGCTGCGGAGCTGTTCCGCGGCTTTGCGTTTGTCTCCGACGGTGGCCTGCGCTTTGCCGTCCGGAACCGACGTATTGATCCCCGCGGCCCCCTCTTGAGGCTTGACGGGCGCAGGCCGGAATATGAACCACAGCACAACGAGGAAGATGCATCCGAGGATCGCCGCAAAGAGCAGCACCTTGCGCTTGCGCTGCCGCTCGAACTCCGCCGAAGGGTCGCTGCATGGATTCTTGTTTTCTGTCATAATGGTTTACGGTTTAAGATGTAATAATTCGGGATGTCCGATCTCTAACTCCGATCCCATGTCCGCTGCGAACAGGAGCCAAAGGTAAAGGAAGAGAAGCAGGACGAGCGCCGCGAGTACGATCCGTTCCCGGATGCAGGGCGCGAGCGTGTCGTGCCGGCGCCGCCGCACCCAGCGGATGCGGCAGCGCAGGGAGTGCGGTTTAGCGGTCATAGGTCGCAATGTCTTTGTTCTCGACGATGTTCAGCGCCTCGACCATGAATCCCTGCGGATTGTTGTCCGAGCGGGAGACGTTCACCAGACGGCATGTCGTGACGAGCGACCGCTCCGTGACGGTGCTCTCGCGCAGAATACGCTGCCGGGCAAAGGTTGTAACCTCGTAAGGATAATGGTCGAAATTGCAGCGGATGCTGTCCACTTTGACCATCTGCGAAACATTGCCCGCGATCAGGCGGTTGAAGAAGCCCTTCTCCTGCAGAACCTTGTAGTAGGATAAGGCGCTTTTGTCGGCCATCTGCAAGGCGCGTCCGACATTGGACTCGATGGCCGCCTTGTCGGGCGAGAGGGTGAAGAAGAGTTCGTGGAAGCGCCGCACATGCTCGCGGGCTTCGACGGGACGGTTCTGTGCGAGGTCCTGCGAGAGCGCCACCATCAGCGAGCGGCCATTGTCCAGCACGTAGATCTTCTGCCGCTGCCGTTCGGCGAAGGAGTAGGACATCCAGACTGCCGTCACGGTAACGACGGCACAGATTCCGGCGAAGACGAAAGCGTACATGCGCAGCTGCCGGAAGGATGTTTCGATGTTCGTTAAACACTTGAATTCCATCATGAGATTATTTTTTGAAGATTAGACGTGCTCCGGCCGCAATGCCCCGTCCGGCGGCTTTGGTTCCCGACCATGCCGCTTTACCGACACCCTTCGTTCCGGCCCACGCTTTGCCGGCCGCCCATCCGGCCCCGGCGCTGACGAGCGAGGTCATCTTCGAGACGGTCTTGTTGTAGGCGGCGAATCCGTTCGCCTGGACGACCCACGATGCGATCGAGGGGATGCAGAGGTATCCGCACACGGCCACGAGCATGAAGATTAGATTCAGGCTGTTCGACCAGTCGATATAGCCGTTGTAACCCCCGGCCATCAGGTCGGCGTCGTGCCACATGGAGAGCGTCTGCAGACGTGCGATGATTGCCGAGAAGAGGTCGGAGATGGGCAGCCACAGGTAGATCGAGATATACTTCGTGAGCCCTTGCGTAAGCGTGGACTGGAATCCGTCGAACACGGAAATAGCGAAGGCAATGGGGCCCAGCAGCGACAACACGACCAGATAGAAAGTCCTCAATACGTCGAGTATGACGCTCGCGGCCGCGAAGATCAGTTCGAGTATCCATGCCAGACATTTGAAGATGACGCCTTTGACCGACCACGAGGAGCGCTCCTCGTTCATACGGTCGAGGGTCTGCTGCGTTTGGTCGTCGAGGCCCATTTCGCTGAGTTCGCGCTCCATCTC